>JAEEGL016131191.1_pt1 | contig 11670 bp, 5 predicted proteins | sample 9134231 | NCBI WGS metagenome assembly JAEEGL01 (sample SAMN16246548, study PRJNA631951) | gut metagenome | biome: gut microbiome; feature: rumen; material: fiber-attached | host: Bos | place: Iran: Karaj | collected 2018-10 | reverse complement strand
GGGTTACCGAGCACGAACATGTAGAAACATACTGCTGCGATGAAACAGAAAACGATAATCCAGATTGCGGCCTGGACACCCTGGAAGCCCTGAGATTTCTTCGGGGCTGCGGCTTTAGCTTGTGTAGTTGCCATAATTTAATTTTAATTTTTTGGTTATTAAAAGAGTTTAAGTTGATAATAATCCTAATTTGAACACGCAAAGATAACAATTTATGAGAAAGTATCCCAACGATTAAGAAGTTTTAACAAAGAAAAACTGCATTTTTTCTCGTTTTAGGCAAGTTTTGCCAATGCTTGGGCTATGCGTCGAAGTGCTTCACGAATGTTTTCATCGCTCGTAGCATAGCTCATTCTGAAGCAGTCGGGGTCGCCGAATGCATCACCGCCCACGGTTGCAACATGCGCTTCGGTGAGTAGATACATGGCGAGGTCGTTGCTGTTGTTGATGGTGACGACAGAGTCGTCACAAACGTAACCCTTGCCGTAGAAACTGGAGCACTTTGGGAACAGGTAGAAGGCTCCGTCAGGACGGTTAACCTCCAGCCCCGGAATCTGGCTGGCCAGTTCAACGATGAGGTCGCGCCGGCGTTCGAAGGCCTTACGCATCTGTTCGACGCAATCCTGCGATAGCGTGTAAGCAGCCTTAGCAGCCTTTTGGCTGACGGAACAGGGGCCGCTGGTATACTGTCCCTGCAACTTATTGCAACCTTTGACAATCCATTCAGGTGCAGCCATAAAACCGATGCGCCAGCCAGTCATGGCATAAGCTTTTGAAACGCCATTGATGACGATGGTGCGCTCCTTCATGCCAGGGAACTGTGCGATGCTTTCGTGGTGCCCTATATAAATAATGTGTTCATAAATTTCATCTGCCAACACGTAGAGATCGTCGTGACGCAGGATGACCTCGGCCAATGCCTGTAGTTCGTCACGTGAATAGACGCTGCCTGTGGGATTGCTGGGCGAGCAAAGGATCAGCATGTGTGTCTGCGGAGTAATGGCTGCCTCCAGCTGTTCGGGCGTGATCTTGAAGTTTTGTTCAAATCCAGCAGGAACAATCACAGGCTTTCCGCCTGCCAAAAGGGCCATCTGCGGATAGCTAACCCAATAGGGAGCCGGGATGATGACCTCCTCTCCGTCGTCGACCAGTGCCATTATAGCATTGCAAACACATTGTTTGGCACCGTTAGACACCAGGATTTCGTTGACTGTATAGTCGAGATGGTTCTCGTTTTTCAGCTTTGCCACGATGGCACGTCGCAGGTCAGCATAGCCCGGAACAGGTGAGTAGCGCGACCAGTTGTCGTCGACGGCCTGCTTGGCAGCAGCCTTGATGTCGTCAGGAGTGTTGAAATCGGGTTCTCCCACGCTGAGGTTAATGACGTCGATGCCCTGTGCCTTCATCTCGGCACTTTTCTGCGACATCGCAAGCGTGGCAGACGTAGCCAGTCTGTTGAGTCGATTGGAGAGTTTTGCCATAGTTCAGTTGTTTATTACTTTCGTGGCTGCAAAGTTACAAAAAAAGCTTTGATAAACGAAAAGATTCTGTCTTCTTTTTACAAAAACCTACTTCAGGTGCAACTCGTGCCCCATACGGTCCTGCTTGGTCTTGAGATAGCGGTAGTCGTAGGGTGTCGGAGTGATTTCGATGGGCACATTCTCGACAATCTCCAGCCCATAAGCCTCCAGTCCGACGCGCTTTGTGGGGTTGTTTGTCATGAGTCGCATCTTATGAACACCAAGGTGGCGCAACATCTGGGCACCACAGCCATATTCGCGCTCATCGGGTTTGAAGCCCAGATGGACATTGGCCTCAACCGTATCCATGCCCTCCTCCTGCAGGCGATAGGCTGCAATCTTGTTCATCAGGCCGATACCACGTCCTTCTTGCTGCATATATACGAGCACACCCTTGCCTTCCTCCTCGATCATCTGCATGGCGCGATGCAGCTGTTCACCGCAATCGCAGCGCATGGAGCCCAGGATGTCGCCCGTAGCACATGAAGAATGTACGCGCACGAGGATGGGTTCGTCCTCCTGCCACTCGCCCTTAATCAATGCGAAGTGCTCCAAGCCGTTGCTCTTCTGGCGGAAGGGAATCAGGCGGAAATGCCCGTATTGCGTAGGCATATCGGCTTCGTTGCCCACCTCAATAAGAGACTCACGCTTCAGACGATAGGCAATCATGTCACGGATTGAGATGATCTTCATACCCCACTCCGCTGCCAGGCGCTGAAGATCCGGCAGACGAGCCATCGTGCCGTCTTCGTTCATGATTTCCATGAGTGCGCCTGCCGGATAGAGCCCCGTCATGCGGCAGAGGTCGATGGCTGCCTCGGTGTGGCCAGAACGACGCAACACGCCATTGTCCTGGGCGTAGAGCGGATTGATATGACCTGGACGGCCAAAGGTCTGCGGCGTGGAAGCAGGGTCGGCCAACGCGCGGATTGTCGCAGCTCTGTCGTGGGCAGAAACACCTGTGGTACAGCCTTCAAGCTTGTCGATGGTCACCGTGAAGGGTGTGCCCAGCACGGAGGTGTTGTCCTCCACCTGATGCGGCAGGTCGAGTTCACGGCATCGTGACAACGTGATGGGCGCACAGAGTACACCGCGGGCATTCTTCAGCATGAAGTTGACCATCTCTGGCGTAATCATTTCAGCGGCACAGATCAGGTCGCCCTCATTCTCGCGGTCCTCATCGTCGACGACAATGACAAACTTTCCTTGGCGGAAGTCCTCCAAGGCATCCTCAACAGGACTCAGGACAGATGATTGTTTTGTATTCATAGTTTTGATAACTCTTTTCTTTTCAACGGATTATGCCGGTGTTTCGGCCTTGCCGGAAGGTGCTATCTCGTCGATGCGAGCCACCATTCGGCGGTTGGTTTCAGCTATGACATGGAGATCACGGTACAGTCTCAGGCGGAACTTCCACATGCGAAGGTAGAAGAAGATGCCCAAGGGAAGCACGATGGCAGCCACTATGTTCATCCACTTGCGCTCGAAAGGTCGCGTGTGGGCCTTCACGGAGACAATGGGATAGTGGTTCAGCTCGGTAAGCACCACTTTGTCGCGCGTGTTCGACAGGTCGTCGATGACAGCCTCCATCTCCTCGCTGATACGTTCTATCTCGTGGTCAGGCTCGTAGCGGAAGAACACCTTCACAGGATTGGGCATGCTCACGAGACTATGCTCATGGGAATAGGCAGTGACCTCTTCGGTGATGCGGTTGAGCTCAACGGCATCTTTCCTATATTCGGGTTCGCTGATGACAACCTCCTTTCCGAAGACGTGACGCTTCTCGCGGAGCCCAAAGAGTCGCATGAAGAACGAGCGATAGGCATCGAGATTGAACACCACCGAGTCGTTATTGGCCTTGTAGGTGACGAAGATGGCAAGCGGAGTGAGCACGGCAGGAGCCAGTCCCTTGCCAAACCAAACGGCCCACATGCCTCCTCTCGACATTCGGTAGCCTGTGTTATCCAGTATATAGTAGACGATGAACACAAGCACAGAGACTATGACGGGGATGCCAAGGCCACCTTTTCGGATGATGGCGCCCAGCGGTGCACCTATGAAGAAGAAGATGAGGCACGACAAGGCCAGCGTGAACTTGTTGATAGCTTCAATATCGTGTTGTCGAATAATGCGGTCGGCATCCTTCGTGATCATGGCTTGGAACTCCAATTCGCCCATCTGTGACTGCACTCTGGAGAGGGCTATGTTGAGCGACTGGCGCAGACGATCGTCCGAAAGATGGGCAAAGACGGTGTCGATGTTGACCTCAGGGGCAGCAGCCTTGCGGATAGCCACGAGCGAGTCGCGCGACGAGACCAGCGGCATGGCGTAGTAGCGGTTCTGAGCCTGTTGGAAATAAGCATGTCCCACGCTGTCGTAAACCTGCGACAGTGAGTCCTTGTCGTGAAATATCTGCGACAGTCCTTTGCCACGTGCATCGCTCGAGAACGAAGAGGCATCAGTCATGTTGAAATCGCCGTCGTAGTCGAGGACCAACCTCTTCGACACGAACGTCTGGCGTTGATAGGGCACTGCGGCCGAACCGCCCAGTTCCTGAGCCTGCATGTTCTCGAACCACTCACCACTCCATAGGCTCAGCAGAAGATGGTGCTTGTCGGCAGTAGACTGCAACATTCCGGAGTCGGCAAGGATGATTTGCTGGTCTTCATAGCTGCCCGTCATGCGATAGATCATGATGCCATAGAGCATACCTGTCTGCATGTCCTTGCGTTGCACGTAGATGTTGCTGCCGGGAATACCATCGTAGAAGATGCCTTCGGGGATTTCCAGTTCGGGACTCTTCTGCTTCATCGACACCAACAGTTGCGACATTTTCAGGTTGGCTTGCGGTCCGATGTAGTTCTGGAAATAGAACGAGCCCAGGCAAACCAGCACCGAGATGACGATGAGCGAGCGGAATGCCTGCATGAGCGAGATGCCTGCGGCCTTAATAGCAGTGAGTTCGCTGCTTTCACCGAGGTTTCCGAAGGTGATGAGCGACGAAAGCAGGATGGCCAAAGGCAACGCCTGCGGCACAAGCATCAAGCCCATGTACCAGAAAAACTGGGCCATGATTTCCAACGAGATGCCCTTTCCGATGAGCTCATCGACGAAACGCCACAGAAATTGCATCATCAGCACAAACTGGCTGATGAGGAATGTGCCGAGAAACAGCAGCCCAAACTGCCGGGCTATGAATATGTCGAGTTTCTTGATTCTAAGCATTTGAACGTGCAAAGATAGCACAAAAAAATCATATTCCTCCCACCTTTTTCCTTTTTTAACGCGCGAGTGGAGGAAAAGAGGCGTTTAACATTTGTTTAATGATTTAACGTCAATCGTTAAAATGAGACGATTATTTAACACTTCCCAAATGGTTTGTTTTGAAAGAAGCGAGCTTTGGAATTTGCAAAACAAAGACTTGCGCCAGACAAATGATGCACAAATTGCGCCAATTGTGCAACGTCAATAGCGTCAAAACGCCAAGAAGTAAGCCTGAAGCATCTGTCCCCTACCCTCGAAACCCGCCATTTTGAACCTAAAAGCATCGCCAGCAATACGCTGCGGATGAACTTTTACACCTTTAGAGCATTGCCTTTAGACCTGCAAAGCAATGCTCTGGAACCTGCAAAGCAATGCTGCACACACTACAAACCAATGCTCCGCAGGGAACAAAGCAATGGGTCATAGAGCATAAAGCAATGCTTCGTATGGAATAAAACCATGTTTTCGTCAAAAATGGCTTTTCCTTTGGCTACAAGAAACGATTACAGAAAAGAAGCGAAAGGAATCATTTTCAGCAACCTACTGATTATCAACGAGTTATAAAAGAATAGCCATTTTAGCGTTTTCGGGCAGAAATCCACCTCGCTCTCGCCATGAGGAGAAAGCGCAAAACTAAGTGTTAAAACCAATTGTTAAATTTAACGGTTTTAACATCCTATAACCCACTGGAGTGATGAAGCCGTTCCAGATTGTCGTCCCATATGTCATGCAACAAAGCAATGTCATCAGGATCGGCATAATCAGTAATGATGAGCATGTAGTCACCAGTCAGATCGCTCTTCTCCATACGCATCTCCAAGTATGCTTCGGGATCGTCTTCGTCGACCCAACGCATACGCATGCAACTGTTTTTGGTGCGCTCCAGGATGTCAAGTTTACGCGAATCGTAGTGCATAAGGGGGTTGCCCCATGCCAGCGTGACCGTGTTCTCATCCATCTCCACTTCGTCTGCAATCCAGCGAGCCAGGCCTTCAGCGGTGCTCAAATGGCGCCAAATGATGGCCGGCGAGTTCGATTTCAACTCGTATTCAACGACGATTCTCTGCTTCTTCATACGCTTGTTTTACGTTTGATAGTAGGTTTTCAGTTGCAAAAATAGCATTTTTTTTCGAAATACAAATAAATTTTTGAGTTTTTTTTGGTGTTTTCAAAAGTTTATATTACCTTTGCACCGCATTTCAAGGATGGCCCTATCGCTTGAAGATTGCTGGCCACACGGAATCAAAACAATGGATGGCGGGATAGCTCAGTTGGTTAGAGCGTCGGATTCATAATCCGGAGGTCGAGGGTTCGGGTCCCTCTCCCGCTACGAAAGTGAAACATCCAATTACAAAAGAGTCGCGAAACTGTTCGCGACTCTTTTTTTTGCAATGGCCAATCTATACCTTTATTATATATAGTAGCGGCAAGACCGCACAAGGTTTCCATTCTTTTTTGATGTCCCTACAAGTGCTGCAGGAATTCGGTAAGGCTGTCCTTCGTGTCGAGCCCAAGCTTTTGGCGGATGCGATAGCGACTGATTTCCACTCCTCGCGTCGAGATGTTCAGCAGGGGGGCAATCTCCTTCGACAAGAGGTTCATCCGGATGTAGGCGCAAAGCATCTTCTCCTTGTGCGTCAGCGTCGGGTAGCGCTCGTCGAGAATCTGCAGGAAATGATGATGTACGAAGTCGAACGAGCTTTTGAATGCTTCGAGGTCGTCATCGTGTTCGATATTCGTATCGATCTGCCCGATAAGTCTTGTCACACGCCGCTTGATGGTGGAAAGAAGTTCCGACTTCTTCACCTCCGTTCCTGTGGGCAGTGCGTTGTTCAGGCTGAGAGCCGTCTTCTTTATCTCCTGTAGCATCTCGTTTTTGCGCACGATGTTCATTCGCGAACGAACAAGTTCGTCCTGACGCGCACGCAGTTCCATCTCCAGTTTCTCTTCGCGAAGAGTTTCAATCTGTTCCTCCTTTTCCAGAATCTCCTCTTCTTTCTCCTGCAGCTGCTCGTTCTTCTTGGCGACCAGCCGCTGGCGACTCTTCTGAACATACCGATAGGCCATATAGGCGGCAGCCATCATCAACAGGGCGTAGAGGGTGTAGGCCCACCACGTACGATACCACGGCGGCAGAATAACAAAACTGAACGACGTCTCGACGGGCTTCTGACTGCCTGTCATGATGACACGCAGATGGAAAGTGTAGGAACCTTCGTGCAAGTTGGTGTATTCCTTGATTCCTCGGCGTGTGTACGGGCTCCACTTGTCTTCGGCCGATCCCTCCAGCCAGTAGCTGTATTGCACGGTTTTAGACGGGTCATAGTTATTGGTGCTATACTCCAGTCGCAAAGAGTTGTTGCTCCAGGCAATTTTCGCAGGCTGTTTGCAACCGTAGAACAGCGTGTCGGCATAGTTACCGATATAGATATTCCTGATGTAGGGACGTACGTGCAAGTCGGCCGAGGATCCTTGCGAAGGTGTTTCGGAGGCACGCGATACGCCTCGAGCACCTTGAACTCCCCCGAAAACATGCAGCATGGCAAAGCCATCCTCCGTGCCGATGATGGCCTCTTGCCCATCGTCGCTGAAGCTGATGTTCTCGAAGTCCTCCATGAGACAATCGTTCAGGTAGCCATTGTTGTCCTTTCCAGCCACAACGTGCAGCGTTCCATCGGAGACATACCATAGTCTGCCCTTCGAATCCTGACGTATATAGGTGTAGGCGACGTGTCCCTCCAGCTGATCCTCCAACTTGCGGTAGGGTTCCAGACGGTCGTTGGTTGTATCGTAGCGGAAAAGCCCTCGACGACTTGCCACAATAGTTTCGCCATTCACCTTTGCTATACAGACGTTATCGCCCTTTGGCAGCTGCGGGGAGTTGTAACATCGCTGTGAAGTGACTTCGCTAAGGTCGGTACTCAACACGAGGCGGAAGATTCCCTTTTCCTTATTGGCCACCCACACGGCACCTGATCCATCCTCCACATAGAAAGTCTTGGCCGACAGGCCGGCTCCCTTCACACGCTCGGCCATCTCCCATCGTCCACCTTGCCTGCGCATGAGTTGCAAACCCCAGTAGGTTGCCACCAACAGCACGTCGTCGCGATAGCCAAGGGAACGTACGCCCCACACACCTCTTTGATTATAGCGCGTGATGCGATCGCCATCGAACATCAGGAAGAAGTGACGACCGCCACAAAACAGCTTTCCGTCGATGGTATCGAGGCATAGCACCTGACTGCCAGTGCCTTCTATGAAACGGATGGCGCCCGACGACATCTCATAAAGGCCCTGATTGCTGCCCAGATAGAGCTTTCCACGATATCTCATGCTGCAGTTGCCACTTCCAACAGGCGACTGCCGACTGTTGAGGAAGCGCAGAGGTGAATCGAGAGGCACGCAATCGATGCCGTTGTCGAGGCCCAGCCAAAGGTTGTGCTCGCTGTCGAAAGCTGCCGAGAGCACCATTCTGCTCTGCAATCCGTTGTCCATCGTGATTTGTTCGGTCACCCCTGTAGCCATGTCGAGCAGGAACACACCATCGTGAATGGTGCCCAGTGCCAGGAGATGATCACTGATGGCCGCACACGACAGTTGTTTTCCGCCGATGCGGCTGCTGGCTGCGGTCTGTACGGGAGTCAAACGGTTGTTGTCGTAGAGAAAGAGTCCGTGTTCGCTGCTCACCATCAGCAACTTTCCCTCATAGGGTAGCAGAGCCACGATGGGTGATGTCTGCTGTATATCGATGCCATATAGTGGGGTAAACTTCTTCCCCATGAGCACGTAAACGCCTGTAGCAGTGGTGACGTAGAGACGATTGTAGACCACGGCGGAATAGCTTAAGCCATGCGGATCGTTGATGCGATGACGAGTGTTGTCGATGTAGATGGCCGTATCGCATTGGAAATAGGTGTTATCTCCTAACCGATGAATATTCCAAACGTTCAGCTGGCCTATCTTATCGACCGACTCCGACAGTCTTTCGTAGACCATACGCCCCTTTTCATTACGCACAAAACGGCCAAACTGACCGAGGGCACCCACGTAGATGCCATCACGGGCGGCATAGACCGACCTGACTTTTGCATTGCCAGGCAGGCTGTAGGTTTTCCAATTCGCCCCATCGAACTCAAGCAAACCTTTGTTATTGGCAAAGTACATCCAGCCTTCATGGTTCTGAACGATCTGCCAATTCTGGTTTCCGGACCGGTATTGCTGCCTTGAATAGTTCACGACAGCATGCTGCCATGAACCATCAGCCATGAGGGGCATTGACATGAGGAGCAGACCTGCCGCAATGATGATTGTAGTGCATAATTGTTTCATGCTGCAAAGATATTGTTTTTTTTCGAAAACTCCAAACTCTATGAGATAGTTTTTTTGAAAGTGCTATTTTTTGAATAACCATTGATTATCAATAATTTATGTTTTCGATGAGAAACTTTTGATGTAATCATTGTGAAGAGCTATAGTAGTCGTGATGTAGCCATATTCTTGGCACAGACGAGGAATCAGCGTAACTTTGCGGCATCGATCCTAAACATCATTTATTCAAAACACTATGAAATTAAAAAACTTATCAACTGGAATCGGGCAGTCGCTGATTATCAGCTGCCTGCTGCTTCTAATGAGTTCGGGAGCGTTTGCCCAAGGCTCCCTGAGCATCAATGGTTCTGTGCTTGATGCCTCCACACGCGAACCTTTAATTGGGGTAAGCGTGACGGAAAAGGGTACATCAAATGGCACTGTTACTAACATGGACGGCAATTTTACCCTGCAAGTCAAGCGTGGAGCAACCATCGCGTTCTCTTATGTGGGCTATAGGGACTTGGAAGTCTCTGCAGCCAGAGCATCAGGCGAAATCCTGCTGCAGGAAGACGACCAAACACTGTCGGAAGTCGTCGTCGTTGGTTATGGAACCCAAAAGAAAGTGAACCTGTCGGGTGCCGTTTCGGCTGTTGAAGGTGACAAACTGGCTGCAAAGCCGACGAGCGACGTGCTCAGTGCCATGCAAGGCGAGCTCCCAGGCGTGGCAGTGCTTCGCTCAAGCGGTGAGCCGGGCAGCGAGACTTCCGGTCTGCGCATTCGTGGATTCTCCTCTGCCAACGCCACCAGCGCATTGGTACTCATCGACGGCGTAGAAGGCGACCTGTCCTTGTTGAATGCCGACGACATCGAGAGCATCTCAGTACTGAAGGATGCTTCGGCCTCAGCCATCTATGGTGCCAGAGCAGCATCGGGTGTCGTGCTCGTAACGACGAAGAGCGGTACTGAAGGTAAACCGAAAATTTCCTACAATGCCTACTACGCAGTAAATACGCCTGGCAACATGCCGAAGCGCCTGCCTGCATGGGAAGAGCAGCAGTGGATCAACCTGGGTCGCTACAACCAAGGCGGCAGCTATGAGTGGAATAAGGAAAAGACCACATGGGTAGCCAATCCGAACTTCAACTACTACCCCAACAACAACAATGGACGTTGGGAGCAGTTCACGGCTACAAACTGGGTGGATGAAGGCACAAAAGACCACAGCGACCAGACAAATCACTCCCTTTCCGTTTCGGGAGGCACGAAGAGCATCAACTATTTGGTCAGCGGAAACTACTTTTATAAGAATGGTATGCTGAAGTACACCGACAATGCCAACACTCGTATCAACCTGCATGCCAAGGTAAATGCCGAGCTCAACAAGTATTTGCAGCTGGGTGTCAACCTGCAGTATCAGTCGAAGAAGAGCACATCGCCTTCAAATGGCGCAGGCAGCATACTTAATACGATGTACGGCGCACGCGCGCGCCAGCTCCTGTGGCAGCCTGAGGAAACTCCCAACTACGGTTCGCAGCCCTATAGCGGCGACTTGCAGGTGAACCCCATCGACATCCTGAAGAATGGCGGCACCAACGAAACCCTCTATGAGGCCTTCCTCGGCAAGGGCGAACTAACTATCAAGAATCTGGTTGACGGACTTCGCATCAATCTGAGTGCCAGCCGTCGTGCAGGTTACTACAGTGGCCGCTCTGAGCGTCACTGGCTGGCGTGGTATGCCATGAACGGCACTACCATTCGTCAGCAGACGAACAACCCCAACTCGCTTTACCGTATCAAGAACAACGACTATCACGACATGCTGGAAGCCACCGCTACCTACGAATTTGGTGTTCAGCAGCACAATGTGAAGCTGCTCGCTGGTACGAGCTACGAGAACTATCGTAAAGACCAGTTCGATGCCACGGCAAGGAACATGAACTCCAACGACTTCTTCTCGTTCAACTACTTCGATGCCGCCGAAGCCAGCAACATTTCGCTTGCTGACAACGTGCAGCCTTGGTCAATGATGTCCTACTTCGGACGTGTTAACTACAACTTTGCCGAGCGTTACCTCCTGGAGGCCAACATCCGTTACGACGGTAGCTCGCGACTGGCTCCTTCAAAGCGCTGGAAGGCATTCCCATCACTCAGCTTGGCATGGCGTGTGAACCAGGAAAAGTGGTTCAACCTGCCTTGGGTGACCAACCTGAAACTGCGTGCATCATGGGGTCAGCTCGGTAACGGTGCCGTGCTGGGACTCTACGACTACATTCCCACCATTTCACAAGGTGCGACCTACATCACCGAGAAGAGCTACTACCAGTCCAACCTTGCCTCAAAGGACAAGACTTGGGAAACCATTGAAACTACCAACATCGGTATCGACCTCGGAGTGCTTCGTGGACGCCTGAACGCTTCGTTCGACTACTACTGGAAGTACAACAACGACATGCTCTCCCGCCTGCAGTTGCCTCATACCATCGGTATTGGTGTGCCATCCGTGAACGTCGGTAAGCTGAAGACGTGGGGTTGGGAGTTCGACATCAGATGGCAGGACCGCATCGGCGACCTCCGC
>JAEEGL016075416.1_pt1 | contig 11670 bp, 10 predicted proteins | sample 9134231 | NCBI WGS metagenome assembly JAEEGL01 (sample SAMN16246548, study PRJNA631951) | gut metagenome | biome: gut microbiome; feature: rumen; material: fiber-attached | host: Bos | place: Iran: Karaj | collected 2018-10 | reverse complement strand
GAAGGATATGCATCAAGCATTGACTGCTTTGCTTCTCTTCTGTCATCCTCTACAAGCTCGCCTGCAAGTCTGAGCCATTCGCCGTTCATAAATGCACAAATCTCAACCTTGGGATTAGCGTGGATCTGCTTTGAAACATCCTTAACTTTTCCAGTCTGGATGTAGAGCTTATCCTCAAAGATATGCGCTGTACCAAAAGGTCTTACTCTTGGCTGATCTCCGTCCACTGTTGCAAGGTAATATGTACCGGCATCTTTTAAAAACTTTTCTACTCTCTGCATACTCAGTTTCCTCCTTTTTACGGGTAATTATAACATATTTCCCTGTCTCCCGGACCATTTATGACATTGATTCTGAGAACTTGTTTCCCTTGAAAAACAGACACATCTGTTAATCCAACTTCCTTTGCAAATTCGGGCTGCTGATTCATGAGCTCAAGTACTTTGCAAAGTCTGATTCTTTCCTGCACTGTCATTTTCACCTCACTGATTATCGTTTTTGAAAAAATAGAGTTGTACTGATAATCAGATTATATCGGTCAGTAAAAGTTGTTCACATAATCTAAATGGCAAATGTGTACTCTTTATTTCTCCATTTTCGAAAGAAATATCTTATCCAATTGTGAAGCGCTCAAGGTTATCGTTGATAGTATCTACAGCGTCAGATACTGAGGATGCAGCGTTCGCAACAAGCTCTGAGGAAGAAGCAACTCCCTTAGCCTCTTCTGTAACTCTCTCAACGTTCTCTGCGATTTCCTGAGTTGATGCAGACTGCTCTTCGGATACCGATGCCATGTTGGATGCAACATCGTTAACCTTCTGCATCTGGTCAGCCATCTCAGCGAGGATATCATTTGCCTCAGAAAGCTCCTGAGTAATAACCTTGAAGGTCTCGGCTGCTGTATTAACAGTCTCAGCACTGTTGTTGATAAGAGCGGTGTTGGACTCGGATTTCTCTGAAAGCATACGTACCTTCTGGGACATATCCTTAATGATCTCACCGATCTGATTTGTAGCATCAGCTGAATTCTGCGCAAGAGCTCCGATTTCAGAAGCAACAACCGCAAATCCTTTTCCTGCTTCTCCTGCTCTGGCAGCCTCAATTGAAGCATTCAGTGAAAGGAGGTTTGTCTGTGAAGAAATAGAATTGATAAGGTCGATGATCTGAGTGATCTTATCTGCTGCCTCATCAACGTTTGCAACTGCATCAGCCATATCCTTCATGGACTCAACGATATCTGACATTCCATTAGCAACTGTGGACATATCCTGCTGTCCGCTGTCTGCCTTCTTAACAAGGTCATTCATGGAAGCTTCTATCTTCTGCTCCTGGTCGGTAACATTCGCAACTGTCTGTGCAAGAACAGTAGCGTTTTCTGCAACTTCATTAACGGCTTTCGCCATATTATCAATATTCTCTCTGATCTGAGTCATGCTTACTGACTGGTTGTTAGCAGCATCTTCAAGATCCTCTGCTGTACTCTTGGATGTCTGCGCCTCACCTAACAGTTTTCCGGAAACATCCTTAATCTCACTAAGAGAATCTCTCATATTGACAATGAATTCACCCATTGCAGTATTCATATATGCAATCTCATCATTGCCCTTATTCTTGGCTGAAATATCTATTGTGAAATCACCGTTTGAAATTCTTTCAATATTGTCTGTAAGTGATGTTACAGGCTTCTTGATCATGGTGTGAAGAGCTCTTGTGATGATAAGGATAACGATTATTACTGACACAACTGTAACAAGAATCAGGGTCAGAATCAGCTGCTGAAGTGTCGCAAGAACTTCCTTCTGCTTAGCATAAATAATAACTTTCCAGTCTGTTCCACTTACAATATTTGTTACAGCATAGTACTTTTCTCCGGCTGCTTTGAAAGCATGTACAGTACCAATCTCTTCCTCTGTCTCAGTTGCCATTATGTTGTTAATCTGAGCAAAGAACTGATTATCAGGATTGTCTGCAAGATTAGATCCAATCAGACTAGCATCATCTCTATATGAAAGCAGCATACCGGCTGCAGTAACCATCATTGCTCCGCCTGTCTCATAAAGCTGAACTTCATTTAGTTTTTCCTGTGAGCTTCCCATCATAAGATCTGCAGCGAAGCATCCTTCTCTGCCATCCTTAAGATGAACGTGTCTTATAACTGTTGCACAAAGCGCGCCAGTTACTTCATCAAAATAAGGCTGATCATAGAAATAAAACCAGGAATTGTCATATCCCAAAGCCTGCTTATACCAGGCCTTTTCTGTTATACCTTCCATTGTAAAGCCTGGTTCACTGGGATAAATGAAAGTCTCATCATTGAGCGCAAGGTACGCACCTGTAGGAATCATGGAATATCTTCCAACAGTGCCTGCCATGTACTCCATAATATTGTCATTACTCTCAAAAGAGTTTTGTTCAATCGCATCTGCTACACCATTAAGATAATAGAATGTTGCGTTCAGCTCTCTGTTTACCTTTGATGCATCTGCAGAAACCTGATTTGTCAAAGATGTGTCTATCAGATTTTTAACCAGACCATATCCAAAGCCTAAAACTAAAAACTCGGCAACTAAAATACTTGCCACCAAAAGTGCCACAAACATAAGTGAAAGCTTTACGCTTATCGCCTTTGTTGCACCCTTCTTTTCACCGCCATTAACTACCTTTGCATCGCTACTCATCAGAACACCGACCTCCTAGCTTTTATAATTTAGGTTGCACAGTACCAAGAATAAGCATACAATATGGCGATTACCCGTCTATGAACAAACCATTTACATAATCTAAAAAGCGATTAAAAAGTACGAAAAATAAATTATTTTTTTATAAACTTTTATCTGACAATCAGGTTTACCCTGCTCTGACCAAGCTCCTCCTGTATTCTCTCCCTGATTTTCTTAGCAGTTTCCTGAACCTTTCTGTATTCCATATCAGCATTGAAAGCAAGTTCAATATCTATATATTTTTCCCCACCGCTTATCCTGCTCCTGATTGCGCCAAACTCTTCGTAGCAATCAAAAAACTCGTTTAGCACCTTGATAATTTTAAGCTGGCTCTCCTCATCAAGAGTCCTATCTATCAGTTCCTCTAAAGATTCCTTCAGGTGGTGTATCACTATAAAGAAAAACGGAACAACAATGATCAGGCAGACAACCGGTGAAAAATATCTGATCCAGCTACTATTCTTAAAAGCAATTGTAACCAGCAATGTGACTATGGATGCTGCGTCAAAAAAGAATTCCTTCTGCGCGCTTACATACGCCGTATGGAACATCTTACTGTGACTGCCTTCGAGAACCTTCTTTTGTTTATTCAAAATAAGGAGATCGATCAGAAGACCAATTATGCTGACTAACAGCGCAAATTCCAGATTATGTTCCTCTTCAGATGTTTTTATAAGCGCCTTTACAGCGAAAAATGTGACGCAAAAACGACCTGCTATATCGAAGATTTCTATGCTCAGCGCTGTTATAGCCTCAACCTTTCCCGTGCCATAATTGAACATATATTTCAGATTTCTGTTGAGTTTGCCTGCAAGTATAAGCAGCATAACCCCTGGGATAAGAATGCTCGCATTTTCAATAAATTCGAGCCATACAACAGTTGATCCACTGGCAGTAGCTGCGATAAAAGATGTAATAAATTCAGGAAGCCTCCACAGCACTAACAACAAGGCTATTTTCTGCTGCCTTATAAACTCTTCTGTTCTTTCGTTTTCCATAAATCCCCCTCTATGCATCATCCAAGATTTAGTTTGCCGGATAAGGCCTCTTTTAAATATTCTATCATAAAATCGTCAAAATCCATTTGAATCAAAAACTAATTTCTGACAGATTGTGGTATAATGTTTTAATAGTTCAAAAAATATTCGCGGCACTTTTAATTGATGCCGCAAAAGGAGTGAGGGAATGAAAAAAGCAATAAAATCATCATTATTATCATTAGTTTTCTGTATGTTTCTTTTCACATCAATTACCGCAAAAGCAGATAACATCATCACGGTAAAAGATGTAACAACAAATTCCATTAGCATTTCATGGACAGCAAAAACAGATCTTACAACTGGTACACTAAGTCACTACTATGTAGGAATCGGTACCAGCGAAAGCTCAGCACTTGAAAACTGCACAACTGCACTTGCAACTGATGTAACAAGCTATACCTTCGAAAACCTCAATGCAGGTACAGGTTACTGCATCGCATTAAAATATGGTGTACTTCCTGCAAATGCTAAGGCAAATACAAAGGAAACCATCAGTGATTACGCAAAAGTAACTGCTGTAACAGCTCCTAACAAGCCTCGCGATGTTCGCCAGACATATTTCTCAGTTGCATACAACAAGCTGACAATTGAGTGGGATATTGATGGCGAAGCTGCAGGATTCGAGTACAAGTATGAAGATGCAGACGGTGATACCACAACAAAGACAACAACAGAGAAAAAGGTTGATATCACCACAGATTATACAGATTATGCAAAGTTCAGAGTACGCTCATTCATCGAATTCAACGGCACAAAGAAGTACAGTGATTGGACAGACACCTTCACAGCTTTTGCTCAGCCTGTTATCAAGGAAGCTGAGGACGGCTACGCTGTAACAATCAAGGGCGGCAAAATGAGAGTTCAGTGGGATAAATCATCTCAGGCTACAGGCTACGAAGTATGGGTTAGCGCTAAGAGAAATGGCACCTACAAGAAGGTTAAGACCATCAACGGCAAGGGCACAACAAAGGCTACTATCAAGAAGTTCAACGGCAAAAAATTCAATGCTAAGAAGGATTACTTTGTTTACGTTGTTGGCTTAAAGAAGACTAAGGCAGGTACCTCAAGAACAAGCAACAATTACGTAGTTTTCTACCACAAGGGTGAGACTTACCTCACATTTAAAAAGTCCAACTAAATTTTAAAACACCATTTTAAGACTTCTATAAAACTACAACGGACCGGTGCAAAACGCACCGGTCCAATTTTTTCTATCATTCATAACCAATCATTGAAATACATCCTACTCAAGGGAAGATACAATGGTAAGAATGTTTTTCCCATCTTCATAGCGATACTTCACTTCATCCATACTCTTTTTAACAATGAAGATTCCAAGTCCGCCAATCTGCCTCTCTTCTGCCGAAAGGGTTACATCAGGATCTTCTTTTTTGAGCGGATCGTATTCAATTCCTTCATCAACAAAAGTTATACTCGCCTTGTTGTCACTAATATCGATACTTATTGTGGCATTTCCAGTAGCATCACCATAGGCATAGCTTGCTATGTTCACAAATATCTCTTCCACAGCAACATCAATCTGCATCTGCTTTTTCATTGAGCAGTCTGCTGCCTCAAGCTCAGCATCAATAAATGCCGTCACTTTATCTAAGTTTTCTACTTTTGCTTCAAGATTGATTTCTTTCATCACATCTCTCCGATAATTGCCAAACGTATAAATACGTATCCAGGAATACTCTCCCGACAATTACTCTATGGTAAGTATATCAATAAAGCCTGTCACATCAAAAATCTCTTTGATCTCATCGCTTACATTTTTAATTACCATACTGCCCTGCTTGTTCATGATCTTCTGTGCAGAAAGAAGTACTCTCAAACCTGCAGAAGAAATGTACTCAAGCTCCTTGAAATCAAACTCAAGCTTGGTAACGCCATCAAGCGCCTTTACCTCCTCATCAAGCTGAGGAGCTGTTGTTGTATCAAGCCTTCCAGAAAGCGCGATTACTAAATCATTTCCATCAGCTGTCTTATTAATTGTCATTGTTTATTTCCTCCTTCTTTCTTCAGTATTTACTAAATCAAACTTCGCTTCTGCTCTTTCTGCTTATCTTAAGTATATCATGAAGTATATCTTTTGTTGTTTCCATATCTTTCTCACAATCCTTACTGATTTCAATACTGGATTGAGCTGATGCTGCAACCTCTTCGGAAGTTGCAGTATTTACCTTCTCAATAAGGTCATCAATTGTCGATGCAATCTGCTCTGCAGACTCCTTTGTATGCTCTGACAATGCTCTGATCTCATCTGCTACTACTGCAAAGCCTTTTCCTGCTTCGCCTGCTCTTGCCGCCTCAATAGAAGCATTCAATGCAAGAAGATTTGTCTGTCATGACCATATTTATTCTTTCAGACGGATCTTCTACCCATGCCTTGTATAGCTGTTGTATTTAAAAAAGCCAACTCTATCTCTCTGATACACTATTGTTGATAACAGCTCAAAGCCTTGAATTATGCATGCAAATTTGAATGCCAAAAGATTACTTTCATAAATATGTCTCTCATGAATATCCACAGCACCCTCCTTGAAACATACAGCGCTACAATATTATTATTATCTATAAAACAGAAATAATCCAATTAAAAATTGATAAACCAATTAAGTAATAATATAAAAAACGCGTTCCTATGTCGGAACGCGTTTGTCATATTGTTATTTAACTTTGTGGCTGCATTTTACATCAGGGACTCTTCGTAAATAGCTCTTGCGCCACCTACATACTTAGGTCTGTGTCTTGCACAAATTATTGGTGCTTCTCCAATTTTCCTAAGAGATATTCTCATAGGAACTACTACAGCATGCATGTGCATTCCTATCATTGTTCCACCAATATCCAATCCTGCATCAGCTTTTGCATTGATACTTTCAACAAGAACAGGATCATCGAATCGTTCATAGCACACAGTTCCAAGTGCACCACCGGCATGATTGGGCTGTGGTATGGCATTTACCTGCTCAAAGCCATATTGTTCCATGGCTTCTCTCTCAACAACAAGCGCTCTGTTTAAATGCTCACAGCACTGCGCTGCAGCAAAAAACCCATTCTCCTTAAGGACTGGAATGATTCCATCATATACAGCATTCGCAACATCAACATTCGTCGCTGTTCCTATCTGGTCACCAAGTACTTCACTGGATGAACAGCCAATAACAAAGATGTCACCCTTTTTAAGCCTTGCCTCCTTAAGTATTTCTGTAACTGCCTGCCTGCTCTGTGCTGTTATCTCTTCAAAATTCATATATAGCCTCTTTTATGAAAGATTCATCATCTAAATATTTCAATAAACAAAGATTTTATCAAGTATAAACAACTATCATTATATCAGCACCTATCAAAGTCGCAACCGGCGATTTAGCATTCTCGTTTCAGGCATTCAAGATAATAATTTATATACCCAATTCAATTTCTATATGACTTCCGTCTTTCTTCTTTCTGACTTTAATCTGCTGCGGAATATTCTCAATCAATTCCTCTCTATGACTTATTACTCCCACTAGCTTATTTGCACCAGAAAGATTTATAAGAATATCCATTGCGCTATCAATAGATTTTCTATCGAGTGTACCAAATCCTTCATCCACGAAAAGCGCATCCATTTGAACCCCTCCAAGGTTTGCTGATACAGTATCTGACAATCCTAAAGCTAAACTCAATGATGCCTTAAAGCTTTCACCACCTGAAAGATTCCCTACTGGTCTTCTATGTCCCGTATAATTATCAAGCACCTCAAGATCAAGGAAAGTATTACTCCGTTTTCCTACAGCGTCTTCTTGGCGATATAACTCATATTGACCATCACTCATCGGTAGCAATCGCCTATTTGCAGCAGCAATTATTCCATCAAACCCTGCAGCCTGAATATACTGTTCAAGCGTAATCTTTCCATTTCCTGTATTTCCCTTCACAAGGTTATATAATCTACTGCAAATATTGTATTCTTTTCTAGCACTTTCAAGGTCGTTACGTTGAGACATAATATTCTTTTGTTTTTCAATATTGTTTGAAATACGATTAGATACAGTGTTATCAGCCTTTCTAATCTCTCTTACTTCTTCATCTTGCTTATCACATACAGCTTTAAGAGCTACTATATCAACTATTCTCTTACCTTTAGCATCATTTTTTGCTTCAGACAACTGAGTTTTATTAGTTGAAACAGCCTGCTTATAGTTATTAATAGTTTCTTCAGAATCTGATAATTCATCCTCAGAAACGACATATTTAAGCATTTCTTCAACATTAACAAACTTCTTTGATGTCAACTTTTTGTCTAAGTCTTCTTTTAAGTTTTTTTCATCCTTCCTCTGTGCTTTTAAACTATCATCTAGCGTCTTAATTTCTGCCTTAATTGCCGCCAAAGCTTTATCTGCATCAGTTTTTGTTTTTAAAGATTCTTCTAGTAAGTCTGAAATGATTTTTGCCAACTTCTCTGCTTGCTTCTTTTCAGTAGATGCTTTTTCCCAATCATCAAATTTCAAATTCTTTAATGTTTTTAAAGTGGCTTTACTTGCTGTAATTCCTTCTTCCGTATTATTCTTCCTTTTGCGTAACTCTTCTTTATCTGATTCTATTTTTTCTGTCTCAGCGCCTAAGGCTTCGTCGAGTTCTTTTTCCGCTTTTTTGAGTAATCTGCAGTCTTTCTCTATAGCATTTTGCAGTTTTTTATTTTCTTCAATTTTTTCACTTACAGTCTCATTCGCTTTTTTAAGAACATCAATGAGGCCATCAAGTTTTTCACCTCTTGGCTCCATACCAAGTATACTATTCTCAACACAGTCAAGAATAGCTATTCGCATCTGTTCTTCATATTCTTCTAGTGCCGTTTTTGCTTTTTCCGCCTCAGTATTTGCGGCTGCCTTTGCTTCCTGGGCATTTGCTTCCGCAACTCTATATTCCTCAAAAGCATCTTCAGAAATTGAAATAGTCGGTAATTTTGCAAGTTCTGGATGATGAGTCGAACCGCAAACAGGACATTTAATTCCATCTGAGAGCCCTTGCGCTAATATACCAGCTCTACATCCATCTAATATTTTCTCTGCTTTTATTCTTTCAGCATTCGCCTTCTCATATTCAACGAATGCATTCTGAAATTTCTTTTGTTTAGTATCAAGTGTCTTCTGTCTTTTATCACGTTCCTTTACTTGATTACCAAGAATATCTATAACATCATTACTAAGATTCTCTAAATCTCTACCATTTGCCTGAATCTTCATTAACTCACTTGGTTTATCTTTATGCTGAGTTACAGTTTTTTTCAATTCAGAGATCTTTGCCTTTAATTCCACTTCCCTAGTTTCTAATTCAGCCTCTTCTTCCTTGATAGATTCTTTAGCTTTTTCCAGTTCAACAAGCTTTGCTGACAGTTCATCCCTTTGCTTGTATTTGGGTTCCTCCTCAATAATCTGATTTATTGTAATTTTAAGGCTTTCAAGTTCATATCTACGATTTTCTGCATCTGCAAGTTGCTTGTCAGCAGCTTTAGCGGTATTTTCCGCTTCTAACATTTCATTCTTTTTGTTTTTTATACTGCTCTCCGTACGCGAAATTTCTTTATTTTTATTACTCCATAGTGAATAAACCGGGTTAACATCGTGAGTTGCTGCTTTCTGGCGCTTTATCAGCGCCTCCAAATTATCTATTTCTTTTTTTCTTTCTATTAATTCGCTCTGCTCTTTTTCAAGATTAGCTAGTCTCGTAATGAATTTATTATTTGTTTCAGCAGTAGCAAGTGCATCTTTACTATTGTTAAGCTCCTCTTCTGCCTTTTTAAGTTTTTTAGTAATATCCGTTTTTTTAGTTTTATCCAGTTCAATAACTGCATCAATTACATCCAAAAACTCATCCAGATTCCAAGCACTATTAGATCTCTGTGCTCTTACCTGCAGTTCTTCTAATTCCCCATAAATATCATCGTTTTCATCAGCTGTTACATCATTAAAGTATTGAACTATACTCTGTTCTGCCTGAACTTTCTTGATTTTGTTGGCATCCATTCGATCTTTGAGAGTATATTCAATTTTTTTAAAGCACTCAGTATTAAAAATAGTACGCAGAATTTCTGTTCGCTGCTCTGTCTTTGCATTAAGTAAATCCCAAAATTCCCCCTGCGCAATCATAGCAATTTGCTTAAACTGCTTATCATCGATATGTAAAAGTTCTTTTACTGCATTGTTAACTTGAGTAATGCCTTCAATAGGCATCCCTCCATCTTCATACAGTATAGCCTTTTGCTTTTCTGTAATTACCCCCTCTCCTCGCTGTTTTCTACGCTCATACTCGGGTTGCCTCCATACATGATACTCATGTCCTTGATGCGAAAAATAGAAATCCACAAAACTATCCACATTAGGCTTAGCATATTCACTACGAAGATTCTTAATATCCCTATATGTTCCACTTGTAGTCCCATATAATGCAAAGCAAATTGCATCAAAAATAGTGGTTTTTCCCGCTCCTGTATCTCCAGAAATCAAAAATAACCCTTTCTCTTCAAATTTATCAAAACAGATTTCCGGTATCTTACCCGCATATGGTCCAAACGCACTAATAATAAGCTTAATTGGTTTCATCTATAACACCTGCCTCTCTTGCAGCCATTCTCATTACTTCCATTTCTTCATCGCTTATTTCACAGTTATATATAAGCCTATAGAAATCACCTATCAATTCTGAATATGACTTATTTTGCGCTATTTTTGAAATATCAATCTGCTCTATCTCCCTTGTATGAGAATTGTCATAATCTATTTTCACAGTATTTGGATATATCTGCTGAAATATACCCATTGCATCATTAATTATGTCTTCATCAGTTAATGTTGCATAAATAAAATCCTCTGGAGATTTAACATTAGATTTGTTGAGTAAATCCTCCATTTTACCCTTTATATGTCTCATATCGCGCATTGGTTTCAACGGAACTAGCTTTATCTCAACATCCTTCTTACCTGAAATGCTAATGATAGGCACAGACTTAGTATTATTAACCTCACTTATAGAATACTTAAGAGGCGAGCCAGAATAACGCACCTCTTCTCTACCCACTCTTTGCGGAGAATGAATATGTCCTAATGCCACATAATCAAATCCACTAAAACAATTAAATCCTATTTTTTCTACAAGACCAACACTCTGAGTTCCTGCGCTTTCAGATCCACCTAAAGCCGGATCTTCTCCCTTTCCAGCAACAAATTGATGCGAAACAAGCACATTGCATTCATTTTTATCAATATCTGCATAGTCAAGAATAACCCTAATAGCATCTTCATAGTTTTCTATCTCTGCATCAGGATAATAGTGCTTCACCTGTGAAGCCTTTACAAATGGCAACAGATATATATTTACGTTAGTTGTTCCATCACTAAGCTCATATTTATTGAGATATCCATCATATATAGCTGAAATATAAATATTGTTACTTTCAAACAACGTGCTTCCATAGTTAAGTCTGTCATCAGAATCATGGTTACCGCTAATCATAAACGTTTTAACATTTTTAGCAGCTAATTGACTCAAAAATGAATCTAGGAGTCTTGTTGCTGCCTCACTCGGAATTGACTTATCATATACATCACCAGCAATTAGCACAGCGTCTACAGACTCCTTATCAATCAGCTTTAAAATTTGATCAAGAATATATTGTTGGTCTTTAATCAAATCAAACTCTCCAAGAGTTTTGCCTAAATGTAAGTCACCTAAATGTAATAACTTCACCTTTTTCTCCTTTTACTTAAAAAATACCCTTTGTTACATCCGGCAGTAAAAAAGGTCAAAAAATACCCGCTACTGCTTTTTATATATTATAACAGCAGTGCGGGTATTTTTATCGTACATCAATTCGCAGGGCGCTATTTTCCTGCATTTTTATTATTTCAGTTCCTGTAATTTAT
>JAEEGL015662378.1_pt1 | contig 11670 bp, 2 predicted proteins | sample 9134231 | NCBI WGS metagenome assembly JAEEGL01 (sample SAMN16246548, study PRJNA631951) | gut metagenome | biome: gut microbiome; feature: rumen; material: fiber-attached | host: Bos | place: Iran: Karaj | collected 2018-10 | reverse complement strand
TCTCGTCCACGAACAGGTAGTCGCGCACCAGCGTATTGGTCGGCTCCTTCGTCAGCGGGTCGAGCTGATAGCGCGGCTGGCCCTTGTCGTCGAGATAGATCTTCTTGCTGTAAGCGTAGGGCACCAGTTCCAGATTGTTGTCCTTCTGACGCTCGATGCGGTCGAACGACAGATAGGTCAGCAGACCGCTCTCGTCGCCGTTGGGGCTCTTCATGGCATAGGTGTTGATGAGCTGCTGTGGCAATGCCTGGGCAAAGAACAGCACTTCATCGACGTTGCCCTTCAGGGCGTCGGTGCCGTCCTTCGTATCCACGTCGCCATTCTCCTTCAGCACGTCGTAGCGCGTAGCACCGATGAGCGGATAACCGCCGCTGATGCCGCCGAGTGAGTCGGCCTCGAAGGTTGTGCGCAGTTCCTTGTCTACATAGATGTTGGCCACGTTGCGGGCACGGTTTACCGTCATGGCGAAGTTGTGCCACTGACCGTCGCTCCAGTCGCCCGGCACCTCAGTAGCAAAGCCGTTCGAGCGGTACATCAGCTTGTTGCCCTCGAATCCGATGTGGTACTGGTTCTGTGCGTCGATGTCTTCCTTCAGTCCGCGACCGTTGGAGAGCAGCGTGCCGCGTCCGTCGGCATCCGTCTTGAACCAGAACATGAGCGTGTAGTCGTGCTCGGCGGTGCGGTTGATGGCGTTCTTGTCGAGTAGCACACCCTTGTCGGCTTTCTCCAAGTGCAGCGACAGGCCGCGCGGGATGGCCCACGAAGCGCCCATCAGCTTGGCGTTGGCACCCTGCGTGTGGTCGGTGACGTAGTCGCCCGAACCCTCGTTCATCGGGTAGTAGTCCACGAGGTTGCTCTCGTAGCCCGTCAGTCGTTTGCCGCCGTAGGTCGTGCCGATGAGTGCGCCGTCCATGGCGCTATACCACAGGCGGGCTTCCATCATGCGGCCCTCGTAGTACTGGCTCTGTGCGCGGTCCTGTTCGTTGGTGCGGCCAAAGATGAGCGTACCCGTACCGTTGTAGAGTGACTTCAGCTTGTGCTGGCCTATCTCCACGCCTCCGTAGAAGAACTTCAGCAGGCTGTCTCTCTGGTTGATGACCAAAGCCACCTGGCGGAAGGCGTTCTTGCCTATCTCGCTGTCACTCTCGAACTCCTGGTCGTTGACCACGGCTTTCAGCTTGAAGTCCTTCTTCAGCCACAGCTGCAGCTTCTGGCCGTTGGTGCCGTGCGAGAACAGCGGCATGTCGCGTCCCGTCTCGGCAGGCTTCACCCTCATGTCGATGGTCAGGTCCTTGCCACTGAAGTTGCGCTTGGCCTCGCTCTCCACGCTGGCCTGGCCTGCAAACTGCACGCTCACCATCTCGGAGAGGTTGTCGTTATTCACCTCGCCCTTCACCTCGAAGTTGGTGATGGCGCTCAGATAGTTATATTCAATGTCCTCAGAGAAGTTGAACACAATGTCGCTGCCGCTGGTCAGCAGGCCGCTCTTCGGTTCGGGCGTGCCGAACAGCTGCGGACGGCGCGTATCCTTGATACCGCTGATGATCTTCGACGGGGTGGTCAGGAAATCGTTGCCGTTGCGGCAGAAGAGCACGGCGCGCAGGTCGTAGGTGCGTTCCATCACCCAGCCCTCGCCGTAGAACTCGGTCACGATGTTGCCGTTCTCGGGTATCAGCTTCCTCACGCCGTTGGCCGTGGCCATCAGCGAGTCGCTGGCATAGTAGGAGCAGAGGTTTGTCCACGCGTCGTCACCGCGCTGCGACTCCTTGTACTGGAACTCGATGTGGTCGAAGTTCGGCTGATAGCGGTCGAAGCCGTTGATGGTGACGGGGATGTACCAGCCACGCTTCGAGTCCTTCTGGGCATTGGTGTTCAGCACCCACTTGTCGCCAGGCGTTGCAATATTCACTGGTCCAGCTTCGCGCAGGAAGTGTACGTCGAACGAAGCCAGGTCGTAGGTGTGATCGGCGTCGGTGGGCGACATCACGCCAATCATCAGTCCCTCATAGTCGAAGGCGTGGCCGGCGCGTACCTCCATCGTCAGTGCGGTAGGCGTGCCCGGCACCACCGTGACACTCATGCCACCGGTGGTCAGTGTCTGTCCGTTGACGCTGATCTTCGCACCGTAGAGGTTCGCCTGGTCAACGGCAAACAGTTGCAGGATGCTCAGGCCGTCGGTGGCCTCGGGCTTCTCGCTCTCGTTGCTCAGGATGATGGTGAATGTGGCTGCATCGTTGATGCTCACGCCGCTCACGCTCTGCTTGTCGAGCTTGATCTTCGGGTTAGTGATCTTCAGCGTGCGCTCGTCGAGCTGTGTGCCCGGGTTGTAGAACTGTGTCACGCGCTTGTCCTCCCACGGGTTCTGCGTGGCACCGCCACGGGTGCGATAGACGAAGCTGCGCGGACCCACTACCTCCAGCTGGTTGCCGCTCATCTTGCCGCTCAACTTGTCGAGGTCCTTCTTCGACATCTCATAGAAGTTGTAGTTCGTGAAGACGTCCATGGCCGATACCTTCGTCGAGGAAGTCATGGTATTGGCCGGCTTCGTGCGATAGACGTCCACGTTCAGGTGACTGTTCGGGTCGGTAGCGATGGTGAAGGTCTCCGTGCGGCTGTAGCCCTTCGACTCAGAGCGCGTACCCACGGTCGTCATCGACACCACAGGCACGAGCGACCAACGGAACAATAGGCCTTGGAACTCGATATCAGACACCTTCTCACCATTTAACTTCGTTTTAATCCATTCACTACTATTGGTCTTTGTTGTCGGGTCTTTCTTGATCAAGGATTCCAGGATAGCAGCAACAACGCTGACTGCCGTAGAACCCACATTGACGGCCGCCATCCACGAGCCGTTAGCAGTGCCGGTCTCGAAGTAGTCGGGCTGCACGCCGAACGGGAAGTACTGCATGGTGGTCTCCGAGAAGGTGGCGTCGTAGGTCTCGCTGTAGTTCACGCCTGCAGCGCCCGCGATGTCATAGTTGTTCACCAGGTCGGTGGCACCCAGTTTCTCATGTTCGTTCTGGACTATGAACTGCGCCCAGGCATAGAGTATCTGGAACTTCTCTTTCACCTCGTCGCCGAAGTCGCTCTCCTTCTTGCCATCGGGCAGCACCACGAGGTAGTTGATGCCGTCCTCGGCCTTCTCAATGGTCGTGTTGTAGGCATGGCCTGCTATCACCTTGGTATTAGGCAAGGCAAACATCGGGTCGGTAGGCAGGCGCAGCGACAGATAGACGGGCTTCTGCGTCTTCTTGGCCAGTGCCTCTGCCTGTTCCCTCGTGCCGGTGTACATCAGCTCGAGAATCTCCTTCGCCTTGGCGGGGATGATCTGCGTCATGATCTGCTTCTGCGAGTAGATGAAGTTGGACTTCAGCTTCGGGCCGTAGCCTAACGACAGGTCGCGCACCAGGTGGAACACCTCTTCCGTGCCGTCCTTGTTTTTCTTCTTGCCCTTGGCTATCTCCACCAGGTTGCCATACTCGACATACTTGGCCAGCATGCCGTCTGTGTTCACCTGTCCGATGCTCAGCTGGCTGAGAATCTCGTTGTACATCGAGTCGGGCAGGGCGCGGATGGTACTCATGGGCGTCACCGTGACGTTCTGCACCGTGCCGATGTAGAGGTCGGCATCGGCACCCACCATCGACGGGTCGCCGCTGGTGCTCACTGCGTTAGAGAGCACCATCGTGTAAGAGTAGGCCTTGCTGCCCTGCATGGTGAACACGAAGTCCTGCACCGTGGCAGAGCCGTTATCCGAGATGCTGTTGTAGCCAGTGGTGGCGCCATTAAATACTTGGGCTGGGGTCAGATTACCCTGCACGCTACCAAAGAATGTCTCCTGCTTCTGGCCTAACGTCATGCTCAGCACGGGGCCGGATGCCAATGAGAGGTTCATCATGTACGAGTAGTTGATGGTGGAACCCTTGGCCAGCGAGGCCGAACTGTAGCCGCCCGGCGGGTCGCGCAGGATGTCGAAGAGGATGGGCTGGCCCTCGGTCAGGATGTCGCGGCCCGAGCCCAGCGCAAACATGTTGAGCACATAGCCGTGCAGCGGCTCGGCCTCGAAGTACGTGCTGTCGCGCTTCACGCTGAAGGTCACCGTGCGCAGCGCGGCGGGGCCCGTCAGCATCTGTGTCACCTGGTCGGCCTGCAGCGTGAACACGGTCTGGCCTAAGCTGTCCAGATCCTGTTCCACCTTTTCTGCGCCGGCCTTCATGCCGTTCTGCATGTAGGCCTTGCCACCCTGTAGCCGCACGATGTCGACCTTGCCGCTGGCCAGGTCGTTGTTGTACGTATAGCGTTCGCCCACCTGCAGCTGGATGCCGTAGCGGCGTTCCAGGCTGAACACGGGGTAGTCGAAGGTATAGACGGCCTGCAGCGAGTCTTTCAGTGTGTCAGGCCAGTTGGGCTTCCTCACGGCATAGACCAGTGGTACCGTGGCCTGTTCGCCGGCCAGGTTGCTGGCCTGGTAGGTCTTGTCGCCAAAGTAGTCGAAGTTGTCGTAGCCTATCTGCTTGTAGGTCACCTCCACCGGTGCACGGTAGATGCGGTTGTAGATGGCGTTGTAAGTCAGCGTGGGGTCTTTCACCGTCAGGGTGTCAACGTCCTTGTAGGTGCCTTCGTAGGCCACCTTCAGCGTGTCGAGGCAATCGGTCAGGTCGATGACCTCGCTCACCTGTCCCTCCTGGAACAGCGTGGGATAGCCCTTACAATAGACCTGCTGCACCTTCCAGCGCACGGGTGGCAGATTCAGCACATACTCGCCCGTCTTCACGTCGGGATAGACCACCATGCGCTTGCGCTCGGTGGTCACCGACGTATAGTGCTTGTCGCCGTGGCGCGGGTGGCGCACCACCTCCTCGCGCTTCGTCTTGTTCGGGTTCAGGTTGTCATACACCAGCCACGACGTGTTGTCGCCCTCCAGGGTGAGCACCATCGTCAGCGAGTCGCCCAGGTTGTTCGTCGACAGGTTGTTGTCCAGAGGCTTCTGGCCCTGGTCGTTGCCGCCCACGATGCGGCCCGTGAGCTTCACCTTCGTGGCGTCGTAGAAGTAGATGCCGGCCACGTCGCTGGTGATGTTCTGCGGGTTGCTGTTCTTATAGAAGCCGTCGTTGGTGAAGACGTGCTTGTCCATCACGGCCTGGATGGTGTTGTCGCCACCCAGCAGGCGGAACGAGAACGAGCCGTCGTAGTCGGTCTCCACGTAGCCGCCCTTGTTGTTATGGATCTTCTTGCCGTTCACCAGGAAGTTGGCACCCTTCACGGGGATGCTCGTGCCTTCGTACATCACGTAGCCCGAGAAGCGGCGGCCGTTCCTGATGGTGAACTCGTGTACCGTCTCGTTGTTGCTCGTGGCGTTGAAGGTCACATAGTAGTCGTCCCTCTCCAGGTCGATGTCGCCGCCCGTGGTCACGGGAGCCACCTTGTAGGTGACGCTCTCCTTGCCCTGGTACGACAGTTCGTCGGCCTCGAAGTAGCCGCTCTCGTTGGTGAAGATGCTCTTCACCGTGTTGCCTTTATCATCGAAGATCTTCACCTGGATGTCGGGAGCACCCGTGCCGTCGTTGAAGCGCACATAGCCCTCCACGCGGCCCGTGTGCTTGCACTCGCCCACCTTCACTTCGGTCGCGGTCGAGTCACGGCCCTCGCAGTCGTTCACGGCGCATACCTTATATTCATATACAGCCAGGGGCGATACGGTCTTGTCCTCATAGCTCAGATCGGTCAGGTTGGTGGCCACTTCCACCCACTTGTCGTCGCCCTCGCCCTTTACGCGGCGCAGCACGGTGAAGTAGTCGATGGGGTTGCCGTCGGTGTTCCAGGCCAGGAGCACGCTGCTCTGGCGCGTCGTCGTCAGCAGCGTCGGGTCAATCTTACCGTTGCTGGCGTGATAGAAGTCGGGAAGCGTAGGCTTGGTAATCTCGGCGAAATTGGGTTCGCTGTACGTCGTGGTAACGGGATTGATGGTCGAGCCCTCCTTCTTCCAGCCGTCTTTATAGTACTGTTCGAAATCGCTGAGCGGATGCGTCACGATACCGATAATCTCGGTGGTAGCCATCTTGGGAAGCCATTTGCCGTCAACCAACTCCCAGTTCTCGGTGCCCAGCTTTTCGCGGATATAGTCATTCGACACTGCGCTTGCGTTGAAGCTGTTAGGGAAGTTATTATAGGAGAAGTTGTTATAGCTCCATTGGTTCGCATCATTACCCCATGACGTCATGTTGTTATTGATGTTCAGCAATTTATGCTCGATATCGCTTTTATAGGAGCCATTTTCCACACAGCATTGCACTACGGAATTTAAGGAGCCGTCAATGAAACCAAAGAACGCTCCTACCCACCACTGGGTACCATCCTTTGATTTACTGCAACTCAAGTAGCCGTCAAACAGACAGTTTAGAATCTCTACACCATTGCCGCGTCCGACGAAACCACCGGCAATCCAGCCGGTACTCTCTAATCTGGCCGATACACGGCAGTTTAGGATCTTGCTTTGCGTGTCACTTGAATGGGCACAACCCACGAGACCAGCCAAGTGGTCGCCGCCAGTGATTTTGCCATCCAAGTGCAGGTTCTTGATGGTAAAGCTCTGGGCATCTTGGAACAGGCCGAAATTTGCAGCATTGCCACCAGAGATGTCGGCAGTAATCGTATGGCCGTTTCCGTCTAAGATGCCCCTGAAGGTACCCACCATGGCTGCGGTATTATGGACAGTTATATCGGCAGCCAGAATGGCGTTGGTGTTGCCGTTATCAGCAATAGCATCCTTGAACTTCAACCAGTCAGCTTCACTCCTCAGCACCATGAAGGTCTTGCCGTCGATGACCGTGGTTTCAACCATGTCGGTAATCTCCGTGGTGGCATGGCTGTTGATGACAGCCAGATTGACGTTGGCATTGGGACTCGTATCTATACAAGCCCAGGTTGCACACCTACTAACCTTGGTAGTGAAGTGATCGGGGGTGAAGAGACAGTTGTCGATGGTGATATTGCTGTTGGGGGCTACCCAGCCGATAAAGCCGCCGTTCTCGTAGCAGTTGGCGCCCTCGAAGCTACCGTCGAACTTACAGTTGCGGAACGTGACATTGGCTCCGCTGACACGGCCCACGAAACCACCGTTGTCAGAAGTACCGCTATAGGTAGTGGTAAGGGTCATTGACGAGCGGCAGTTCTCAATGTTGACCGTGCTGCCTTCCAAAACAAATCCAATGAGGCCAGCCACATTCCGCTCGCTGGTGCTAATGGTACCAGCCGTCCGCAAGTTGCGGATGGTGGCGTTACCAACATAACGGAAGGGAGCCATAACCCGTTGATCATAGGGTTGTTTGAAGGTCAGAGTATGGCCGTTACCGTCGAAGGTACCTCGGTAGGCAATGGATGAACTCCAGCCAATTGACACGTCGTTTTCTTCAATGTCGGCATAGAGGCGGGCATTGACGTCGTACTTACCAGCGGCAGCTTCTACCTTGTCACGGAAGGCCGCCCAGTCGTTAGCATTGCGGATGGGGAACCAGAATACCGTCACATCCTTCAGGTCGTTGAGTGGCGACTCGCCCTTCTCCACAAAGAGGTCCACATCGAACTTCACACAGGAGCGGAAGAGCGTCAACACCTTGTAGCGCTGTTCGCGGTCGGTCTGGTTCAGCTCGTAGCGCATGGTATCGACCACTGCGCCCTCGCGGTTCCTCATAATGACGCGCAGCACCATCTTGGCGCGGTTGTCCCAGACGCCGCCCGGCTCGTCGGCATAGTCCCAGGCCACGCGCACGGTGTAGGCACGCTCGTCCTCCCACTTGGCCGTATAGTTGGCAATGCGCAGCAGGTGGAGGTCGCTGACCACGGTTGTGGCACTGCGGGCGCAGTTGTTGCTGACACCCCAGCCCCAGTTCTCGGTAATGGCGCGGCGCACGCGGTAGGTCAGGTTGTCCAGCGTGCCGCCACCCTTCAAGTGGCCCTCGGCAATAGACTCTATGAGGGTGCTGTCAACGAAGGTGTAGATGCTGTCTTGGCTGAGGCCATCGGCATACATCTCCATACCTATATCCTCGAAGTCCTGCTCCAGGCCGGTCAGTGAGCGCTGGATGACGAACTGGTCGGTGGTGCACAGGTCTTTCGTGCCCGTATGCGATATGCCCCATTTCAGTTCCATCTTCGACTTCATGTCGCCCAGCGGGCGCACCGTCAGGCCGTTGGGTCCGTGGATGACGGGGAGGTCCATCGCTGTCGATGATATTTCCTCGATGTCGTTGTCCAGATTGTCCTTGTAACTTACGATGATGCGGAAATTGTTGTGAGGCACCGTGGCGTCCAGATAGATGATGTCGCTGGTGGCCTTCGTCTGCAACGACACTTTCTGCGTCTTGCCGTACTGGTCGGTGTATTCATAGCGCGCCTTCGTCATCTTGTCAGTGCCCATGAACCAGGGTATCTCCAGCATGCCCTCCCTGCTGTACGACATGGTGGCCGTCGTCAGCTGCGGCACAATCACGTCCTGAGCCTTCGGCACGTCGATTTCGGTGGCACTCAGACCACTCAGTGAGTAGTCCGTGTTCCATACCTTGCCGTTGGTGTAGTCAATCATGATACCCCACTCAAACTTCAGTTTCTTGCCCAGCATGTCGTAGGGCACGCGCCAGACGGCGGAGAACTCGTAGGTCTCGCCGTCGTTGTTCTCATAGATGCTGCGTTGCAGCTCGCCGTCCTCCTTCTTCAGCGAGAAGTGGTTCGTTGTGTTGCCCTGCGTAATGTCCAGGCTGCCGCCCACTTCCGTAGCGAAGAAGATGGGCACGGTGGAGTCGCTGTTGTCGTGGCTGTCCACCTTCGGGCCGGAGCCTCGTCCCGTTTTTCCGTGGTTGAATCCGAAGTGCAGCAGGCTTTTCTTTTGCTCCGTGCCGTTGTCGTCGGTCCACGTCACATACAGGTTGCCGTTGCACACCCAGTGGTCATCTTGGTCCTCGTCATAGACGGGGGCCTTGATGCGAATGGTGTTCGCACCGTTGAGCATGACCATATACTGGTAGGTCTTCTCAACGAACGTCTCGGCCGCCGCCTGCTGAGGCAGCAACCACGCGAAGAGCATCAGTAGCATCAGCCACGGACACCCTCGAAAGGTGTTAGGTTTTAGTTCCATAATAAGTATAGATTAAATAATTATTCCTATTTACTAGCTTTCCCTGACTCTGTCACAAAACAGGCCACCATTCCGTAGGTGATGGTGGGACGTATCCAGATTTCGGTCAGCATATAGTTGGTGTATTCGTCGACGGGCAACAGGTAGATGTCGTAGTTGTAGAGTGCGGCAATAATCATGTCGATGACGCAGATGGACCACAGGTTGCCCTTGGTGTAGCTCTGCCAGTTTTTCCGGGCATAGAAGAAGGTGAGCATGCAAAGCAGTAGCACCGACAGCGTGAGGCAGGTCAGATGAAGTGCGAAAGTGACCAGTGGCGGTGCAAAGAGAATGTCGCGCAGCAGTACTGTCATGCCTACCGAGATGGAGCACCAATAGTTGAACCGATCGGTATTCATTCGGTTGAAGAAGTACATCCAGATCATTGCCAGACAGGCAATATAAAACAGGTTGAGCACCAGTTCGGGCCATGCTTCCTTCACACCGAAATGACCGATGCAATACAGCATCACCCCCACCGAGACCATACCGGCCACAGCGGTAATACCAATATCAAAGACTTTGGCATTCTTTTTGAACCTTGTTTGCATATATTTATTTTTCGCAGGCAAAGATAACAATTTTTCTTTAAATTGCCTAATCTTAACGTTCTCCATGCTCAATTTTGCTAATTTTATAATAACTTTTGCATTTTTTGAATGTCTCATCGCTGAAATGAGACAAATAGAAAAGTCCTGCGCCAGTCCAAGTTCGACATTGCCTACTACCTGCAACAGTGTAAGAATGGGCACCTCATGAAAAGTTTATGAAAGTTTCATGAAAGTTTAAAAACAATTTCATGCTCGCAACTATTTGAATAACAACCGTTTACGACCTTTTTTATGAAAGTTCACGGGTTTTTCTCTAAAACTTTGTATATAGTTAATTTGATAACAAAGTTTTACGAAAAAACCCGTGAACTTTCATCTTTTAACATTTAAATGCTTTATTATCAATCGTTTAGCTTGTGATTTTAACAATTAAACTTTCACAAATTTTTCACAGAGGCTCAAACTTTCACATTTTTCCTCATGGAAAGTGCCTATCTGCCTTACCGAAAGTGCCTATCTGCCTCGCCGAAAGTGCCTATCTGCCTCATAGGAAATGCCTATCTGCCTCATAGGAAATGCCTAACTGCCTCGCCGTCAGGCGCTGTGTCGCGCATCCAGGCCGTTACTGACTGGCCCATGCGCTGCTTGAAGGCAAGGCTGAAAGTGCTGTAGCTGCGGTAGCCGCTGTCACTGGCCAGTTGCTTGGCTGAGCAGGAACGCTGGGCAGCGGCGGCCTCGCGATAGAGACTGACGAAATGATGGATGCGCAGATTGTTGATATAGGCATTGTAGGTGGTGCCTTGGCGCGAGAAATACTGGCCCAGGTAGAAGCGGTTGGTGCCAATGGCCTGAGCAAGCTGGGTGACGGTCAGGTCGTGCTGCAAGAAGAGCCGCGTGTCCACGCAGTGTTGCTGTAGCAATGGTCCGATGTCATCGGACGTGGCAGTGGAATCAATGGAGGGAAGAAGGGAGATGCTCAGGTCGCTTAGTGTTTCTACCCGCCACAGGAGAAAGCATATCAGGATAATGCCGCACACCTGAATGATGTATTCGTAGGCAGGCCATTCAAAGCCAAACACGTAAATGCCGAACATCAGCATGATGACCGCCAGCACCACAAAGCTCTGCCACACCTCCTTGTGCTCCAGGTCGGCATAGTTGTCGCGCAGCCATCGTCCGTACTGCCTGACGGCTCGTACCATGTAGATGAGCAGTCCGATGTTCGTCATCAGGAAATAGGCATACAGCATCGGCAGAAGGTCGTCGCTACGGGTGGCAATGCTCACAGCCAATCCTGCAACGAGTGGCGCTACCATCACGCAGACAGGCCACAGCGGCCGCCGGCGGTCTTGCAGCATGCAGAGCAATACCACTATCGCCATGGGGAACACTATCATGAAGTCGAGCAAGGCGCCTATATACATGCTCAGCCAGATACCATCGCTTGAAGTGAGCACGGTGACCGGCATATACCACAGGTGTCCTAAGGCCAGGGAAGCAAAAAAGGCTGCCGTGTACCGCCGCAGCCTTAATGGTGTTGTTATGTCGGGGGCAAAGGCGTTGCCCCGACGTAACAACAGGTAGATGCATGCAATGAGGGCCAGCGTCGCTCCGCTGGCGTAAAGCATGAAAGATAACGTAATGCTGAAAGGTATTTGTCCGAACATCTGTTACACCAGATGGCTGATCAGTTCTTCGCGGTCGCCGGGCAGCATGTCGATGACGGGTATCTCGATCATGGTGTAGCAGCCGGGCTGTTGAAGCATGGATGCACGGGCCACATTGACCAGCACCTGACCGGTGAGGGCAGGATTGTTGATGCTCATGTTGAACTCCAGACGCTGGTTCTGGGTCTTGCCGCTCACGCCCTTGCGCACCAGGTTCACCCCGTGGCCCATGTCGCGCACGTCGTCGACGCTCTCTACCTGGAACACGTGGGTCTCATCG
>JAEEGL013027764.1_pt1 | contig 11670 bp, 15 predicted proteins | sample 9134231 | NCBI WGS metagenome assembly JAEEGL01 (sample SAMN16246548, study PRJNA631951) | gut metagenome | biome: gut microbiome; feature: rumen; material: fiber-attached | host: Bos | place: Iran: Karaj | collected 2018-10 | reverse complement strand
TTATTCTATCTTTTTATAACAATTTCCCCTAAAATTTTTAATTTTTTTACTATTATATTTTTTTTATTAAAAAAAGCAATTAAAATATCACTTTTTAATAAAAAAAGTAGATCTTTTGCTCTACTTTTATATACACTTTTAACTTACTCTTATCCATTTATAATTCCTAATAAATAACTATTTCTAGATTGCAGTTCATTAAACTTATTACTTATCTCAGTATTAGCTTGTTGTAAAGCATCCTCTACTTTTTTTAATTCATTATTATAATCATTTAATTTATCAAGAGACAATGAAATTTCATCATTTATTATTGCCTCACTAGCTTGTTCATATGTTGCTAGAATATTACTGCTGCATTCACTTACAACACCTTTTAAAGCATTTACTTTACCCTTTAATGATTCTAATTCATTCATTAAACTTATGTTACTGTTATATTCTACTATTTCTTTATTATGAAATATTTTTTTAACTACTCCAAAACCATCTTCTGCCATTTTATCACTTCCTATTACATATAAATTATACCAAAACATAATATTTTATACAATATTATATATAAAAATAACTAACCAAGTTAGTTACATTTGTTTGTTCATAGCTTTCATCATTTGATTAATTTGCTTTTGACTAGGAGTACGTCCCATCTGTTGCATCATAATCTTAATCATCTGTTCATTTATTGGCGGATTTTTCTTAAGGTATTTCTGCATATAATTCTTACATACAAAGAAACCAATTACACCTCCAACTATTATTCCAAATAACACTTTTAATATATCAAATAACAATTCCATATCTTCCTCCTTTATTAATTGTACTAAAAATTAATTAATTATACAATACTTTCAAAATCAATTTTATTTATAAAGAAAAAATCTTGATTTTCAAAATCACATATAAATATATTTTTATTGTATTCTTTGATTGAAGAAAAAAATGCAGAATAATTGTTATTTGTAGTAATTCTAATATGCGATTTAAAAACTTTTAAAAATGTTATTTCTTCAGAATATAAGTTCTTAATCATATGACTATTCTCTAATTTCAAGTATTCAAGTTCATTATAATGTCTTTTATATATGAAATTATCAGCATCTCTAGTTACAAATGTTCTTGTTACTTGATTCAACAATCTATATCCTAATACTATATCATTATTCTTAAGTCTATATATTTGTTCAAGAATTTTATATAATGAATATGGCTTCTTTATATAAAAATGCATCAATGAATCTTTTATAATAAATGCATAATAAGTTCTCATAATTACACCTCAATTATTATTTTAATCATAATTTGAGGCTTTTTTGTCGATTTATATTATCTTACTACTTCATTCATAATATATGCATTTTTTTGCTGCATAATTTTATCATTTTCCCTTTCAACATTTGATACCCAAAATACAGTAAAAATAACCATACATAAATAAAACATTAATAATCCTTTATTGTATTTTATAAATTCCATAACTATTCCTCCTTAACTACAATTCAATATTAACACAAACAGATGTTCGAGTCAATATGTTTTTCGAACAAACGTTTGACAAAATGTAAAATATATGTTATATTGTAATTGGAGGTATATTATGGAGGATCTTACAAAAAGACAAAAAGAAGTTTTAAAATATATAAAAGAGTTTATGGTATCACATGGATATCCACCGACAGTAAGAGAAATTGGAGATTCACTTGGTCTTTCTTCTCCAGCTACCACTCATTCACATTTATCACAATTAGAAGAAAAAGGTTATATTAGAAAAGGTGGAAACAAAAATAGAGCTATAGAATTATTAGTAGATAATGAATTTGAAATTAAAAATGAAGAAGTTGTAGAAGTACCTTTATTAGGAAAAATTACCGCAGGTAATCCAATTGAAGCGATCGAAAGGCCTGATGAATATTTTTCTCTTCCTGCTTATCTTATACCTAGACAAAAAGAAGTATTTACTTTAAAAGTTAGTGGAGAAAGTATGATTAATGCTGGTATATTTGATGGAGATATTGTAATAGTTGAAAGATGCAATGTTGCAAGAAACGGAGAAATAGTTGTTGCTATGACCGATGAAAATGAAGTAACATTAAAAACATTTTATAAAGAAAATGGATATTTTAGATTACAGCCAGAAAATGATACTATGGAGCCATTTATTTTTGAAAATATCACTATACTTGGTAAAGCTATTGGATTATATAGAAAATTATAAAAAAGAGATTTATTAAATCTCTTTTAATTTATTTCTTCAAAGAAATTACCGGAATCTAAATATAAGATTCCTTTTTTATTTACTTTAGATAATATTTTTAAATATTCATTTATAGCAGTAATTTTATATAAAGTTACGTATACATAATTACCATCATTCATTGTAATTAAAAATCTTTCTTTATCAATATTATTTGGATCATATTTAATTTCTGAAATCATAAATTTAATTTCATCATTTATATTTTGATATTTTTCAGAGAATTTAAATAATATATCATCATTTAAATTACCTACTAATGAAGGAAGTTTATATTTATTATTATCTACTTGTTCACCATTTGATAATACCACTTTATTATTATATATAAAAAGAGGGGTATTTTCTTCAACACTTATTGTTAATATATTACCAATATTCTTATTTACTTTTACTGATTTTATAAACTTATTCTTAAACAAATTATTTTTAATTTTATATTTAAATGTAAGTATAAAACTCGGATAATTTCTTATTCCTGCTATATCTATTACCTCTTGGTCAGACAAATATTTATTATTTTCAATATATATATTATTTATTGGAGATTTAATTACTCTATATATGTTATACCCAATTATATATGCAATTAGTAAGAACACCAATAACTTTGCAAAATTAAATCTTTTTTTTACAACTTCCTCTTCTTCTTTCATATATTACTCCCAATTTACAAATTCTTGTTCTATCTTAAGTTCTACTCCCGTCTCTTCTTTTACTGTTTTCTGTACATATAATATCAAATCATGAATATCTTTTCCTGTAGCATTTCCTGTATTAATTATAAAATTAGCATGCTTTTTAGACACTTCTGCCCCACCAATTTTATAACCTTTTAATCCGCATACATCTATTAATCGCCATGCATAATCATTTTCAGGATTTCTAAATACACTACCTGCAGATGGAAATTCTAATGGTTGAGTCATTAATCTTTTTTGTCTTCTTTCCTCTATTAATTCTTTTATTACTTTCTTATTACCCTTTTTTAACACAATGGTAGCTTCTAAACATATATATCCTTTATTATGTTGTAAGAATGAATTTCTATATTTAAATTTTAAATCTTTATTATACATAGTTATTACTTTTAATTCTGGCGTTAATACTTTTATTTCACTAACTATGTACCCCATATCCGATTTATATGCTCCTGCATTCATATAAATAGCTCCACCAACTGTACCAGGAATACCTGTAGCAAATTCCATACCAGTAAGACCTAACTTAGCCGTTTTATTTGCAAGTGCAATTAAACTATGACCCGCACCAGCTTTTATTACAGTATCATTTATTTCACAATGATTTAACTCATTTAATTTAATTAATACTCCTTTATATGGCTTATCTGAAAATATTAAATTTGAACCATTACCTAATATTTTATATTCAACATCATTGTCTTTCAACAATTGTAATAATTCTATTAATTTTTCAATATTTTTAGGAGATACAATTACATCTGCTTTACCACCTGCTTTATATGTAGTACATTTTTTTAAAGATACCTTAGTATCTACTTTACCTATTCTTTTCTTTTCTATTTCCTTAACAATATTCATTTATTCACCTACTATTTCATTTATTAACTTGTATATCTTTGATGCACTATTATTAACACTCATCATAGACAAATTATTTTTAATTAAATTTATTTTTTCTTTATCAGTTATTAAATTATCAATACTATCTATTAATGTATCACTACTTAAATCTTTTTCTTCAATTAATAATGCTGATTTCTTTTCTACTAAATTCATTGCATTTTTATATTGATGATTATCTGTCACATATGGACTAGGTATTAATATTGATGGTACTTTAAACGATATTATTTCAGACATTGTAGTTGCACCAGCCCTTGTTACAAGTACATCTGTCTTTTTAAATACCCTTTTTAAATTATTTATAAATGGTACAATCTTTATATTTTTATTTAATTTTAAATTATTAAATTCTTCATAATAATCATTTCCTGTTATAAATAACACTTCATAATTTTTGTCATTAAATTTAGGTAATATTTCTTTCATCTTATCATTTACTACCTTAGATCCTAAGGAACCCATAACTATTAAAACCAATTTTTTATCATCTGATAACTTAAATTCTTTCTTATCAAATATACTATTATCATCTTCACTACTTGGATTGCCAGTATATACTACTTTTTTTGCTTTTACTTTAGTATCTGGGAAAGATATGCATACTGCATCTACATATTTAGACAAAAATTTATTGGTCATTCCAAGTATACTATTTTGTTCATGTATTATAGTTTTTATCTTTAACTTATGTGCAGCATATATTACAGGTGCTGTAACATATCCTCCTACTCCTATTACTATATCTGGTTTAAACTCTTTCATCAACTTTTTAACTTCTTTAACTGCTGTAATAAAATATTTAACTGTTCTTATATTATCTAGTGATAATTTTCTATCTAATCCTCTAATTTTAATAGCATGATACTTTATATTATATTTAGGTACTATATCTTTTTCCATTCTATTGGTTGTACCAATGTATAATATATCAGCATTTTTATCTTTCTCTTTTATTTTATTTACTATAGACAACGCTGGATATATATGTCCTCCTGTACCACCTGCGCTTATTATAACACGCATATTATCACCTCAATTTATATATTTTAATAAATGTTTTACCATACTTTCTATCTTTGATTAATTCTAAATTTCCATAATTTTCTTCTAAAATCTCTTTTTCATACTCACATACTAATAAAGCATTAGGCATCAATATATCATATTTCAATATTTCATCTATTACTTCCTTAATCTTTATTTTACCATATGGTGGATCTATAAAAATTATATCAAATTTAATACCATTATTACTAAATTTTTTTAATGCAGATGTATAATTATCATTAATAACCTCATAATCTGTCGAATCCAACTTACTTAAATTGGATTTAGTAGTATCTATTGCAATTTTCATCTTATCTACAAAATACACACGTTTTGAATAATTACTTAATGCTTCTATTCCAATAGAACCTGTACCAGAAAACAAATCTAAACATATTGAATCTTTTATAGAGTCATTAATCATTGCAAACAATGATTCCTTAACCTTATCCATAGTAGGTCTTATACCTTCAATATCATATCCGTTTAAAATTGTCCTCTTATACTTACCACTAATTACTCTCATTATTACACACCTTATCATCAATTAATTTATTTATTTCTTTATTAAAATAATATATATGTAAATCTAATATATTCTGATTCTCTATATACCTATGAACTGTTGGATTATTATATAATTCTCTTTCATTAGAACTATTGATTAAATTATTAACTTTTATTTCTTCTTTCAATTCATACATATTTTTAACAAAATCAGTAGATTTAAATATATCTATCAGTTTATCAACTTCTTCTATCACTTCTATCATACAATCACTCCAACACTTGTAATAATGATTCAATCATTTCTAATTTTTGCCCTATTCTTTCCAATTTATCACTTGTATTTAATTTATATTTATCTTTCATTTCACTAATCATTTCATCTATTCTTGACGGATCCCTATTTAATATTTTATACCAATATGAATTTTCTCTCAAATACTTATGCAATAATTCATTATTAAATATTTTATATTGTAAAGATATATCCATTAATCTTCAAACCTTTTATATATAGGCCTTGGTTCATAACTTTCTACTACATCATCTTTTTTTACAAAATCTTGCAATAATTTTATACCTTTTTCAATATTACTTAAATTTTTCTTTACACTATCCATATTTATATTTCTAATACTATTTATTACATTAGATAAATCATTTGTAACTACTGTTTTATATTTAGAAAACACAGAATCATCATCACCATACATATCCCATAATTCATATAATTCTTGCCATGTAGTGGCCTTATTTTGTACATAAGTTGCAAATGATGGATACTTACGTACAAAAGCTTTAAACTCTTCTTTTTTATCCATAATATCACCACTACATTATATTCATTATGAATTAAAATCTTTCAAAAAATCATCTATTGTTAATATTTTATTATCAATTTCCTCTAATGATATACTTTCTTTAGTAATCACTTTTTCTACTACTTCTACATTCATTGAATTTTTATTTTCCATACCTTTAACTATAAATGCATCAGTTATAGATTTAGCAATATTAGAGCCTGTACTTAACCTATCCATAATAGGCATTTCAGTATTTTTAATAAAATCAATATCATTATTATTTTTAATACCTATTAATTCTTTTTTTACTTTAAATACCCTAAGTACTCTATGTGGATTAGTTTTAACTTCCCTAATTATTAACATACCTCTTCTTGCTCTTGCACTCATCTCTATATCAGATATTCTTAGTCTTTTTGCAGTACCTTTATTAGTAATAATTGCAATATGTTCAAAGCTTCCATCTAAAAGCAATCCACTTACAACATAATCATCTTTTAGCTTAATTGATTTAACTCCTGCTGATTTAATACCAGTTACTGGTACTTCACTCATATTAAACATTAAAGAATATCCAGTATTTGTTACTATTAAAGCATTATTATATGGTTCACATGTTACATCTACTACTACATCTTCTTCTTTTAATTTTATATTTACTACAGGTTTTGAATAACGTTGTAATTTGTAATCAGATAATAACGTTCTTTTTATCATCCCCATTTTTGTAAATGTTGTTATATACATTTCCTTATCAAAATCATAAACAGGTATAGAAGATATTATTTCTTCACCTTCTCTTAAAGGTATTATATTACTTATATGTTTACCTAATTCCTTCCATTTAGAATCAGGAAGTTCATATACAGGAACATACAAATAATTACCCAAATTAGTAAACATAAGTATTGTATCAGTAGTATTAACTTCATACATACCTATTACATAATCGCCATCTTTCATAGAAGTGTCTTCATCCTTACTAGAAGAATAACTTCTTAAAGATACTCTTTTTACATAACCTTCCTTAGTAACTACCACTACTACATCTTCTTTAGGTATTAAATCTTCTTTATCAATATTTATCTCAGTTATTTCATCTTTTATTTCAGTCTTTCTATCAGTTGCATATTCTTTCTTTATTTTCTTTAATTCATCTTTCATGAATCCTTTTAATTTCTCTTCATCATTTAAAATACCTCTCAATGTATTTATAATAATACCAAGATTTTTCATTTCTTCTTGTAATTCAGTAATATCTGTATTAGATAATCTATATAATTGTAATTCAACTATTGCTTTAGCTTGTTTTTCTGTAAAACCAAACTTAGCTACTAAATTAGCTTCTGAATCAGCTCTATTCTTACTACTTCTAATAGTTGCTATTACTTCATCTAATATACTTATTGCTTTAATTAAACCTTCTACAATATGCATACGAGCTTCCGCATGAAGAAGATCAAATTCATTTTTCTTTATTGTTACTTCTTTTTTATGAGCAATATAAGCATCCAACATATCAAGTAATCCCAATAATTTAGGTCTCCTACTTTCTATACCAATCATATTAAAGCCATATGATACTTGAAGCTCAGTATTTTTATATAAATAATTAAGTATTAAATCAGTATTAGCATCCTTTTTAATATCTATTACAATTCGAATACCTTCTCTATCTGATTCATCTCTTATTTCAACCATGCCATCTATTTTTTTATCCACTCTTATTTCATCAATAGATTTAACAAGCATAGCTTTATTTACTTCAAATGGTATTTCATCAATTATAATACTTGTCTTACCTTTAACAGTTTCAACTCTTACTTTAGATTTAATTATTATCTTACCTTTACCAGATTCATAAGCCTTCCTAATACCATCTATTCCTTCAACTATACCACCTGTAGGAAAATCAGGTCCCTTGATTATATTCATTATTGTTTCTAACTTGCTATTCGGATATTCTATTCTATAAATAGTTGCATCTATTACTTCACCCAAGTTATGAGGTGGAATATTAGTAGCATATCCAGCACTTATACCTGTTGCACCATTTACTAATAAATTAGGAAATCTAGCTGGTAATATTGTAGGCTCAAGTAATGAATCATCATAATTTGGTGCAAATACTACTGTATCTTTATCGATATCTTTAAGCATTTCTCCAGCTATTTTACTAAGCCTTGCTTCAGTATAACGCATTGCAGCTGGTGAGTCTCCATCTATAGAACCATTATTACCATGCATATCAACAAATGGTGTATTACTCTTCCACCATTGAGATAATCTTACCAAAGCATCATATATAGAACTATCACCATGTGGATGATATTTACCCATAATATCACCAACACTTCTAGCACTCTTTCTATAAGGTTTTTCAAATGTATTCTTCTCTTTATACATTGAATACAATATTCTTCTTTGAACAGGCTTTAAACCATCTCTAACATCAGGTATAGCTCTGTCTTGAATTATATATTTTGAATATCTTCCAAATCTTTCACCCATTATTTCTTCTAAAGAATATTCATATATTTTCTGTATTACATCTTTCATATGCTTCACCAATAATATTTTATCATAAAATAATAAAAAAAGCCAAAAATGGCTTAAAATTTACTATTTTTTATACATTATATTCATATCTACAAATCCATTTATACCATCTACTATTCCATTACTACATTGTTGCCATATTACATACTCACCCTTATAATTAGACTTACCATCTATATAATGTGCAAGCCAAACAGGATAAGAACTTCTCCATATTTTTTCTAAATAAAACTTACTACCATATAACATTGCTTTATAACCATTTTCTTCAATTGTATCCATAAAAACATTAGCTATTTCATTAATATCATGAAAACTAATCTTATATTCATTCCAATACTTCCAATTTTCCCAATCAAAAGTAACACCAAGTTCCAATTTTTCACCATTTAATTTATCAATTACCCATAAAGCCTGTTTTTTTGCATCATCTATATTATCAGTAATAGAATATAAATAAACGCCTACTTTTAATCCTGCTTCTTTAGCTTTCTTAATATTATCTAAATATTTTCCATCTAATTTCGGTTCATCATCATTAGTTTGTACACCAATTCTAATAATAACAAAAGCAACACCTGAATCCTTTACTTTAACAAAATCTATGTTACCCTGCCATTCAGATACATCAATACCAATTTCATTATTATCATCTTTATACAATTCGAACATCTCAGATATAGGAGTAGTTAAATTATTATGATATGTACTACTATTAATTTTATCTACAACATTCAAAGTAACATTTACACTAGTAGTATTATTACTACTATCCGATATATTATAAAACAAATTATAAGTACCTATTTTATTAATATCATACTTTCCATCTATTACACATTTTAAATCTCCAGTATAATTATCACCATATGTAATTAAATTACACAAATCTTTATCATAACCTTTTAAAACAGTTCTATTTGTACCACTAAACACAATAGGATATTCAGTATCAACTACATTTATAATAAATTTATACAAAAAATTCTTTTTATCACTTTTAAATATAATTTCATATTCACTACTTTCAACTAAATCTGTATCAATTTTATAATTATCACTTATTATTTCAATATCATCTATATCACTTAATAAATCATATAAGTATACATCACTATATACTTCAACAGTATTATTAATATTAAAAGAAATACTATCTATTTCATTAACCTTCTCTTTACAACCAGATAGCAAAAAAATACTAAGTAAAAATATTATTATCTTCATAATATCACCAATTAAATTATAATTTATAAACAAAACAATAGCAATAACTTAATTACTATTGTTTAATTTATTACTTTATAAGTACTATAGTAAAATTTTATTATACAAATAAAAAAATAGAGTTTAATACTCTATTTTGACCATTCAAATTAATTGATTAGCATTACTTATATTTATTTAACAGCATTACCCCCTGGATCAGGTGCCAATGGATTAGGCGCATATTGTAGTTTCTCGCCTACCCAACCAAGCGAATTAATCATATATCCCACATCATCATATGCACATGAAACATATCCAAATTCATTTACAATGCACGAATATAAACCATCTGTAGCTGTAATACTTTTAACTGGTGCAGGTGCACTTACTGCATATACATTTTCTATTCCTAATACTTTATTAAGAAATGAATCTTTTAATGCTAATGAACCAACATCATTTCCTGTGCATTTATCTTTTCCAAATACATCTGCTAAATGTTGCTTTTCATATTCATAATTATCATATTCAAAGCAATTAATTTCATTACTAGTGTTTCCTTGATACTTTATACATACACTTTTTGGTGTTAAATCATCATATCTTGATTCTCCTTTTGGCAATTTTATAAATACATTACTATTTAAACTATTATAATCTGTTATTTGCTCATATTCAACATTAACATTTGTTACTATTCCTTTATCAATTAATACAGTCTCATCATTTAATGAACCCTCTCTTATACTAAACCCTTCTGATGTTTCTTTATCTGTACAATATAATTCCTTATCAGAATCCGATAAATCCACTTCATCTAAATCATCTAAATAATTCATACACTTATCATAATTAATATCATATGTTAAGTTTGTAACTGCTGGCATTCCTAATGCATATATTGATTCAGAATCAGTAAGACCTTGTCTACAATCCATATTATCGATTGTACCAATACATGTCATTCCTTTAAATTTTCCAGTTGCTGTTCCTTTTAAATTAATATATGCTTCTCCTTCTGGTGATACTTCTACACGGCATCTTGAGTACTCATCTTTTGAAATCTTAACTATTTCATCACAGTTTATGACTTCAAAAGATAAATCTGTTTTACCCATATTTTTTGCTATATACTCTTTTTCTGCTCTTTTTAATATTAATTTAGCACTACCTTCCATTGTTTTTAATCTTGATGTTTTTATTGTATTCATTATTTGTGGCATTGCTATTATTAATATTACTGCTAATATTACTATTACTGCTAATAATTCTACTAATGTAAATCCTTTCTTTTCCATAATACACTCCTCCATATTCTATAATTTTATTATATCACACAAAAAAATAATTGCATTTTAAAATAATAAAAAATACAAATCTAGACAATTAAATTTGTATTTTTACTTTTATTTAATTAATAAAATATTATTTTTCTTCTTTTTTTGTAGTTTTCTTTGTTGTAGATTTTTTTGTTGTTGTAGTTTTCTTTGCTGCTTCTTTTTTAACAGGCTCTTTTTTTTCTTTTTTAGTTGCTGTTTTCTTTGCAGCTGGTTTCTTTTCTTCTACTTTTTCTACTTTTGTAGTTTTCTTTTCTAAAGCAACTTTAGCTGGTTTATATTCTTTACCAGTTAAAGCATCTTTTGCTATATCAACTAAATCTGTAAATGCTTTTGGATTATCTATA
>JAEEGL011469852.1_pt1 | contig 11670 bp, 9 predicted proteins | sample 9134231 | NCBI WGS metagenome assembly JAEEGL01 (sample SAMN16246548, study PRJNA631951) | gut metagenome | biome: gut microbiome; feature: rumen; material: fiber-attached | host: Bos | place: Iran: Karaj | collected 2018-10 | reverse complement strand
TATTGAATTTCCTATCGAAAAAAGTTGTATCTTTGCACCGCAATTCGCGGATGTGGCGTAATTGGTAGCCGCGCTAGACTTAGGATCTAGTGCCGAAAGGCGTGGGGGTTCGAGTCCCTTCATCCGTACAACCGACCGCATGACATTTTAAGTGCGGTTTTTTAGATTATATGATTTTGTAATTTAGTAATTTTTCAAAAAAACGACCTAATGGAAGTTGTAAAAAACCAAATTGACGATTTAAATCTTACACTGAATATCAGCGTAAGCAGAGAAGACATTGAAGAAAGCGTAGAAAAGACCTTGAAAGCTTACCGCCAGAAGGCAGAAATAAAAGGTTTCAGAAAAGGTAATGCCCCTATGGGACTTATTAGAAAAATGTACGCTCAGGCTGTATTGGCCGACGAACTCAACAAGTTCGTAGGTAAGACTCTCAGCGACTACATCGAAAACGAAAAGCTTAACATCCTCGGCGAACCTCTGCCAAACGAAGGCACAAAGACCATCGACCTTGCAAAGGACGAAAAGTTCGAATTTGCATTCGACCTCGGTATCGCTCCTGAATTCGAAATCAAGCTCTCGAAGAGAGACAAGCTCAACAAGTACATAGTAAAAGCTGAAGACAAAGACGTTGAAAAGTACATCGAAAACTACAGAAGCCAGTACGGAAAGTACGAAGACGTTAAGAAAGCAACTGCAAAGTCGCTCCTTACCGGCAGCTTGACACAGATTGCTGAAGACGGTTCGGAAATCGAAGGCGGCATCAAGAACGAAGAGGCTAACCTCGCTATCGAATTCATAAAGGACGCTAAGATTAAGAAACAGTTCACTGGCGCTACCGTTGACACTATCATCGACTTCGACATCAAGAAGGCATTCGAGGAAGAAGGCAAGATAGCTGTTATGCTCAAGGCAAAGAAGGAAGAAGTTGCCAACATGACTCCTAACTTCCGCCTAGTAGTTAAGACAGTAAAGGAATACAAGCAGGCTGCTGTTAACCAGGAATTGTTCGACAAATGCTTCGGCAAGGACGTTGTAAAGACCGAAGAAGAATTCAAGACTCGCATCGCCGAAGACATCACAGCTTCGTTCAAGCGCGAAAGCAAGTACAAGATGATGCTCGACATCAAGGAAAAGCTTCTCAAGAAACTCGACCTCAAGCTTCCAGAAGAATTCCTGAAACGCTGGGTTAAGGTTACCAACGAAAAACTCACCGACGAAGAAATCAACAACGAATTCCCGAAGTTCCTCGACGACCTCCGCTGGACTCTCATCAAGACCAAGACCGCTAAGGACAACGATATAAAGGTTGAAAAGGAAGAACTCGAAAAGGCTGCACAGGAAATGGTTGCCACTCAGTTCGCACAGTACGGAATGGCTTATATTCCGAACGAATACGTAGAAAAGTATGCTAAGGAACTTCTCCAGAAGGAAGACGAAGTTCGCCGCATCTACGAACACGAACTCGAAGACAAGGTTGTCGACTTCCTCGCTGAACAGGTTAAGCTCGAAGACAGCGAAATCACTATCGATGAATTCATGAAGTTGTTCAAGTAAACTTCATTAAATCATACGCAATAAAAAAGGTCTCGAAATGAGACCTTTTTTGTTTTTTACCATAATGAAAAACTTACATCTTCATAAATTTTGTTTTTATTATATTACCATCCGAAACCAAATTCAGCAGGTATTGCCCATGCGGCAACATCGACACATCAACAAAACCGACAACGTTTCTCTTTGAAAGCAACAATTTGCCAGAAATATCATATATCTCAAGCGAAGAAAAATGCTTGTCGCCACCGATAAACAAATTGTCGACAACTGGATTCGGATACAATGAGATTGCCTCATCGTTGTTATCGATAATAGTCTCGGGGTCGTAGCCTTGTACTAACTGTACATCGAGAGGCAAAGCTTCGCCGTCGGCAATATCTACAGCAAAGGTCTTGTGTATGTAGCCATCTACATAAAACGAAACATTGTAGTGCCCGGCCTTCAAATAACGGTAATATTCGCCAGTGGGGAGGAATGAATAAACATGTGAGTTGAAATAATCGTGTCCGTTAACAAAAACCATAGCCCGCAACGGTTCGCCTGTTAGCGAGTCGGTTACGAATCCACGTAGACCTTTTGTTGCTCGATTCATATACGCCATCATAGGTGGAATATTTCGTGATGTATAGCTGGGCAACAAGTCATTCGCCAATCTCTTTTCCATACTCAACTCCAAAGTAACCTCGCGGCAATGCTTAAAATAGTTCATATAATCCTGACGGCTACCTGTAATTGTGTACCACGCATAACCGTTTGTGTATCCGTTTGGAAAATCACCAGTCATATACGAAGGATCGTTGCATGCCTGACGCGCCAAAGCAACATATTCCGACGAAACCATTTGCCACCAAGCGTCGTCGGCAGGGAGTGCCTGCTCGGTATCGAAGGGATAATTCACCAGTTCGGCACCACTATGCAAGTTGGCCGACATTACAAAATGATGATTGTCTGCATATTGCATGAAAGCTTCGGTTTCAATCGAATAAGACTCACTGCCATCTGGATGCTCGCCTGCATTGGCATCTGGGAAATTGCGGTTTATATCATAGAAATTCTCCCATTCCTCACCATCGCGAGTATATCTAATCGAATTATTCACAGAATCGGGGGTAAAAAAATACGTTCCTTCGGGATTCGACAGCGGATTTATGAAAATCTCCATATTATTGACCAAATACGTAACCTCCTGGTCTGTTCCATAATCACGCAAAAACTTGTCAATAAGTCTCAAACAAACCATTCCGCCAATCAACTCGTCACCATGCATTTGTCCACCGAGGAAGAATTCTGGTTCAGCCTCGTCAGCGTTAACATTGTCGGAAATCTTTACCACAAGCAACTTGTATCCTGAATATGACGTACCAATAGTGTCCAACTTGCAAATTTCGGGATAGGTTGTGGCAAAATACTGCATCATTTCACAATAAATGCTATAAGTAGGATACACATTCCACGAAAACATGTCATTGAGCGACTCAGCCATTTGCAACTCGTCCTTAGCTTCATAATATTCGCGCACAGGCTCACAGTCGATTCCCAACTTTCGAAATTCGGCAAACTCCTGCACATTAGCATATGCATAGCAGGTTCCATTGCGATACCCGTCTATGGACACAATTCTCGAAATTTCATTTAGCCTCTCGGGTGCTATCTGAAACCTGAAATACAATTCGCCACGTTGCATAAGAATACTTTTTGCATCCATCTGCGAAAAGACCAGCAACGGGAACAGCAGTGCAACGATTACAAAAAATAATTTATTCATACCATTACGTTTGAGGCAAATTTAATAAAAAAGCATTTACATAAGCCATTGAAAAACAAAAAAAAGAAACATCCGAAAAAACAGATGTTTCCTCAAAATATCAAATTATAGGATACAATATGCTATTTTGTAAGTATTATGCTTTTTTCATCGACGAGTCTGCGCAGATTCATTATAGCATACCTCATTCTTCCGAGAGCCGTATTAATGCTCACATTAGTAGCATCGGCGATCTCTTTGAAACTCATTCCACCATAATGTCTCAGCATTATAACTTCTTTCTGTTCTTCTGGCAAATAATCGATAAGCTTTCTTACATCCGCAAAAATCTGCTCCTCTACAATCCTATCCTCGACTGTAGAATCGGACATGCTAGTAGAATTCAATACAAATTCATTTTCATCGCTAGATGTTGTCCCCATATTTTTTTCTGCTCTGTAATAATCGACTATAAGATTATGCGCAATTCTAATCACCCATGAAAGAAACTTGCCTTCGTCGGAATACACGTTCGACCTCAACGAAGCAATAACCTTTACAAAGGTATCCTGAAATATATCGTCTGCTATACTGGGGTTCTTAATATTCAAAAGGATATAAGAATAAACATTCGTCTTATACCTTTGTATGAGAACTTCGATACACTTTTTATCTCCAGCAACAAACGCATCAATCAGCATCTGATCAGTGAACTTGTCGTAAACCATATTTTTATGTTTAAAAATCCAGAGTAAAAGTGTATTCTATAGGCGTTCTTCCTTTCTTTTTAAATATTAATACGTATGTTTATTGACTGCGAAGATAAAACAAATATTTTTAATGCAAGCAAAAAAACAATTATTTTTTTCTTGCCACATATAAGATTTCACTTTTATCAAGTCGGTATTTTTCTACCAATTCCATTGACAAATGGTCTTTTATATCAAAATTTTCTACTTCAAACCCTACCGACTCCAATCGTTTCGGATAGTCGAGTCCGTGCCAACGAACATGGTCGTACTGACCGAAATGCTTCTCTCTTTCGAGTGGGTCAGTTATGGAATTATCCTCGTATGTTGTTTCGAATTTAGTATTAATAGGCACCTGTAATATTGCAGTCCCACCTTTCTTGAGCACCCTGAAAAGTTCTTTCATAGCAGTGATATCGTTAGGAACATGCTCTAGCACATGGTTGCATATGACGTAGTCGTAGGATTCGTCGGCAAGCGGTATCTGCATAATGTCGAAATGCAAATCGGCAATAGGAGAAACAAGGTCTGCCGTTGTATAGTCAATATTTTCAGCTTTCTTGAACCTTTTTATAAAAGGTTGCTCGGGAGCAATATGCAATACCGATTTCTTTGTTTTGAAGAAATCCGAATATTCAGTCCAATACAACCACATAAGGCGATGTCTTTCGAGCGAAAGACATTTTGGGCACAAACGGTTATCGTTACCGCTTTTGCCGTAGGGCAAAAATTTGCGGAACGATTTTCCGCATACCGGACATGTAACATTGTGTCCAATATAAAACGGTCGCACAAGTATAGAAAACAATCCCGAAAACCTTATCAGGATCGGACGCGGTATCTTTCTAACCAAAAATCTTATCAGTTTCTTCATATCAAATATTCAAATTTATAATGCTGGTTTCTCCCGAAAGATCAACCTTCACCAGTTCGTTTTTAAAATAATACCAAATATACGCCGAAATTTTCTTTCCTGCAAATTGCTTCATAACAGACATCAGTCTGGCATAATCGCGCACCTGGTCGGCATATTTTTTCAAATTCTCCTCCTGTCCAAACTTATAGTCAAGAACAACAACCTCGTCGGGGAATACCATAACCCTGTCTGGACGCTTCAATCTTTCGTCCGAATCGGGATCGATAATATTGAATTCGTTATACACTTTGCAATTGCCACTAAACCACTTGCTGAGAGGTTCCATCGACAATGCATTGCATAATTCTTGAACAAGTTTTTCATAGGTATCTATGTCTATCTCTCCATTGTCGAACATGACTGCTACAGATGGAGCTATATCTGCGACGGTTTTTATCCGCTCGAATATGGAGTGATACTTAGTACCTTTTATCATTGCACTGCGATCACCATCAATATTTTCGCGCAAATGATGCACAATATTCATAAGAGGCTTTTCCCGTACAGGATACTCATTTATAAAATTATTATCACCCGTAGTATCAATATCCTCAGGTTGTGGAAGTTTTCCTTTAGTATATATTTGAATATTAATCGAATCGACTTCTTTGGTCGTACGCTTCCACCCTTCACCTCTTTTCCTCAATACAGTATTTTGTGTTTTATCTACTATATCTTGGTCAAAACTTTCGTTTGAAAAGTAGTCGGTCAGCAAACACGAAACCCTAGTGCCGCCTCTTGTTCCTTCCTTTATGTACGACGATACATAAAGTCCGCACTTTGCTCTTGTGAAAGCTACATAAAGCAGATTGTACGACTCGATGGCCTTGCCATAACGACTGGCATTGTAAACATCGGCCATAGCTGTATTTTCCAACGACTTGTTACTTTTCACAGGAATACGAAAATCGCCTCCACAAATAGGGTCTTTTACAAACAAATACTCCGACCCGAAACCTCCGGCGACAAACTCCCAGTTGCAAAATGGTATGAATATATAGTCAGACTCCAAGCCCTTCGACTTGTGGATTGTGATAATACGGATTGCATTCTGGCTTTCGGGAATCTTAAGTGTTTCGTTGAAACCTCGCTCGTCCCAATAATCCATGAAAGCTTGCAAATCGGTTGACCTTTCGGAAAAATCGTGCACCACATTCCTGAATGCAATCAAAAACGGCACATTCTTTTCATTTAGGTTAAGGTGTAACCTGTTTATCATAATTTCAACAATCTCGAACGATTGTTTTTCGAAAAGGCTATCATCGGGACACAAATCGGAAAGGAATGAATCGAGCATCGCCTTGCGATTAAATTCGAAGCTGCTGTCAATATTATTTTTCTCGAGGAAATAAAGATAAGAAGCCTCGATAAGCGAAATTTCATCCTTATTGTCGAGAATATAGCGCATATATGCCAGAATAATCCTAACAGCACGGTTCGATGCGACAAACAACGCCTCGTCGGAAACTACATCATAGCGCACACCTTCTTTCCGATCGGTATCGGCAATACAGAGAAAAGCATTTGCCACAAAACTTGCTTCTTCTTTCTTACGCACAAGCACGGTTATCTTGCTTGGTGGCACACGGTGCACCAACTGCAAGTTTTCTATTTCGGCAACCATATCCTTGAATATGCGAACCATAGGCTGCTCATCCGACATATTATACGACCCACTATATAGGCTTACCTTTATTTCCGAATCCGTATTCTTGGTTACTTTCTGCCAAACATCATCGTAAAGTGATGCAAACGAGTTGTCAGAGGATTCAAGACTGCCAAACAAACTTAAATTATTCTTGTATTCCGTGCTGAAAAAGTCATTGTTGAACTCAACAATATTCCTTGCTGTACGAAAATTTTTATCAAGAAACTCTGTCTTTACATAATCCGGCAACAAATCTTTGTTTGCAAGTCTGGACAAGATCCGCCAGTCGCCGCCACGCCACGAATATATCGATTGCTTGATGTCGCCCACCACAATGCTTCCGTAGCCATGCGACAAGGCTTCCTGCAACATAGTATAAAAAATGTCCCACTGCTTATGGCTAGTATCCTGAAACTCGTCAATCATGAAATTGTTATATCTGGTGCCAACAGATTCAAAAACAAACGGCATTACCGAAACATTGCCATTATCATCAGACGAACTGTTTATTATCTGAGACAGCATCGACGGTACATCCGACAGCAGAAATACAGAATCACGGTTAAGGTTTTCATGCAGAATGTCTGTAGCCTTGCCAAGCAATCTCAGAAGGTTCATATTCTTTTTCACAACATAGGCAGAACAAAACCTCATATAGTCAAGTTCCTTTAAACGGCTCGCAATTGCATCGAAATCACTTGTCAGATGGAAATAAGGTGACGTTTTGGCGAACCACTTATTTTCCTTAAACTTATCATCCGAGTAATTTTCAAAAATTGTTGACGCACAACTCGTTTTTTCAATATTCAAATTCGACAATCTGCAATAACAGCTATAATTTGCACGCTTATAAAAATCCTCTTCTTTCAACCCGTTTTGCTGAATCAAGTCACCAATGTTGTCGACAATTTGCTTGAATTCTACACAGAAATCTTTTATAATAGTATCTATTTCTCTTTCGTATTCATCAATATTACAGTCCAAGCCACTGAAATCCGATGCAACAGCCATTGAAATAAAACCTTTTATGGATGCCTTAGGCGACCACTTGTTGCCTAATTCAATATTATCCTCTATCAACGAAGCAACATTTGTGTTCAGTTCATTGTCGGTTTCAGCCCTAAGCATAATATCGTCAACGAGCTGCGAAATAATCAGATCTGTATTTAGTTCCAATTCATAATTTTGCTGTAATCCCAGTTCATAGGTGAGATTTCGCACAATTTTCTGAAAAAAACTATCGATAGTGAAAACAGAGAAAAAGGAATAGTCATGAATTATCTGCGTAAAATATATTTTCGACTTTGTTACAATTTCATTCTCAGACAATCCAGTCTTTCCTTGAATCTTAACAATAATATCATTTATTCTGGACTTCAATATGCCAGATACCCTATAGAAATTCGATATGAGGAAAAGGTTTAGCACTATACGCGACTTCATCTCGTCGCAAGCCTTGTTTGTGAATGTAACGGCTAATATATTACGGTAAGAATCTGCAGTTCCTACTGCAGCCTTCAGCATCATAGAAATGTATTCGTATGCGATGGTAAATGTCTTGCCCGAACCAGCCGACGCAGAATATATGGAAAGATTACTCTGGTCCATACATACTTACCTCACAACATATTCTACTGTATCACACTCAATTACATTAAGAGTTGTATCCCACACATTAGGATACTTAATTACATTTATGTCGTATTGACCAACTGGCTTAATGATAGTGCGAACTTTCTGATTATCAATTTCACCAATTTTTTCGCTGTTCACTCTAAGCTCTACAGTAGAAGCAGTTCTATTAATAACAGCAATAGTTCCCAAATGATTAACTTCGCATGAATTACGAACACGGCAAGATATTGCAGTCAGCGACATTATTATTACAACAAATAAAGCTATCTTTTTCATCTGTTATTTTTTTGCCAAAGGTAATAATTATTTCTATTCAAAACAATGCTAAATGTCTCGCAGTCGAACAGACTGACAGGCCAGTCTTCTAATAGACTGTTAGCCCTTATAATTCCTGCCCTGATACATATCGTTTTTCTTCATATAGGCATTCGCAATATGCGACACCTCGAAATTTTTCCGTCCGTTCCAATCTGGATACAGCACCATCTCGCGTGGCGATTCGCTAGTGAGGCGTTCCACAATTATTTCAGGATTAAGAATATCCAAGAAATTAGCAACAATGCGCACATAGTTTTCCAACGACAAGTCGGCAAATGCAGATTTGTTTTCATTATACAAATTTTCTAACCTTGTTCCCTTCAGCACTTGCATCTGGTGAAGCTTTAGCGTTGATATTGGCAACTGTGAAATTCTTCCGGCATGAAGATAAAAGTCGTCCTCATTTTCATACGGCAAGCCCAAAATAAGATGCACTCCCGACATTAACCCGTACTTCTGCGCAAGCATAATGGCATCAACAGCCTGCTCGTATGTATGACCTCGATTTATAAATTCAAGAGTTGAATTTTTTGTCGATTCAAGACCAAATTCTATTTCCACATACTTTTCTTTTGCATAATCGGCAAGAAGACGCATAATTTCATCATCGATGCAATCGGGACGAGTGGAAATTACCAATCCAATGACACCATCAACCGACAGAGCTTCGTCATATTTTTGCCTGAGCGTATCTACATTGTCATAAGTATTGGTATAAGTCTGAAAATAAGCAAGATACTTCTGTGCATTGTACTTTGGGCTGAAAAAATCTATTCCCTTGCGAAGCTGTTCCGAAATAGAGTCGTCCGAATTGCAATAAAACGGCGAGAAACTTTTGTTGGTGCAATAAATGCAGCCCTCGGTGCTTATCTTCCCATCGCGGTTTGGACAGGTAAAACCAGCATTCACAGAAATCTTCTGCACTCGCTGACCAAAAGTCCTGCGTATGTACGACGAATAGTCGTTCCATTGCAATATGCCGCTATCATTTGTCATTTTTCTTACCGCTGTTATAATGGTACTTTATTTCATAATCCGAATCATCGAGCGTTGAATAATATTCATAATCGTCGTCAATTTCGTCATCATCCAAGCTCTCTGGTTTTTCGACTTTAACAGGGAAAATAAAGGCACATACCAACCCTGTGACCGCACCAGCCAGATGTCCTTCCCAACTTATGCCAGTATTCTGCGGATAAAGTCCCCACACCATACTGCCGTAAAGGAAAACTATTATAAGCGACACCGCCATATTGCGTATGTTTCCGCTCCTTACTCCAACCGTGAAAATGTAAGCTGCGAAGGCATAAATCATTCCGCTCGCGCCTATGTGTACACCACCCGACGCAATAAGCCAGGTAAGTATACCAGAAAAGAAATATGATATAAGGAAAACTCGCAGCGCCTTATCTGGATAGAAATAGAACAACATGGTTCCCAGCACTATAAAACTGACTGTATTCGCAAAAATGTGCGAAAGTCCACCATGAAGGAATGGCATTGTGAGTATCCCGAACCAGTGCGAAATTTCGCGTGGCATTAGTCCGTATTGCGACAAACTGACATCCAACAGACCTTCGGCGGCAAACATCAGCCAAGCCAACGCCATAAAGAAGGCAGGGATTACCGATGCAGAGAAAAGCCGCTTCAATTCTATTTTGCCGTCGTTACTCATTCATAAACTTCTTAACTACAGACGAAAATTCCTTAAATATCAGAGCATTTGTCGCAACCATTTCACCGCCGAACAGATAATTGTCACCACACGAGAAATCGCAGACCTTACCTCCTGCCTCCTGCAAAATGATTATACCGGCCGCCACATCGTAGGGTTTCAGGTCGTACTCGTAGAATGCATCGAAGCGTCCTGCAGCAACATATGCCATGTCCACAGCAGCCGAACCTAACCGTCTAACACCCTGTGCATTTGTAACGAAATACTTCAACAGGTCGATGTATGGGTTTATGATTTCGAATCGGTTGTATGGAAATCCAGTTGCAACAAAGGCATTTGCTATGGTATTGACTTCTGAAACCGAAATTTTCTTTCCGTTGAGCCATGCACCGCCATTTTTGTACGCAGAAAAGCATTCCTTCAAACCAACTTCATAGACCACGCCGACAACGATTTCATCGTTTTGCTTCAAAGCAATGCTGACGGAGCAAGGATATATCCCGTGTATGAAATTGGAGGTCCCGTCAATCGGGTCAACTATCCAATTGAAAATCTCACCTACCTTCTGCGAAGATTTTTCCTCGGCGATAAAACCTGCCTCGGGCAGAATCTGCGACAGTTCAGACACTATGAACTTTTCGGTTTTCTTATCAATTTCAGTTACGAAATCGTTCTTACCTTTTGCATCTATGGCATAATCGGCATTATCGATGTGGCTTCTAATTATTTCAGCAGCGTTCTCAGCCACGAATATCGTTTTCTTGCAAATATCTTCTAGGTTCATAATTATAAATACATTGCATTTATCAAAACAAAAGTAGGGAATTATTTGATGTGAGACAAAAAAAATCGTAGGTGCGGTTTTTTCCGCACCTACGATTTACTCTAAACATTTGTATTATTCCTTAATAAATTTTCGAACAACTCGAGCACTTCGGTTATGTTCAGCGTGCGAATTGGCATATATTCTAACCACATACAGCCCGTTGGGCAAATCCTCAACATTGCAGGCTACATTGTATGCATTCACGTCCACGCGCTTTACAACCTTTCCCAAAGTATTTACGATTTCAATTTCAGAAATTTGCTCTGATGATGTGATGTTGAGTATGTCATTTGCTGGATTCGGGAATATGCTTATCTGCATTTCTGCCTCCGAAATTCCTGTAATGACATTCAAATGCAAGGTGACGATTGAATCGCAACCATTTGCGGCGGTAAATGCCTGAGTGTAGTCGCCTGTTTCGGTAAATGTTTCGCCGTTCCAAACGAAGGCCTCATTTACAGATGTATCGAACTCATAAGTTACCGGTTCGTTGATGACAAGATGCAACGTAACGACCGAATCGCAGCCAGTTGCAGCAGACAAAGTCTGAACATAGTCACCACTTTCGTTATATGACACACCGTTCCATACATAGAAATTGC
>JAEEGL011022540.1_pt1 | contig 11670 bp, 7 predicted proteins | sample 9134231 | NCBI WGS metagenome assembly JAEEGL01 (sample SAMN16246548, study PRJNA631951) | gut metagenome | biome: gut microbiome; feature: rumen; material: fiber-attached | host: Bos | place: Iran: Karaj | collected 2018-10 | reverse complement strand
CGGTGGGTGCCCGGCGCCCTCAAGCCGCGCGGCCTGTGCCACGCCGCCGTCAACGCCCGCGGGTGTGCCCTCCAGTGGGTGCCTGAAGCGCTCAAGTCGCCCCGCCTGTGCCGCGACGGCGTCAGCCATGCCGGGCTGGCGCTGAAGTACGTTCCCGAAGCCCAGAAGACTGCGTCCGTCTGCTGCAGTGCCGTTCTGCAGAACGGCGAGAGTCTCCAGTTCGTTCCAGAGGCGATGAGAACGCCGGATCTCTGTGCCTTGGCCGTAAGCAGGGGCTGGGGTGCGCTGCAGTACGTGCCGGAAGCCTTGCGCACGGAGCAGATGTGCTGGAAGGCTGTTCAGCGCACTGGGTGGAACATCAGATGGGTGCCTGAGGCGCTGAAATCTGAGGAGCTTTGCCTTGCCGCCATGGCGGATACCCCCGGCGCCAAGGATTGGGTGCCCAAGCCGCTGCAGACGAAGGAGTTCCTCGCGAAGGTGAAGGAACTCCGCAAGGCATAGGAGGAAGGAGAAGCGCTTCGCGGGATGAACGCGGAATGCAAGGTTGAACCTGCCACAAGGCCTGCGGCTGAATCCGGGCATTCGCCGCCGGCACCGCCCCCTGCGGCAGAGCCGCCGGCCCCTTTCCGCACCAGGAGAAAAGCATGCTGTACTTCACGCCATACAGGCCCCTTCCGCTGCTGAACGACACCCGCGACCTGCTGGGCTTCCAGACGGTCCGCTCCCGCCTGACGGACAAGTTCTACCCGCAGTTCACGGTCTACTCCACGTCTCCCGGCGCCCTCGGCTTCTTCTGCTGGGCCGTGGGCTTTCTGGACGGGCGCGGATGCGCTCCCGGCAGGGACGATGCCGCCAGGTTCAGGGACGTGGAGATTCTCCTTGGCTGCATGGCGGCCGGCGCCTCCAGCAAGGCCATTCCCAACATCAGCCGCTACAGCAGGATTCCCGGGAACGCCACCCTCAGCGAAGCCAGCAGCAAGTATCGCTATGCCCTCTACAGTCGCCTTGGCTACGGGATACGCGCCTTCTACCGCTCCATGGCCGTCAAGTGGGGGCTTCTGAAAGGCGGCAGGCTGACCGAATCCGGCGTGCGGCTTGCCAGGGCCTGGGACGCCAGAGCGGGGGAGGGATGTCCATCCTTTACCGGCCTTGCCAGGCGCTGGCTCGACGGCGATCCGCTGGACAGGCTCTGGCAGGCCTGCCGCGGCGCTGGAAGGGGCCGTCCCTCTTGCGGCGCCGCTTCCGGAACGAAGTTTCCCTTCGACTGCTTCGCGCCGGCCGTCGGCTACTGGGGTGCCGAGGAGCAGAAGGTCTGGAACGACATCCTCAATGACTACTGCCTGAATCACCCCGACGAGAGGCCCCTGTGGGAGTCGCCGCCGCCGAAAGAGATCACCGGTCTGCTCGACCAGGAAGCGAAGCGCCACGACTTCTTTGCCAGGCTCGGGGAATTCTACGGAAAGCACGAACATCTTGCCGGCACCTTTGCGGCCTGTGCCGCCTTTGAGCGCTTCGCGGCCCTTGTGCAGTTCGTCTTCGAGCGGGAGTTTGCCTCCGCTTCCCTGGGAAGCCGTCCCAAGGCGATGCCGGCCGGCCTTGGCGCGATGCTGGCGGAGGCGGTGCCCAGGGCCAGCGCGGAACTTGAACGCAGGCTGGATGCGGTTGGCGAGCAGTCCTGGCCGCTGTGCCGCACCCTCATGGAGGTCCGGGACGACGGCGCACTGAGGGACGCCGTGATCGAGCACCACATGGAGCACCAGAAGAAGAAGGGATCGCAGGCCTATCTGTCGCACGGCGGCGTCCTGCGCAAAGTGGAGATCGCGAAGCCAGCCGAGCGCCTCGCGCTGGACGGACCGGGCAATGACGATGCCGAGGCCCTGATCCGCAGGCTCGTCTGGATCTACAGGAGCGACTGGTTCTTCAGGAGCGCGTCCCTCTGGGCAAGAGCGGCTGGGAGAATTGCATGAGCGCAGAGCACAAGAACAAGTACATGAAGGGTCTTGAGGACGTCGTGGAGGCGATACGCACGGATTCCAGCGAGGGATGCCTCCTGCACATGCTGGCGCTCACCTACGAATTCGACGCCGAGCAGCTCGCCAGCTTCCTCTTTGCCCGCCCCCTCTTCGGCAGCCGCAGGCATCTGAGCCCCGACCTTGCCGAGATGGCCCGCATCCGGCCCCTGGTCTTCTACGACGCGGCCAAAAGCAGGGAGGCAATCGCCCTGCCGCCCATGCTGGAGCTTCACCCCTGGCAGTCGCGCGCTTTCGGCTGCCACCACAGCAAGGCCTATCTTCTGGTCACCGAGCGCCGCGTGCACCTGGTGCTCGGGAGCTTCAACCTCACCCTGCAGGGCCTTGCGCGCAACAGGGAAGTGCTCGGGCACTTCTGCTGGCCGGCCCAAAAGGACGTGCCCCCCAGCGATCCCGGCCTGCTGGAGGGCTTCATCCGCTTTCTTGCCGGCTGCCTTGGCCAGCATGTCCATGAATCCGCGTCGTCGGCCCTCTGGAACATCATCGCCTGCCTCAGGCGCCGGCAGGAGAAGCTTGCTGAGGAGGCCGGCGGCCGGAGCCTTGCGCCGGAGCAGCCTCAGGCGCTGGTCTGGTCAGGCTACGGCAGGGACGGCGGCAGGATCGGGCAAAGCGGCCTTGAGCGCCTGCGCGCCCTCTGGGATGCCTGGCATCCGGGCAGGGAGCCCGACGCGCTCTTCGTCGTCTCTCCCTTCTTCGACCAGCTCGCAGGCAAGGCATCCAAGCCGGCGGCGCGGCACTTTCTGGATGCCTTCCCCAGCCTGAAGCGCCTCGTCGTCGCCGCGGGCGAGAACGTCCTCCCCGCGGACAAGAACTATCGCCCCATGCTTTCCAAGGCGCATTTCGACGGCTTCGACGGCAGGGAGCTCTATGCGATCCCGCGTGAGGCCGGCACGAAGGAGCGCGAGGATATCAAGCAAAGGGCGGAGGGCATCCGCATCGACGAAAGCGAGGAGCTCTCCCGGCCCCTGCACGCCAAGGTGCTCGTGCTGGCCTCGGGCGGCGCCGGCCTTGTCTATGCCGGCAGCGCCAACTTCAGCCGCAATGCCTGGACTGGCCGCAACCAGGAGCTCGGCTTCGCCTGCAGGACGGACGCGGCCGGCCAGGTCTGGGAAGGCGCTCTCGCCGGCCTCTTCGCCGAGGCGGGGCGCAGCCGCTACCAGGAGCTTCCGGAAAGGCTCCAGGCCGCGGCGCCCAAAGATGCCGACGAAGAGGAGGAGGCCAGCAGCCGGTATCCCGGCTTCGTCGACTACGTCTCCCTGGAGCCGGAGGCGCAGGGCGGGGGCGTCTGCTTTGTCCTGCATCCGCTGCAGGGCCATGACGGCGGCTGGCATGGCCTGCTGAAGCGGGACTACCGCGTCTTCTGGGGCGACGGGCAGTCCGGCGAAGGCGTGCTGCTCGACTTTGCCGCCAGTGGCCGCAGCCAGACGATCGGGGACGGCACGTGGCAGGCCCTGCTGCTCCAGAGGCGCAGCCTTGCCTTCGAGCATAAAGGAAGCGGGGAGCGCTTCTGGGTGCCCTATGTCTATGCGGGCGAATTCGTCGCACGGCGCGAAAGCCTGCTGTCCCTTTCCAGCCTGGATTGGCTGGCCCTATACGGCGCTTCCCGCACGAAGGTCTGGGATGCCGGCCTTGGCGATGCCGATCCCGATGCCTCCGGAGGAGGAGCCGAGGCAGAGCTGGCGCCTGCGCAGGAGTCCGGACCGGACCGGACGCGCAATCCCGTCGTTGCCATGCAGATCTGGCTGAACAATTTCGGCAGGGCTGAAGTCCTGCTGGAGGGGCGCCTTGACGGCATCCTCCAGGACGGGCAGAACACGGCGGACCGCATTGAGCACCTGGTCGCCGGCTTCCTCAGGACGCTCTCCAGGCTCGTGGACGGCGAGCGTGATGGGGATGCGCGCGGCAGCGACGAGGCCTGGACCTTCAAGACGGGCGAGACGCTCCGGCTCGCGTGCCGTCTCGCCCGCAAGTGCCGGGGGCGCCCGGACGAGCAGGCCCTGCTTGAAGGCACCGCCCGGGAGATCGGCGCAAAGCTTTGCGCCGAGTTCAGGGACAAGGCGCCAGGGCGGGGCTCGGTGCTGGCGCAGTACCTCGCCTTTCTCGGCATTGAACCAGGCACGGACAGGGAAGACAGGAAGGACAAGAAGACTAGGGAGGACAGGCCATGAGCAGCCGTCCCATGGAAGCAATACTCGTCACGCCCGAAGATCTCGGCGACGGCGTGCAGGAAAGCTGGCTACGCCAGCAGCGCGAGGCCAGGGCCATTGCGGAGCGCTTCGGGCAGGGCTTCAGGACCATCCTTCTGGCGGACGAGGTCGGCATGGGCAAGACCTACGCGGCACTTGCCGTCATGGCGCACTACGTCTTCCAGGAAGAGGAGAACAAAAGGAAGGTCCTTCTGGTCGTCCCCGGGGGCGGCGTTCTGCTCGACAAGTGGGAGCAGGAGCTGACGGCCTTTGCCAGGCGCTACCTGAACCGCGCCGTGGCAGGCGGAGGCCGCAAGACGCTGCGTCCCCGCCGCGTCGCCAGCCTGGCCGATCTCTTCTCCTGCCTCAACGACTACAAGAGCGGCACGGCGAGTCTCGGCAAGGACGACGCGATGCTCTTTGCCCTCTGCTTCAGGGACTGGTTCGTCCGCAGGAAGCGCAAGGGCAGGAAGGCCCTTGCCGAGCCTGAGCTTCTGCGGCAGGCCGGCGCCGCCTCCCCTGCCGACTGGGATGCCTTCTGCTCCAGGTTCTCCCCCGTCATAGCCGGCATCTACTTCGACCGCCTGAACGCCCGTCTGGACGCAGATCTCCTCAAGCTGGCGGGCTGGATTGATCCCGGCACCGGAGGCCAGTTCTGCAGTGACGGCGAGGCCGCCGGCATCCTGGCACGCATGTTCGAGGAGTTCGCCGGACTGCAGGACGCCCTCGAGCCCAACGTGATCCTTGTCGGCACCCGCCTGCTGGGACGAGAGTTCATCATGCCCCGGCTTCCCGCGGGGGAGAACACTTCCTGGGAGCGGCGCGGGCTCCCCTGGGAAGTCCGCCTCGGATGGTACGTGGCCAGCCGCCTGCTCCGCGGCAGGCCCAGGCAGGGGGAATGGCTTGCGAAGGCTGCCGGATGGGGCCTCGTGGCGGAGGGGACGAGGCTGGACGACGTGCTGCCGTTCGGGGACACGAACTTCTTCGGCCTTGAAAAGGCCGTCGACGAGGTTTTGAAAGATTCCCGCATGCAGGAGGACGTCGAGAAGCCCATGCAGGACGGCAAGCCCCGTGACCTTGCGGGAATCTACCCGAAGCTCCTTGAAGCGCAGCTGAAGGGGGCCGGCATCGGCCTTGCCGTCGTGGACGAGGCGCACAACTGGAAGAGCGGCAGAAGCAACGGCGCCGAGAAGTTCTGCAACCACTGGGCGCCCCACATTCCCTGCAGGCTCCTCCTGACGGCCACGCCCTTCCAGATCAGCGAAAACGAGCTTGAACGCATCTTCAAAGCCGCCTCGGGCGCCGGGTGCAGGGATGCGGAGCGGGAAGACAAGTCCCTGCAGGCCGTGAAGCAGGCCATGGACAAAAACGGCAAAGACGGCAAAGACGGCATCGTCCACCAGGCCTTCGAGGCGAGCAGGGCGTTCGAGGCGGCCTGGCAGGCCCTCGCGCCGGAACAGGTCCGCCTGCTGGAGAGGCGTCTGGCAGAGACCGCCGCTGAAGGGGACGGAAGCCTCGGACCGCAGGAGCGGGTGAAGCGCTGCCTGGAACGGCTTGGCGACGCAGGCAATGCCGCCGGCCTTGCCGGTGCCGGCGTCTGCCCTTCCTTGCGCGATTTCGCCTCGAAGGCGCTAACATACCGAGAAAAGCTGGACGGCCTTGAACAGGCGCTTGGGAAAGTGATCATCCGCCATACCCGCGACAGGTCCCTGCGGGGCTGGCACTGCGGGGCGCAGTACCTGACGGCCGGGCTTCCCCCGGCGGACCGGAACGCGATCTACGAAACCGAAGGCCTCGCGCCTGACGGCTCCGGCATGCTCTCCTTCATCGGCATGCGCGCCCAGCAGCTCCTAAGCCGGGCTCTGGCGGGAAGGGCGCAGGAGGATCAGGAGCGTGTGCATCTGCTGGGCGGCCTCAACTCAAGCTACCAGGCCTTTTTCCAGAGCGCCTCGGCGGCCAGGAGGCGGTGGCGGCAGGCCGGCTGCGGGGAAGGACAGGCTGCTAGCGGGGAGGCTGCCGGAGAAGAGGCCAAGCAGGAGGCCGGGGACTATCTCAGATTCTTCCTGAACGCTGTCAGGCATTCCCCCCATCCCAAGGTCAAGGCCACCTGCAGACGCGTCGCCGACAACTGGAAGGCACGGCGCAAGACCCTCGTCTTCTGCGAGCGGCTCAGGACCCAGGAGGCGCTGCGCAGGGGCATACTCAAGGAGTGCGGCTTCAAGCCGGCCTATCTCGCCGGCCTGCGGCGCATGCGCGCCAGGGTGCTCGAAAGCTTCACGCACGTGGAGTTCTCCCTGGCACGGTCGCTGGCCTGCGCCGGGGGCAGGGCGCTTGCGGTTGAAGACGGCGCCATTGCGCTCCGTCCTGGAGGCGCCAGGATTGAGATGGCGTCTCTTGAACACGAGATTAAGGACGCCATGGGCGGACTGCAGGGCGAGCGCCTCAACAGGCGGGGACTGATGCATCTGGCCGATCTTTGCCTTGCCAGGCGTGTTGCCGAGAAGCTCCATCTTCCCGAGTGCAGCTTTGCCAGGCTGCTCGACGGGGACGGCAAAGGCCGCGAGGCGCTCCGCTATCTGCTGGGCCTGCCTTTAAGGGAAGGCCGGGACGGTTCCGCCTGCGGCGTCCAGGACGAGCAGGAGGAGCGGACTATGGCGCGGGGCCGGGGGAGGGCCCGCGAGTCCGACATTGGGCCGACGCTCAGGAGGCTGTGCTCAGGCCCGAACATCTGGCACGCAGGCAACGATGCCCAAACGCTGCACCAGGCCGTGCAGAAGCTGCTCGACTCGGAGGTGCGACACCTCGAGGAAGGCATCGCGGACGGAAGGGGCGGGGCCGGCGGGGACGCCCGCGCGCTGGCAGAGCTGCTTGTCGGCGTGCCCCGGGGCCTGAGGAAGGTGCTCCTGAGTCTGGACGCCGTGCAGGGCATGGATGCGTGGCGGCGGGAGCATGACTCGAGTGGCAACGCCCAGACCATGGTCGATTTCATTAAGAAGCAAGGCGGGAAATCCCGTTCCGCCTGGGAGAGGACCGTGAAGTTTGCCGGCATGCTTGCCGGCGCGGAGGGCAGCATCATGCAAGATGCCGCCATGAGCCGGCGCTACCGCCTCTGGCGCGGCGTCTTTCTTTCGCAGGACGACGGCGGCATCGTCGGCGTGCTCAACGGCGGCGTCGACATGGAGCGCCGCGTCAACCTCTGCGCGGCCTTCAACTCGCCCCTGCCGCCGGACGTCCTCGTCTGCACGTCCATCGGCTCCGAGGGCATAGATCTGCATCTCGAATGCCAAGACGTCATCCACCATGATCTTCCCTGGAACCCCGCCAGGCTCGAGCAGCGCACAGGTCGCGTGGACAGGGTCGGTTCCCTTGCCCAGCGGAGCAGCGGCCCCGAACATGTCGTTGCCGCAGGCGTTCCCTTTCTGGCGCACGACTACGACACCCTCCAGTACGAGACGGTGCTCGCCAGGGCGCAGAAGCAGGAAATCTTGCTCGGGCGGCCGGACTATTCCCGGCAGGCCTGCGCAGGGAAGCAGGCCGGAAACGGTCGCGATGAAGCCGGGGAGAGCGACGGCGGGCCTTGGGAACCAGTGAAGGAATGCCCCGGCCTCCCAAAGGAGCTTCTTGCCTTTTTCCAGGTGGACCTGTCCCTCAAGGAAAGGCCGGAGGACTGACTCCGTGGCCACTGCGTCGAAGCGCGACTGTCCTGCAGGGGCAGGCATGCGAAGGGTCCCCTCCCCCCCTGAAAAGCGTGGGGCCTGGCGCAATGGCGGTCGTCGCGTGTCTGCACATGCCTTCTCTTCGGCCAAGCCACTGAGTCCGCCTGCCAGCGCATCATTCCGTCAACATGAAAGGGGCTCTGTCCCAAACCTTGGGGGTGTCCAGACTTAAAGTGTATCCCGATCTTTAGACACGCATGGATTCCGACCTCCGCAGGGCGGCATTCAGACAAAGGGTCTCCGACACGACTCCGTCCGGCAACTGTCCCAGCTTCAGCCAGCCGCCACGGAGGGCGTGGAGGCAGTTCTCCGGCGAGAGCAGGCTTTTCGGAATGAAGTGGACGGCCTCTCCGCACTTCTGCACGGCAACCAGACATATCTCCTTGTCTTCAGGACGTCCGGCACGTGGACGAGCATTTTGTCGACGCTCCTGACGGCGGTCAGCGCCATGGCGTCCACGCGCATGTAAATGACACCCGGCTTGGGGCAGGCGCCACTGGACAGAAGCTCTTCTTCGCGCATGGAGTCGCTCACGGCGCGCCAGAGAGCGCACAAGAGGTTCTTGCCACGCGTGGTCACCCGGCCGGCGCCCACGGGTCAGTCGTCCATGCGTGGGCTGTGTCGAGCTTCTGCAGGCGGACTTCGCTTTCAGAAGGAGCGCGCACGAACTTGTCCCCGCCGGCGGCCATCGATCCGTTGTGAAGCGGAGGGGCCAGCAGGAAAAAGACGCAGGCGACTGCCAGCGTCCAGACCCACTTCTTCATTTGCGTTCCTACATCTTTGCAAGTTCCAGATCCGCCCAGCATGTTGCGGACCGGCAGACGCCATGTCAAGCGTCGCCGCCGTGCCCATCTTCCTCCTCTAGGGCTTCGTTCAACGCTACCTGAAACAGGGAGACGGGATCCTCCTCCATCGCCTTCATGGCGGTGCGGAGCAGTTCTGCCGTCTGGAGCGCCTTCGGCACGAAGCGCAGCACGGCGGGACAGCTTTCAACGGCTTCCCGGCACAAGTCTTCCGTCTTCAGCGCCTCGGGAATCCAGCGCAGCGCGTATCCCGAAGACGCCACGGCCGCGGCGCACATCTCCGCGTCCTTCAGCGCCTCTGGAACGAAGCGCAGGGACGCACCCATGCGCCGAACGGCATCGAAGCAAAGGCCGCGCGTCTTCAGCGCCTCCGGAACGTCCTCCAGATCGAGTCCGCAGCGCTCCACGGCGACACGGCAGACGTCTTCCGTACGTAGTGGCTCCGGCACCAGTTCCAGGAAGCGGGAGCAGCCACAGCGCTCCGCGGACGCGGCCGCGAGGCAGACTGTCGCCGTCCGCATTGCCTCGGGAACGAATCTGAGCATGCCACCGTCGCCACTGACGGCTACGGTGCAGATCTCCGGCGTCTTCCGGCTGTCCGGCACGAATTTGACGTCTTCGGGCAGACGCTTCACGGCCACAAGGCACAGGTCTTCCGTCCGAAAGCGTTCGGGGACGTGCGCAAGGACGCCGCTGGCGCCCGGCGCGGAAGCTGCATCGATGCAGAGGGACATCGTCCGGAAAGACTCAGGCACGGCAGCCAGCGCCGAACCGTTCCTGCGCACAGCCTCGCGACAGAGCGCCGGCGTTTTCATGCCTTCCGGTACGTCTTCCAGCGCCAGGCCGTCGCGCCTGACCGCAGCACGGCACATTTCGGGCGTTCTGCGCCGCGGAGGAACGTCACGCAGCCTCCAGCCGGCAGGATAGCCGTCCGGAAGGAGATTCCGTTCGCGTTGCTTCTTCATTGACCTCTCCCGGCAGCGCATCAGATCAGCACAGAAAGGCGTCTTCCGCCGGATAGACGCAGGACGTGTCGAACGTCCCCAGCTTCGCCGCTTCGCCCTCGCCGGTGCAGACGCGGACACATCCCTGGTGCGGCTGCTGATCTTCGGCAACGACGCCGCTCATGGTCTTGAAAGTGCCGTCCGGCTGAGGCAGCTGGACGATCACCCTGTCGCCAGTCTGGAATGCGGCCGGCCTGGGCCTGGACGCCGGAGCGGCCGCCCTGCCCTTCTCCGCCTTCCTGTCCTTCGCCCAGGGGCGCCGGACCGTCCTGTCATGGAGCGCGTCCCAGAAGGAGACTCCCTCCTCCACGCAGCGGTTCAGCTTCCTGCAGAAGAGCTCGCCCATCATGCGCTGGCTCGACGTCAGCTCCGGCATGGCCCCCGCCTTGCGGACGTCTCCCGCGTCCATGGGCACGGCGCCCTTCCTGCCAAGGGCCTTGAAGAAGGCTTCGACGGCGGCCGGCCCGAAGGGGCCGACCAGCCGGCGCTTCCCGCGCTTCAGATCCTGCACCCAGGCCTTGCCGCGGGCCGCGAGCAGCACGGCGTCCTGTCCGTACATGCGTCCGACGGCATCGGCAAACTCGGCCAGGCGGACGAAGGACATCGGCGACGGACGCGCGTCTTCCGAAAGATTGTCCCAGGCGGCAAGCAGCCAGTCCTCTTCGTCCCTGCCGTCCTTCCTGAAGCGGAAGAGGATTTCCTGCCGGCCAAGATTGGCAGACGCGGCCTTGCCGGCCAGACCGGTTGGCTCCTCGGCGGCGCCGTTAGGCTGCCAGGCTGAAACGAGCGCCAGGCAGAAGCCGCTGCGCGCCATCTCTTCGAGACGGCGCAGCGCGCCGGCGCCTGGATCCTCCTTCAGCGCGGCCAGCCTGTCAGGCCAGGAGACGGGCTTGCGCGTCGGAATCCTCGCTGGTGCGGCGATGCCGCCGGCCAAGCGATCAGCTATGCGCTCCTGCATCCGCGCCCCGATGACCTCGGCATCGTCCAGATAGGGCCGGAATCCCAGCTTTCTGAACCAGCCGCGGACGAAGCCGCGGGCGTAGTCCGCCACGGCCTGCGCGTCGTCCCAGGCTATGGCGATGCGCGCCGGATCTCCCCAGCCATAGCGGACGGCATGCCAGGCGAGCAGGTCCGCCATCTCGTCCCGGCCGAACTCGGAGATGCCTTCGCAGTTTATGCCGGGATCCAGATCCAGGTGGCGGTTGATGCCGTCCGAGCTTTCAATCTCTCCGTTCGGACGCAGCCAGTACGTCCGTGCGGGGAAGGCCAGAATGCGCCGGAAGGCGATAGACTGGGGAATGCCGTCCTTTCCTACAGGCCCCGTGCAGGAGACGAAGCGACCGTCCACACCGGGATCCGGCGTCCAGCCGTCCATCTCGGCCGCGACGCGCTCCGCCTCATCCATGGAAAGGCGCCTTCTGCCGGCATCTGTCCCGTCCAGGCATTCAAGCCCCTCCGCCTCGACGGCAAGGGAAATGCGCTTGTTCCGGGCAAGGATCGGCTCCGCCGATTCCCTGAACTGCTGCAGGCATTCCAAAACTGTCATCATTTGATCCTCCCCGGGCGAATTATCCGCATGCGCCGCCATTCCGGCAGAAAGAGCCTACGCAGACCATTGCAGACCTGCGCAGCCTTTTCGGCAGAGCATGTTTCGGCAGCCGTCCGGCTTGAGCCTTCTGCCTCTGCCTTCTAATCTTCGTCGTCGTCTTCGTCTTCCTCTTCTTCGTCCATCGGGTCGACGATGCGGCGGGCTTCCTCGAGATCTTCCGGGCTGAGCATTTCTTCAAAGACGGCGATCACCTGCTTATGCCCCTCGCTGCCAGGCTCGCTGTTCAAGGTGAGGGTGGCAATCTGCAGCGCCGTGTCGCCGTTTTCGTCCCGGCGCAGCGGATCGGCGCCACGTTCCAGTAGCATGCGGACCAGTTCCGCAT
>JAEEGL017261846.1_pt1 | contig 11671 bp, 9 predicted proteins | sample 9134231 | NCBI WGS metagenome assembly JAEEGL01 (sample SAMN16246548, study PRJNA631951) | gut metagenome | biome: gut microbiome; feature: rumen; material: fiber-attached | host: Bos | place: Iran: Karaj | collected 2018-10 | reverse complement strand
GCGGTTTTGCTTGCGGCGTCGAATTTCAGCCATTATCCGGCAAAGCCGGATGATATGGACGAGGATTTCTGGCAAGAGGGCCAGAGCGCAACATCTTCAAGTAATCTCGCAGGCGGAAGACATCTTACAAGCACTCCCGACGGATTCATGAAAGACGAAGGAATAAACAATCTTTCCGTTATGGGACATCGTCGCTGGCAGCTTAATCCGACTATGGCCAAGGTTGGCTTCGGTTATGCTGTTAATCAGGACAACATTTATACTCGCTATGCAGTTGAAAAAGCCCATGACCAAAGCGGTCCGAGTATCGATTACAGATTTATTTCATGGCCCGCTTCGGGCAACTTCCCGAAAGAATTATTTGATTATGATACAGCGTGGAGTGTTACTTTAAGTCCCGTTTATTATCAGACTCCTGACATCAATTCCGTAAGCGTAACCGTTACGAAAGAGTCCGACGGCAGAGAATGGACATTCCCGAACGGTGAATCATACACAGAGACGCTGTACGATAAGTATTTCACGGTCAATACGGACGGTTGCGGTGTTTCAAACTGTATTATCTTCCGCCCCGACGGCATTGAAGCTAATGATATTGACGGCATATATACGGTTGTGATTTCAGGACTCAAGGATACCTTCGGGCACAGCGTTTCGTTAAGCTATAAGGTTGATTTCTTTAATTACGGCGATTACGTTGAAATGAAGCACGGCTGGTATCTGGATGCAGGTACAGGCAGGAAATACTATTACAATCAAGACGGTACAATGGTTAAGAGCAAGCTTATGACCATCGACGGCAAGAAGTATTACTTCGGCTCTGACGGCGCAATGTATACAAAACGCCTTATTTCCGTGAGCGGTAAAAAGTACTATATGGGTGCAGACGGAGCGGCTTACACCAAGAGACTTATATCCGTAAACGGCAAGAAATACTATATGGGTGCTGATGGCGTAGCTTATAAGAGCAAACTGATTTCCGTTGACGGAAAGAAGTATTATATCGGATCAGACTGTGTGGCATATAAGAGCAAACTCGCTTCTATTGACGGCAAGAAATATTATTTCGGCTCAGACTGTGTAATGTATAAGAGCAAATTAGCGTCAATAAGCGGTAAAAAATACTATTTCGGCAAAGACGGTATTGCTTATAAGTCAAAGCTCATTTCCGTAAGCGGAAAGAAATACTACATCGGTAAGGATTGCATAGCTTATAAATCAAAATTTGCGTCCTTGAGCGGTAAAAAATACTATTTCGGCTCCGACTGCGTAATGTATAAGAGCAAGACCTTTTCAGTAAGCGGCGTTAAGTGGAAAGCAGATTCCAACGGTGTTTGCAAAAAAGTCTGATTAATAAATAACAAATAATAAACTCCCCTGAAAAGGGGAGTTTTGTTTTAGAAAAAAAGATATTTTACTATTGCAATATAATGTATTTTAATGTTATAATAAACTGATTATATCTATCGTCAAGGGAGGCAAAAAAATGAAGATTGAATTTTCAAAAGACAAGTTTGCAAAAGAAGGACTTACGTTTGACGACGTATTGCTTATTCCCCAGGAAAGCGATATTCTTCCCAAGGATATCGACGTGTCGGTAAAGCTCACCGACAAAATCCGTCTTAACTGCCCTGTTATTACTGCGGCTATGGACACCGTTACCGAGGCGAGTATGGCTGTTGCCATTGCGCGTGAAGGCGGCATAGGCGTTATTCACAAGAATATGTCAATCGAACAGCAGGTCGGCGAGGTCGATAAGGTTAAGAGAAGTGAAAACGGCGTTATTTCAAATCCGTTCTTCCTTTCACCCGATAACACAGTCGAAGAGGCTGAAAATCTTATGCACCACTATAAGATTTCGGGCGTGCCCATCTGTGACGAAAACGGCAGGCTGGTCGGCATTCTTACAAACCGCGATTTGCTTTTCCTTGAGGATTACAGCATTAAGATTTCCGAGGTTGTGACCAAGGACAATCTTGTAACGAGCCATGTCGGCACCACCCTTGACGACGCAAGAAAAATACTTATGAAGCATAAGATTGAAAAGCTTCCCCTTGTTGACGATAACGGCTGTCTTAAGGGACTTATCACGATTAAGGATATTGAAAAAACAGTCAAGTATCCCAATTCCACAAGAGACGAAAGAGGCAGGCTTCTCTGCGCGGCTGCTATAGGCGCTACGAGCGACGTCCTTGACAGAGCCTCCGCCCTTGTCGAAGCGGGCGTTGATATGCTTGTTCTTGACTCGGCTCACGGCCACAGCAGAAACATTCTCAATTCGATTTCAAAGGTTAAGGCGGCTTTCCCGAACGTTGCGCTTACTGCGGGTAACGTAGCGACTGCCGAGGGAACAAAGGCACTTATAGACGCGGGCGCCGACATAGTCAAGGTCGGTATGGGCCCCGGCTCAATCTGTACTACCCGCGTAGTCGCAGGTATCGGCGTTCCCCAGATTACCGCAATTAACGACGCGGCTGAGGTTGCTTCGAAATTCAATGTTCCCGTCATAGCTGACGGCGGTATAAAGTATTCGGGCGAAATTGTCAAGGCAATCGCTGCGGGCGCTTCGGCTATTATGGTCGGTTCGCTTGTCGCGGGCTGCGAGGAGTCACCCGGAGACACTGAAATTTACCAGGGCAGACAGTTCAAGGTCTATCGCGGAATGGGCAGTATTGCCGCTATGAATATGGGCAGTAAGGACAGATATTTCCAGGAGGACAACAAAAAGCTTGTTCCCGAAGGAGTTGAAGGCAGAGTTCCGTTCAAGGGCCCGCTTGCAGACACCGTATTCCAGATGATGGGCGGTCTTCGCTCGGGTATGGGTTACTGCGGCTGTAAGAATATTGAGGAGCTTCAGACAAAGACAAGGTTTATCAGAATTACAAACGCAGGTCTTATCGAAAGCCATCCCCACGACGTATTTATCACTAAAGAGGCGCCCAACTATTCGGGCAATATGTAATTTCTTATTAAGGAAGATAACTGATGAAAGATATTTACGAAAGTCCGCTTAATTCGAGATATTCGAGTAAGGAGATGAAATATATTTTCTCTCCGGATTTCAAATTCCGCACCTGGCGCAGGCTCTGGATTGCGCTTGCCGAAAGCGAAAAGGAACTCGGGCTCAATATCACCGAAGAGCAGATTAACGAGCTTAAGCAATTTAAGGACGATATAAATTATGAGGTCGCCGAGGCGAGGGAAAAGGAAACCCGCCACGACGTTATGGCTCATATCTTCGCCTACGGTCAGCAGTGCCCGACGGCAAAGCCGATAATCCATCTCGGCGCGACGAGCTGTTATGTCGGCGACAACACCGATGTCATAATAATGACAGAGGCGCTTAAACTTATAAAGAAGAAGCTAGTTAATCTTATTGAAAAGCTTGCGAAGTTCTGTGACGAATACAAGGATTTGCCGTGCCTCGGATTTACGCATTTTCAGGCGGCTCAGCCGACAACCGTGGGCAAGCGCGCGTCACTGTGGCTTCAGGACATAATGCTTGATTATTATGCGGTTGAAAACCAGCTTAATAACATGAGACTTCTCGGCTCAAAGGGTACGACGGGTACTCAGGCGTCATTTGTTGAGCTTTTTGACGGCGACGACGAAAAAATCAAGCAGCTTGATAAGAAAATAGCCGAAAAAACAGGGTTTAAATCCTGCTACGCGGTTTCGGGCCAGACCTATTCAAGAAAGGTTGACTTCAACGTGCTTTCCGTTCTCAGCGGAATTGCCCAGAGCGCCTCAAAGTTCTCGTGCGATATGCGCCTTTTACAGCATATGAAAGAACTTGAGGAGCCGTTTGAAAAAACTCAGGTCGGTTCGTCCGCTATGGCGTATAAGAGAAATCCGATGAGAAGCGAGAGAATAACCTCTCTTTCACGCTACGTTATTTCGGATTTGACAAATCCCGCAATGACGGCGGCTACTCAGTGGCTTGAAAGGACTCTTGACGATTCCGCCAACAAGAGGATAAGCGTTGCCGAGGGCTTCCTTGCGACCGACGCTATTCTTGAACTGTATATCAATATTGTAAGCGCTATCGTTGTTTATCCGAAAATGATTGAAAAGCGTCTTCTTTCGGAACTCCCGTTCATGGCTACCGAGAATATTCTTATGGAAGCCGTAAAACGCGGCGGCGACAGGCAGGCCCTTCACGAGAGAATCCGTGTTCATTCAATGGAGGCGGGTAAGGTTGTTAAGGTTGAAGGCGGCGAAAACGATTTGATTGACAGAATTGCTTCTGACGATGCATTCGGCATGACAAAGGAAGAAATAATGTCTGTTATGGAGCCTAAAAACTTTATCGGAAGAGCTGACAAACAGGTTACGGAATTCCTTGAAAGCGAGATTTATCCCATTCTTGAAGAAAACAGGGATTTGCTTGGAATAAACGTTGAGATTAACGTTTAATCCGGAGGTGTTATTATGAAAAACAACAAAAAAATCATAATTATTGCCGTGGTAATGTGTGTTGCGGTTATGTGTGCGCTTGCCGCCTGCAAGAAAAAACCGGGCAACAAGCTCGAGCCGGTTGTCGTAACCGATAAGAACGGCGTGGCATATACAGATGAAAACGGCGAGGTTATGACGATTATCCCCGACGGCGAAATCGTGGAGGTTACAAACGCCAAGGGCGAAAAGGTTTATGACGAAAACGGTGAGGTTAAGACCTCAATTAAATATGACTCTCAGTTGGTAGGCGTTCCGCTTACCGACAAGGACGGTAATGCTTATACCGACGAAAACGGTAAATGGCTGACAACCGAAATCTGGGTTCCCGAAACAACAAAGGGCGAAAGCTCACAGATTATTACAATGCCTCTTACCGATTCCGAAGGCGCTACGGTTACGGATGCAGATGGCGGAGTAATCACCTATACGGCTATTTCCACAGTATCGCCCGTTGACCCGTCACCGAACTCCTCTGACTATAACAGTACATTCGGCGGCACGGGCAATGATTCGTTTGTCGATGTCGCTGCAGTCAGCGACGGCGGATTTGTCGCGCTTATGACATCTACATCAAAGGACGGCAGTCTTTCGGGTATAGACACAAAATACGGCGAACAGAACTCGGTAATAGTTAAGTATGACCAGGACGGTAAAATCCAGTGGAAAAAGTTCCTCGGAGGTAATGACGGCGTTTCGCTTGTCGCAATCGCAACGGACTCGCAGGGTAATATTGCCGCTGCAGGATATACAAAATCAACTGATTTAGGCGAAAAGAACTACGGCAACTATGATGCGGTTCTATATTTGCTTAAATCAACAGGTGAGGTTAAGTGGACTGCTATGATAGGCGGTTCCCAGACAGAGGCGTTTAACGGCGTTGCATTGAATTCCGACGGTTCGGTTGTCGTTTCGGGCTTCTCATACTCACGTGACGGAACGGCGAAGGAATTTAATATACCTAAGAAAGAAAGCGCGGCTGTTATTGCGAAGTATTCTTCGGCAGGCAAGCTTGAATTCGCTAAAAAAATCGGCTCTACCGCTGACGCACTTTACGGAATCGGTGTTGATTCAAAGGGCAATATCTATTCCGTAGGCAGCTTCAGTTCGGATACTTCAAACAGCATTTTCAAACCGTTTGGCAAGGCGGACGGCGCAATAGTAAAGTTTGACTCAAATGGTAACGAACTCTGGCATTATCAGCTCGGCGGCACAAGAATTGACCGTTTCGCTTCTCTTCAGGTTTCGTCTGACGACGGTGTTATAGTTGTCGGCAGAAGCGAATCTAAGGACGAGGGAATGGCAAAGATTAAGAATTACGGCGGATATGACGCGGTAATTGCTAAAATAAACGCTAACGGCAAGCTGGCGTGGATAGATTCGTTTAAGGGTTACTATGACGATTCGTTCTATGATATCTGCGCGGGTAATGGCGGATACTATGTTGTCGGTTCGTCTAATTCCACAAACCGCGATTTCATAACAATCGGTAACAGGGGCGGTCTTGACGGCCTTGTTGTAAAGTATTCCGAAGGCGGCGAGGTACAGTCTGTTGAGGGATTCGGCGGAACCTATGACGATGTTTTCAATGCTGTATGCGTCCTTTCAAACGGAAGAGTTATTGCTGTCGGCAGCACGCTTTCGTCTGACGGCGACCTTGTTGACAACGGCGTTGTTCCCACGGACGGAAAGACGGTAGGCGTTGTTGCAAAATTTCAGTAAGGGCTGATTAAGTTTTATGTCAATAAGAAATCCAAATAAAATCGGATATTTGCCGAAACCTGTCAGGATTGCATGGATTCTGATGAGGGCGGGCCTGCTTGTCTGGGGTATTTACGGATTATTTCACGGCTCTGTGGTTGAATTTCTGCAGGCGGTTTTCGCTATTGCTTTCACTCATCTGTGGGATATGTTCCAGCTCTGGGGCGGAAGGTCGTTCATTACCAGGGTGCATTATAAATATCAGACCTTACTTAACGCGTTTATATTTTTCGGAACGGTTATCGGCTCGACGATTAACAACAGGACAAGCTTTGAGCACTGCGACCTTATAAGTCACTTCCTTGCAGGCGCGCTCACAGCGTATTTTGCATATGATTTTGCATTTCTTATTCAGGGAAAAAAGGGCAGACTTTCACCGGCTCTTGCGTCGATGTTTTCGCTCGGTTTTTCCTGCGCTATCTGTATCGGCTGGGAATTCTATGAATTCACAATGGACCGGCTTTACGGGCTTCACCTTCAAAGAAGTCTGCCGACATCTGACAGCGGACTTGTTGATACAATGGTCGATTTGATTCTCGGCGTTGCGGGCGCTCTTATTTCGATGCTTTATATTTCATTTAAACGTAACGGAGTAATAGGTAGAGATAAAAACCGTATCAAGCTCCAGAAAAAACGTGAAAATGAACTGGCAGCCGAAAAAGAACGTGTCTGGCAGGACTATCTTTATAAAAAGCAGGAAATGGACAATCTTCTTTCCGGTGACAATTATTTTATTGAAAAACCGGACGGACTGACGGATATTTGAATCGGAGGGAAAAAACTTGAAAAAAGCAATAAGCATTTTTCTGGCGCTTATAATTGTTTTGGGCTTGTTTTCCTCCTGCGCCGGAAAAGAAAAAACGGTGCAAATCGGCTCTGTTACCGTCGGCAAGGGTATTTACGAGTACTTCCTTAGCGAGGCAAAAAAAATCAACCCCGATTCGCCTGAAAAAGAGGCGGAAAAGGAAACGCTCAAATACGTTGCAGTCAATACGAAGTTTAATGAGCTCGGGCTTTCGCTCAACACCTCACAGAAGGCGCTTGCGTCAAAAAATGCGAACAATTACTGGCACCTGTTTTCGGATTATTACAGGCAGCAGGGCATATCCAAGAATGACGTGTATTTTGCTGCGCTCAGCGAAGAGTATTTAAAGGCGATAATCCGCAGTATTTACGATAAGGACGGAACAAATCCCATTCCCGAAAAGGCGGTTAAGGATTACTTCAGCAAGAATTATGTTGCTTATAAAGCGATAATCGAGCTGTTACAGACTACGGACGAAAACGGAAATTCGGTTGACCTTACTGACGAGAAACGCGATAATGTTGCAAAGCAGTTCAGCCAGATGAAAAAAAGCATTGACGGCGGAACTTCGTTTGAAAAGGTAAATGCCGCTTATCAGGCAAAGGGACTTGAAAACGAGGCGGACAGCGAGCAGGTAATGATTCTATCAAAGGCCTCAAAGGCGTTTCCCACCGGAACCTTTGACCAGATTATGAAAATCGAACGGAAAAAATCGGGAGTTTTCACAGCTGGCAAATACATTTTCCTTGTCGAAAGAGTCGGCGAGTTTGACGATAAAAGTTTTTATGAGCAGTACCGTGACGACTGCCTTGTAAATCTCGGTATGCAGGCATTTGAAAAAACGCTCGACAGCTGGGCGGATTCATTGAAGTAGATATAAATATAATATGTATATAAGGAACCGGTAAACGGTTCCTTTTTTGTTGTCCGATTAAAAGTACCGAAATTAATAAAAAGGTATTGATTTCATTAAAGGACTGTGTTATGCTCTTTCTATCGAACATTTGTTCGATAGAAAGGAGGAAATAATGACACTGTATGAACTCGGCGAGGACTATCTTCGTCAGAATGAAATTATTGTCAATAAAATACACCTGCTTAATGCTGAGCTTAAAACGAAGACAGGGAATGATTACATTGTATTAAAGGGAAATATTCTTATTTTATATCAGATGTCCCGCGAGCTTCGCGATACCGCATATAAGCTGATGCATTATTATGACAGGTGTGACAGAAGAATTTACAGAAAGCATCAGAGGTTAAATTACCCCGGTTGATGCGGGACAATTATTTTTTGATTGAATTTAGGGGCTGATAGTGGTAAAATAGAAAAGATAAATATTCGAAAGGAGTTTTCCCTTTGAGTGAGAATAAAGATTTGAACGCCCTTGGCGAAGAGACTTTATCGCAAACGGATGAGGCGGTTGAGGAAGCTGCGGTAAGCGCAGAGGAAACTGTTTCCGAAGTTGAAAAAACGGAAGAAGTTGTTCCCGATGTTCCTGAAACGACCGAAACACCGTCTGCCGAAAACGACCTTGACAAAGAGCTCGAAGAGATTCGCGATTATTTCCAGCAGGAACTTGACAAGGCAACTGCCGAGGCGCAGGAAGAACAGGAAGAAACCGAAGACGGGGCAGAAGATAAGAATGACGGGGAAGATAATGAAAACCTCTGCCTTTGCTGCGGCGAAAAGGAAAAGATGGAGGGCAGCGACTACTGTGAGGACTGCTATGAGGCAATGCGCCGCTATCCCTTCAAATGGGTTTATTTCCTTGCCGCTATTCTTATGGTTTATGTTGCGGTTCTTGCCATCGGTAAGATAGGCGAAATCAATGCCGGCTGGGTTTATGCTTACGAAGGCGATGTGCTTGCCCAGGCGGGCTGGTATTCCGAAGCGTCTGAAAAATACCAGATGGCTCAGAATTATCTTTACAGAAGCAAGGTTGAACCGAAGATTGTTTATCTTCATTCGCTTGAAACAAGCTTTGAACAGGGCGGGTTTAATGTTATCAATTCTTTCCCGACATCCGTCGCTACTCTTTTTGAGGAATGGGAGCTTAACCTGCCTCATATGAAGAATCTTAAAAAGGATTATATGAAGGCGCAGGAAATGCTGGCAACTGTTCAGACCGTCAATGATGAGATTTTTTCCGAATACGGTGAGACAGCTGCCGATGACCTTCCTTACGATGAGATAATAAAAAAGATTTCCGCACTTGAAAACAGGGCTTTGCATATCGGTACCGACGAGGACGGTAATGAAGTTGCCGATGAACCGACAACTGAATATAACGGAACAATGTCAACGTCAAATGCGGTTTATTTCAAGAGAAATACAAAATATGACACGGCGATGATTCAGTATTTCAAATACTATTTTGCATCTGTATGCAAAAGACCGGGCGAGGAGAAAATCGGTTATCTTGAATCGGTAAAAGCAAATGCTCCCGAAATGACATGGCTTTATGCGAGTGAACTCGGAATGGAATACGCTGAAAACGGCGACAGGGAAAAGGCGCTTGAATGCGCTGATAAGATTTACGAACACTCCGAAACGGACGTTGTGTCGTATTACATCCGCGCTCTTGTTGCAAAGAAGATTGACAAGGATTATGATGCGGCAATTGAATTCTGCAATAAGGGTAACGGGTATTCCGAAAACTATGAGTTTTACCGCCAGATTGCCCTGAACTACCTTCTCAAGGGTGATTACGAGAAGGCGCAGGAGAATGCTCAGACGGCTTATGATACCAATGAGGATTTAACAACAATTAATACTCTTGCTTTCTGTGCGGTTGCAAATAAGGATAATGACAAGTTCGATGAGATGCAGAAACTGTTTGACGAGTATAATGAGCAACTTGAGGAAGGCGCTGACAAGTATGAATTCATGCAAAGCGTTCGTGACCTGAAGAGCGGCAAAAAGACTGTTGAACAGATTCTTGAAAAGGGAGGTTATGATTTATATGATTAAGATACTTTATTTAATCGCAAAAACGATAACTCTCCCCGGTACGCTCTTAAAGGCGTTCCTTGAGCATGTTGCCTGCCGGCTTACTTTGACGGCAATGGAAAACGACCGCTATTACCAGGGTAACGAAATGTGCGGTCATGTTGAGCACGACCTTGCCACTAAAAAAGGTCAGGCGTTTGTGCTCTGCTTTTTCCCGTTTTTCATTATGCTTTTATTCGGTCTGATTTTCGCGTGGGCGGGCAGTATTGATATTATTGCGCTTGGTGAATTCAGACGTACCGAATCGGTTAACTTAATGGGATTTTTATATGTTTATCTCGCGCTTTGCTTTTTGACAAATCTTTTCCCGTCAACCGAGGATTATCTGACATTTAAGGATTTGTTTTATGGCAGGGGAAGTAAGAATATCTTCTTAAAGATAATTCTTGCTCCGCTTTTTGCAGTGTTCTTTATCGGTACAAAGCTTGAAAAGTGCGGACTTTCGCTTTTGACAAGCGCCGCGTTCATATTCTTTATGCCGCAGATTCTCTCGCTTTTTGTACCCGCGCTTACAAATCTTATTACGGATTACTCAACGGGATTAAATTAAATTGTAAAATGTAATAATTAAGAAGCTCTGAATTTCAGAGCTTCTTTTTATTTGCAGAATGTGTGGTGACCTATAACCGTCGTCACGGGTCGCGAATAAATCCATACCGAGGTTGTCTTTGCGGGATTATAATAGTATATAGCTCCGCCTGTCGGGTCCCAGCCGTTTATTGCGTCCTGCGCCGCCTTTCGTGAAGTCGAATTCGGCTCGACTGACCAGTTGCTGTCAGTCACGCAGGTGAAGGCGCCCTTCTGATATATCACGCCTGCTATTGTATCGGGAAAAGATGCGTGCTTTACCCTGTTGAGAACAACGGCGCCTATCGCAACCTGACCGGTGTAGCTTTCGCCTCTGCCTTCAGCGGCAATAACCTTCGCAAGCAAATAAATATCGCTGCTGCTGTATTTGCCGCCTGACGAACCTGACAGTCCGAGGTATAAAAGTGTTTTCGGGCCCGCTATTCCGTCCGCGGTCAGTCCGCAGTTTCTCTGAAAACCGATTACTGCCTTCCTGGTTGCCGAGCCGTATATTCCGTCAACTGCGCCGTTATAATATCCGAGTTGTTTAAGCTTTGTCTGAATTCTTCTGACTTCGTCTCCGCGCGAGCCGAGTTTTGAAAGCGTTTCTATGGCTTTTGAACTGTTGAAATAAATATTTGTCGCGACAAGAAGTATAATTATATTAATCAGTATAAGCGAAATTATCTGGATAATCAGTTTTTTTCTTTTGTTTTTAATTGTTAAAAAAGTCATTTTTTCACGCTCCGGTTTACGATTTAAAACTATTGTTTCCGGAGCCGGATTTTTTATTCTAAATGTGGGAAAATTTTTAATAAAAAATCAAGATATTGTATGCCGAAAAAAGGCGAAAAAATTTTTTATTTTTTTTAAAAATTTTTGTTGACAAGCGGGTTTTCGTGTGATATTATATCAAAGCTGTCCGCGAGAACGGCAGTTTTGTTATGAAAAACTGAAAAAGTTCTTGACAGGGAAAAGACCTTTATGTTATCATAAAAGTCCACCCCTCAAAAGGCGGCGGAATTTGGACCTTGAAAATTAAACAACGATGACGAACGAAAAGGAACCCT
>JAEEGL015265364.1_pt1 | contig 11671 bp, 12 predicted proteins | sample 9134231 | NCBI WGS metagenome assembly JAEEGL01 (sample SAMN16246548, study PRJNA631951) | gut metagenome | biome: gut microbiome; feature: rumen; material: fiber-attached | host: Bos | place: Iran: Karaj | collected 2018-10 | reverse complement strand
CAGAAAAATCTTCACAGTTCCTTATATCGCCAAAGCGATGGTGTATCTTCTCTGATAGTTTTAATGCTTCAAACATAGAAGGTTCTGTAGGCACATTAATAGAATAGCCATAAACATCCGCGCCCAAAGCAAGAAGCCAAGTAGTCAACCAGCAACCTTTAAATCCTGTATTACCTGTAATCAGGACTTTCTTTCCCTCATAAACATTATTAAACACTTTCATATTTCTATTATCACCAAACTACCCAAGGGGCTTTATTTGTATTAATTAATTTTTCCAATTTCTCTTTGTCACGAAGCGTATCCATACACTGCCAAAAGCCCTTATGTTTATAACAGGCAAGTTGGCCTTCATTAGCCAATCGTTCCAACGGCTCACGTTCAAACATAGTGCCATCATCATCGATATAATCAATTACTTCCGGCTCTAACACCATAAAGCCTCCATTAATCCATCCCATATCATCGCGGCTTTTTTCTCTGAACGAATGTATAATATTGCCTTTCAGATCTAACACGCCAAATCGACCTTCTGGTTGAACACCTGTCAAAGTGGCCTTTAGTCCATGCTGTTGATGAAATTCTAGAAGCTTATATAAATCAACATCGGCTACGCCATCTCCATATGTCATCATAAAAGGATCATCTCCTATATATTTCTTTACTCTTTTAATACGTCCACCTGTCATCGTATTCAATCCAGTATCTACAACTGTGACCTTCCAATTCTCTGCAGTTTCCTTATGAGCGATTTTCTTTCCACTATCAGAGAAATCAAAAGTAATATCACTATGATGAAGATAGTAATTAGCAAAGAATTCTTTTATTATGTGTTGTTTATATCCACAACAAATAATAAAATCATTAATACCAAAATGTGAATACCACTTCATTATATGCCACAAGATTGGCATGTTTCCAATTTCTATCATCGGTTTAGGCTTTAGATGACTTTCTTCACTAATACGCGTACCAAAACCACCTGCAAGTATCACTGCTTTCATATCCTTTTAAGTTTTAATAAATAACGACCTAATATATATAATAATTTATCTATAATATAGTTCTTACGAAGTAATGGCGTTAAAGATTGAGTTAAACATTCTGACTCTTTCATTAACTCATAATCCCTTATAATTCTCGGAGGAAGGATTTCTTCTAAGTACTTTTTCTTCTCACTATTCATCAATTCTGGATGGGACAAGCCAATTCCTCCAGTATCATATCTAGCTACAAAATCATCTATATACCGAATGGAACAATCGTGAAATATTAGCGTCTGAACAAAGAATTTCCAATCTGACGAAATTTTAAGCTCTTCATCATATGGGAATTGCTTTAACAACTTCGTTCGAATAAAAGAACCTTGATGAGGAATAGAGCCAGAATAGAGATGATACATTGTAAACTCATTTTGGGGAGGTGGTGAGATAATTTGATTAGCATCATCTATCGCAACCTTTCCAACAACAACATCCTCATTAGCATGGGACTCAAAAAAATGACTAAGCACCTGACGATTATAGAAACAGTCACCAGAATTCATAAAAAGGCAATACTCACCATGAGCATGTGCAACCCCTTTATTCATTGCATGATAAATACCACGGTCTTTCTCTGAAACCCAATAATCTATCTTATCGGAAAAAGATTTTATAATATTTACGCTCTCATCTGTTGAACCTCCATCTATAACAATATACTCATAATCATGAAATGTTTGGCTAACGACACTGCCTATGGTTTGCCGAAGCCCTCCGCAATTATTGTAATTAATTGTAATAACAGAAAACAACATATACTTTAATTTAATTACAAAAGTACAACTTTTATTTAAATAAAACAAGAAAAATACCAAAAAATTTGTTATTCTCTTTTTTTATTTTTAATTTTGCAATCAAAAAAAGTTGAAATGAAGCAACGGATTAATTGGATTGACTGGGCAAAATCATTTTGTATGTTCCTCGTCATTTTCGGACATACTCATATATGCACGTCGCAGGCCTTTGTAATAGATATTATCTATTCGTTCCACATCCCATTGTTCTTTTTCCTGTCGGGGCTACTATGTAAAGACGACATTCCTTTCTTGTCCATTAAAAAAGATTTAAATTATTTGTTACTTCCCTATTTATTTTATGGCATTATCGGTTTAATAATACCCTACCCAATCCATTTGTCCGAACTCGACCTTTATCTTACTAAACTTATGATTGGTACTGATGCTTCCATCGGAGCCATTTGGTTTTTACCCGCTATCTTCATCTGTAAACAAATAGGCAAGATGATATTTCGTATATACAAACAACAACGTCCAACATATTACATTCTTTTCTTTTTATCTTTTTTTCTTGTCATTATCGCCCACAAATATACCTTGCCTTTCTTTTTAGGTTCTGCCCTATGCGGCCTGCCTTTTTTCCTTATGGGTCGTGAGTTTATGAGATTCTACAATACAAGTCCCCGTCTACCATTATCTCTTTTAGTAGTCATAATTATTTCCATGGCAATATTAACAAGTGTTTTTGCAGAATTACACGAAACTCCAGTCCTGGCAATATGTTCATATGGAAACAATCTCTGTTTATATTACGCCAACGCTATATCAGGTATTGCCACCGTGACATACAGTGGAATTCTTTTGGACAAGCATACCTGTCAGTTTGTGACTGTTACGTCTTATGGTAGTATAGTCACGTTATGGGCACATGGTGTAATACTATCGATTTTTAATTATTATATATACAACCTGATTGGAATCGAAGTTAAAACCTATATTGTCTGGCAAGCACTTATCTATGCTATCATCACCTACATTTGTTGCTATTATATCATCATTTTAGCCGATCGCTACCTTCCAAAACCTTTTGGATTGAGAGGAGCACTTCATTCCACAAATAATTACAAAAAAAATGAACAAATTCAATCCTATGAATACAAAAAAAGAATATGACTATCTGATTGTTGGTGCTGGCATATATGGCGCCACAGCAGCCTATAAGGCAAAAAAAGAAGGCAAACGTTGTTTGGTGATTGACGTACGTCCCCATTTAGGTGGTAATATCTATTGCGAAAGCATAGAAGGTATTAATGTGCACAAATATGGAGCCCATATCTTCCATACCAATAATAAAAAGGTATGGGAGTTCGTGAACAGTATCGTTGAATTCAACCGCTACACCAACTCCCCTATCGCCAACTACAAGGGACGACAGTATAACCTACCATTCAACATGAACACCTTTTATCAGATGTGGGGAGTTCTGACGCCTGAAGAAGCCCGTCTAAAAATAGACGAGCAACGACAGGAAGCCCTGGAACGAATGAAAGCTGATGGGGTTACTGAACCAAGAAATCTTGAAGAGCAGGCCTTATTATTAATAGGTAAAGATATCTATGAAACATTGATTAAGGGCTATACCGAAAAACAATGGGGCCGTAAATGCACAGAATTGCCAGCTTTTATTATCAAACGACTACCCGTTCGTTTTGTTCATGACAATAATTATTTTAGTGATCGATTCCAAGGCATCCCGATGGGCGGCTTTAATAAATTGATTGAGGGTTTGCTCGAAGGCATTGAAACGCGAGTCAATATCAATTTCTTTGATGATCGTCAGTATTGGGAGAATATTGCAGAACATATCCTTTATACAGGTAAAATTGATGAATACTTTGCTTATCAATTTGGACAATTGGAATGGCGTAGTGTGCGATTCGAACAAGAAACGCTTGATATGCCCAACTATCAGGGCAATGCTGTCATGAATTTCACCGATGCAGAAACGCCATATACTCGCATCATCGAGCACAAACACTTTGAGATGTTTGGTGACGATGTATACAAATGTTCTAAGACCGTTATTTCACGTGAGTATTCATCTGAATGGCATCCAGGCATTGAGCCATTCTATACTGTTAACGATGAGCGAAACAATACTCTTTATCAGAAATACAAGGAACTTGCAGATCAAGAACAGCATGTTACCTTTGGTGGTCGACTGGCTGAATACAAGTATTACGACATTGCTCCGATTATTGAAAAAGTGATGGAATTATAAAAAGATTCTTTTGCCCTATATACAAAATTTCATTATCTTTGCACCATGAAGCATTGTATCCAACTACTCAGACCACTGCAATGGCTCAAGAACAGTTTTGTATTCGCACCAGTCTTCTTCAGCAACAATTTGCTGAATCCAGATTATTTCTGGCCCACATTAGTAGTGTTTATATCATTTTGTCTGATTTCGAGTTCAATTTATTGCTTTAACGACATTCACGATGTAGAAGCAGATCGTTTGCATCCAAAAAAGAAGGAACGTCCGATTGCATCAGGAGCAGTATCTGTTAAGGCGGGTTATATGCTAATGGTATTATGTATAGTACTCTCATATACCACACTCGGCATAGTTAATAGTTCAAATACACCTTATTTATATATAATAATAACAACTTATTGGCTGATGAACATTGCTTATTGTTTAAAACTGAAACAATATGCCATCCTTGATGTCACCATTATCGCCATCGGATTTGTGATGCGAGTTCTGATTGGTGGATTGGCAACCGACATCTGGATTTCTCATTGGCTTGTCTTAATCACCTTCTTAGTGACCCTATTCCTCGCACTTTCGAAACGCAACGATGACTTCCATATTTTTGAGCAAACTGGAACAAAGCCACGTGTGTCCATCACTGGTTATAACAAGACCTTCATAAACGAGGCAACTGCCATTATCGCATCCGTCACAATGGTGTGTTATATCATGTATACCATGTCGCCAGAAGTGATAGAGAGGATGGGAACCCGCTATCTCTATTTCACTAGTGGTTGGGTACTATTAGGACTGCTCCGCTATCTGCAGAACATGATTGTCTACGGCCTCAGCGGCAGTCCCACAAAATCATTGATAAAGGATCATTTCATCCAGATTTGCATCATCGGTTGGATTGCCTCATTCTTCGCGATTATCTACCTTTGAAACTTCTTCGGTGAAATCGTACATGATAGAATAGCCTTCGAAAACGATGGTGTTGGTATAGCCCATTTCGTTAAAGAATCCCTGAATACACTCTTGTTGCTCTGGCGTCAATAGCTTATCACCATGCATATAGCCATAGCAAGCGACAGGGCCACCTAAATAATTGATAACTTTGGCCTTCAATATCTGAGCATCAGCCTTTTCCACATTCTTGTAAAGGTTACGAAATCCCCATGCACCATGAATGATACGGGTTTTCTTAAAAAACGGGCATATATCCCCCGTCATGGCATTTGGATAAACAGCCGGGCCACTCATCATCGTTGCAGGCACATGCTGCCCTGCCAAAAAGCGGATACAATCATCCCGCCTTGGGCATTGTCCGTTAAAACAGAGCTGATAGCCTGTAGGAACCTCGCGAAAGCTGAACTTCTTAGCCATGGTTGTTATATTTGCGGGCAAAGTTACGAAAATAAAACGAAAAAAAGAAATATCTGAAAAAAAATCGTTGAAAATATTAATAATAAATAGGATTATTCACGATATTTGAGTACCTTTGCAAAAAATCAACAGATAGTGAAAAGATTAATATTTCTAATATTATTTGTTCTCATTATAGCCATTACAATATGGTGGCGTGCGCCCATTATGTGTTATGACTGGAACAAACAGACTATTTATGTTGGGCTATTGGATGCATGCTACGGCCTTTCTACAGATAGTAAGGCTTATGCCATGTGGATTGATGACGACAGTTCTATAGGGGTATTCAAGGCTAAGGATATTGCAGATTCTCTTAGAATCCCCATTTTCTTTGCAGTAATTGCAGACAAAATGGAACCAATAGTTGCTGATTCTCTGGCATTCTGGCAACGACAAGGGACTGGCATTATACTGCATGGCCTTCGTCATGAGCGATGGCAAGAATGGGACAAAAGCCAAATTGAATACGATATCCATCAAAGTAAACAAAGACTTAATGAACAAGGGTTTGATACAACACAGATAATAAAAATAATAATTCCTCCTCATGGATGTAATACAAAAGCGATACGTGAGGTTATAAACCGACATGGATATAGGATGATATCTGGTGCTACTTTAGTCAATCCTGACAGACATGTATTTCAATTAGGGCGTATCAGCATCAACTCTGATACAAATCTAGATGCTATGCGGGAAATGCTTGAAAAAGCATACGAGAGGAATGCATTTGTCATATTTGCAACTCATTCATCTATTTCAGAGCAATTCTCTATTGAAAAGACATTGAAAGTATTGAGCATTGCAAAAGATATAGGCTATTGCTTCAACATTAATGAATAATAACAGTTCGTTATCTATTATTAAGAATTATATTGCAAGCACATAAGAATACTATCAAAATAACAATAGCCATTATGAATCGCCATGAATAATGCACAAACAAATAAGAGGATGATGAATCCATTCCTTAGGAAATTGAATTTTATAGCATTCAGTCCGATAGCAATTAAAACAGGAACGAAGAATATCCAATGGCCACAGAAAAGTTGCAATTCATTGTTACCATATCCGCAAACAAAATGAATAATAATATTATATAATACAACGGAAAGACATATTGAACGAAGTAATACTTTTGAATTAATGAGCCCCCACACAGAGAATCCCAGAATGACGACAACTATAACGTGATATATCAATGAGGGATAGGCAGTCAACACTTCTGCATTTTCAGTTAGTACCACATCGTGAACCTGGTGGAATAAGAACGGTTCTGAAAGATAATGATCCCAGGCAGCTTGAAGCAGATTGTTACTGTCATGAACAAATTTGTGCGTATCATTTAAAATCGCCTCATAAAGTGGAAGGTGCTTAACGAAGTACCTGAAAACCAATCCGACAAACGTCATGGCAAATAACGGTAGAAACAAAAGTGATGATTTTAGAGTTCTGCTAACAGCTTTTTTAAAAGCTCCACCTTCTTCCCAGAATTTAATGATGAAGAAAAACACGCAGTTTGTCAATGTAGAACCTGTCAAAAATGCAAAAATGATATTATCGGTGATAATGGTGGATTTTCTGGTATGTGCCAATAATATGGATAGTAGCATAAAGAAAATGGTATACACATATGTCTCAGCCTGACCTGACAACAACAAAACATGTGCAAAGGTTGGGAATAATATGACCGGTATAATACAATTAATTGTGTTAAGTGACAGTTGACGACAGATCTTATATATCATTAAATTGCTGAAGGCTGTTATAAGAGAAGATGCTAATGCAAAGATGGCGACATGACATTTAGCAGGAAGTATTGCGTCAAAAATTAATATTGGGTAATTGATTAACACAAAGATTGGATGTCGTAAATTCCAAGAAAAAATCTTGTCCAATCTTAATTTGGGATTATCTAACCCTATATAAAAAATACCATCATAACCCATGATCTCATTTTTATATGAGAAATCAACACTAAATGCAAAAAACATAGAGAATAGAAGAAACCATACCAAAGTTGATATAACAATGATAGTTTCCGATTTGCTATGTGGCATAATAGTAACATAAAGATCCTGTAACGAGGAGGATACTTTTTCCCATATTTTATAAACCTTCATCATGTAGACAATTATTAATCTGAACACGCTAAATCTTTGCAAAATTAAACATAATAGTTGGTTTCTCCAAATAATTCTATTATTTTGAGTTATAAGATTTGGAGATTTAATATATTTTCTTTAATTTTGCATGATGAAATAATAATTTCAAAGTATAATATGGAAAGAAGTGAGATTTTAGCAAAAGTAGAAGAAATCTTTCGTGAAGAGTTGGAACTTGATGATTTAGTATTAACTGACGAGACAACAGCTGAAGATGTGGAAGGTTGGGACTCACTCAGCCATATCCAGTTGGTAGCTGCGATGGAAGAGGCTTTCGGCATTGAATTCAGTTCCCGCGAAATTCTGTCTTGGGACAATGTCGGTGACCTGATTGACAGTATTCAGAAGAAAGTATAGCATTCATGGTTGTCAACTCCCTCGCATTCCTGTGGTTCTTTTTAGTTGTACTGGTTATATACTATTTATGCCAGAAACAGAAAGAAGTACAGAACATCTTCTTGTTAGGTAGTTCCTACTGGTTTTATTCCCAAGTAGACATCAAGATGACGGGACTCCTCGTCGTTTTGACATTGGTATTCTGGTTTCTTGGTAAAGGCGTTTATATCTATCTTGAGAAGGAAGACGAGCGGAAGGCTGCTATCGTAACGAACGTGGGAGTTGTCATTGGCATAGGAGCATTATTCTACTTTAAATATCTCAATTTCTTTGCAGAATCTGTATCTGCCTTTGCAAATCTTATTGGCATTCATTTAAGTTGGACGGCTTTGAATCTGGTTGTTCCTATTGGCTTGAGCTTCTTCACATTCAAACTGATGAGTTATGTGCTTGATATCTATCATGGGAAGATAGAACCCGAGAAGAATATCGTCAGTTTTGCCAATTTCATTGCCTTTTTCCCAACAATATTATCCGGGCCTATTGATCGGCCAAAGCCTTTTCTGAAGCAAGTCAATCAAGTTCGTCTATTTAACTCAGACAATATGATGGTTGGTTTCAGGCGGATTCTGTGGGGAATGTTCCTGAAGATGTGCATCGCTGATCGTCTTGATATCTATATAAGTGCCGTTTGGAACAACTATGAGCATCATTCAGCCATCTCAATTATCTTTGCCTCTCTACTCTATCCATTCCAGATGTATGCTGACTTTGGCGGCTATAGTGAAATGGCCATTGGCGTGGCTCTGATTTTAGGATTCAAAGTGGCAGAGAACTTTAAACGACCATTTTTCGTTACTGATATTGCAGGTTATTGGAGTAGGTGGCATATGTCACTCACCAGTTGGCTGACAGACTATGTATTCCTACCTTTAAATATCAAATTCAGAAAATTGGGTGTCAATGGCACAATCATAGCCATTATGCTGAACATGACTTTTATTGGCATGTGGCACGGCGCTAATTGGACATTTCTGCTCTTCGGCATTTACCATGGCCTATGGTATATTCCATTGATGGTAAGCGGGCAATTCTTTAAAAAAAGGAAGATCTTGGTCAATGCCAAGGGATGGCCCACCCAACCATACGTATTGAAAATGTTTGGCATTTATTTTGTCGTCACATTTGGTTTGATGCTCTTCCACTCCTCATCCATGACAGAATTTTTCCAAGTATGGGGCAGCATCTTCTCGCATTGGAGCGGAGGATTGTTCTTTGATATGAGTACTATGGTAAATGCAGCCATTTGTTCGGTAGCCCTCATCTATGTGGATATCCAAGAAGAATGGTTCCCCAAGAAGAAACTATATCTGCCAACCTTCGCAGAACGCTGGCGTTGGGAACTGACAGTAGCTTTTGAAATCATCTGCATTCTACTTTTCGGCGTTTTTGACAATAATCAGTTTATCTATTTCCAATTCTAAGATGAAAAAATTATTAAGACATATTCTTATTATTGCCTGTCTGTTTTTTGTTATGGACAGAATCCTTGGGTTGGGATTAGGCTATCTCTACAGTATTTCAAATACCACTGACGAGTATAAGATCAGCTATACAAATGAGAGCACAGAAGACTCCCTACTCTTTATGGGAAGTTCCAGATGTTTGCATCACTATAACCCTCTGATATTTGAAAAGGAACTAGGGCTGAGTTGTTACAATGCAGCAGATTGGGGTATCAAAAATATCTTTTTCCATTATGGTACGTTAGGCAATATCTTATCAAGATATACTCCTAAGGAGATTGTCTTTGAGATTCATCCTTGTGATTTCCAAGAAACGCCGTTCTCTGGAAAAGAAAGAGCCGGATCTCTGGCTCCCTATTGTGGCATGAGCAAAGAATGTGATGAGATGCTGAAACGCTCTGGCAATTATTGGCCTTACCAACTATCATGGGTCTATAGATACACAGGTAGTCTCCCAAATCTTTTAACAGGCAAATTCGGCTCAATGGACAGAAGTCTTAAAGGTTGGAAACCGCTCGATGGCGTTCTGGATACAGTTGGAGTTAAAGTTGAAGAATATCCTTTTCCTGCAGACCAAGAACGAATTGATTTGTTGGAGCGTTTTATCAAAGACTGCAAAGATAAGAGCATCCGACTCTCTCTAATCGTATCGCCTATGTATGTCTGTTCACAAAAAGATGTCTTTAAAATCCCGCGAGAACTTGCAGTCAAACATAAGATTCCCTTCATTGATCATTACAGAGACTCATCTTTTGTGGGACATCCAGAATTATTCTATGACTTTGGGCATCTTAACAAAAAGGGAGCAGAGATGTATTCTGAAATGATTGCAAAGGAATTAAAAAGGTGAGTATTTACTCACCTTTTCCTTTTTCCACAACTTCTATTAGCCCAATATCATTCTTCCAGAAATAACAAATGAGCCTATTGTTAAAAGCTGGTGCTGCGACAGGTGCAAACAAAGGCGTAAACCCAATATCTTTAAGTTGATCATAAGCCTGTTGAATATTCTCAACGGTATAGCAGGTATGATAAGGAGTCGCACCTTTTTTCAGCATCTTCTGCATGGTTGCATTCTCCGGATAAGGTTCCACCAATTCAATGTTGACTTCGCCCGCCTTTCTCAAAAAGCAGATTCTTGTCTTTTGAGTATCATCATCCACTATTGGCCCTGCCTGAAAACCAAAGACCTTAAATGTCTCTGCCGTTTTCTCTATGTTCTTCGTCACATAGCCAATGTGCTCAACTACAAAATCAATCTTCATTTCTCTTCTCTTTTAGTGATGTAACATTCTTTTGGTTGGTAGGCATCCAAGTTCAAAACATACAGATTTCGTTTATCATCCATTGGTATAAAGCCTAAGTTCGGATAATGTAACTCTACCATTTTATTCTTAGGAGTCGGGATATATTCACCTACGATTCGCTTAAAGCCTTTGGCCTTTGCCTTTTCTACCATTGTGTTCAAAGTAAAATTCTCCATGCCTCTCTTTAAAACACGGCAACTCATAAACCATGTATCTACAAACAATGTTTCTTCATCCTGCTTTTTCATGATAATGACTGCAATCAGGCCATTATCGCCAAACTTATCTTCAAGTGTGAAACTCAAATCAATACAATCCGGATCATCCGCTATAGCTGTTATATCACCCTCTGTGTATCGAACTGTTCTCAGATTAAATTGATTGCTACGTTGAGATAGTTGAGCTACGCGAGGTGTATTAAACTTGGTAAATCCACTAACCGTTGATACCATATTCAGCGACTTCAAAAAATCAGCCTCATTGGTAAAGGTCTTGGAAAGCGACACACGCTTTGCCTCTACCTGATATTGTTTCGTTCTGTCTTTGTCTGCATTACTATAGGAAGCCGTCTCAAAGAGATTAAGAGAATATAAATATTCCAAATACATGGCAGGGTCTTCTGGCAGTTCAGGAACCGTGATTCCTGGTATATTCTCACGAACCATATTGCGTTCAAAGGGATTATCATCCAAGAAGACCATCGAGTCAAAGCCAATATTCAGAATTCCCTGAATGGTGCGGATATTATCGACTTTGGTTTCCCAATTTGCCTGAAACACAGCGATATCATCCAATTTCAAAACCATATCGGGATGTTTCTCAAAAGGTTCCTTGGCCGTTTCCTCGTTATTTTTGGATGCCACACAAAT
>JAEEGL014327667.1_pt1 | contig 11671 bp, 4 predicted proteins | sample 9134231 | NCBI WGS metagenome assembly JAEEGL01 (sample SAMN16246548, study PRJNA631951) | gut metagenome | biome: gut microbiome; feature: rumen; material: fiber-attached | host: Bos | place: Iran: Karaj | collected 2018-10 | reverse complement strand
GATAGGTCGTGCGTTTGTAAATCGTGCCACGTTTGGTGGCAACAATCGTTTCCAAGCGTCCGTCAAGCAGACGCCTGCGGCTGATCGTTCCGGAGATAGAATCAAACAGCGGATTCAATTTGTAGTGTAGAGCCATAATGATTTTAATTGATTTGTTTAACATAGATTACTTTATTGCCCGTAGGATTAGCCATCTGCCAACCATCACGGGGTTCGGTAGTGTGATAGCGAGCGTAGTACTCCGCATAGGAGATGGTCTGGGTACGTGGAGGACGGGCGTTCTCCTCCATGGCTCGCAGAGGATCGTAATGGACGAACTTGCCTTGCGCTAATTTAGAGCGAATGGAGCCATAGACTTGTTGCTGAACCGCTGGCGTGTAACTTGCCCATAGTGCCGCACACTCGGTTTCCCGTTTGGCGCTCGATCCATGCTGACGGAGCAGCGCCCATAGTTGTTGAAAATCATTCATAAATCTTTAATTGGTGTTACAAAGGGTGTTACGTACGTACTTTACGTACCACCTTTCTTTATAATTTTCTTTTATCAAACTTTTCTTTTATCGCTTTCTTTCATTTCAAAATCCGCTGCAAAATTACTACAAATTCCGATAAGTCGTACGCACTCAGTGCGGATTCGTCAGCGTGCTTTAAAATTTTTTGAATTTGTCGCTCTCCCAGCCCCATCATTCGACCAATTAGGATGTAGGCATCATCGCAACTTTTGTTGAGATCATGTACGATTGTACGAAAAACCATGCTGATCAGCGCGTCTCTTTGCGCATGTCTCTGCTGCTCGTCTTGTTTGTTTTTTAACATTGTAAGTACACCGGCGGCGGAAAGCCCGTGGACAACGTGCCCCTGAGTGTGCCTCCGGCATACTTACGAAAAAAGCGACCCACCGGAGTGAATCGCCTTTGATAGGAGAAAAGGGATGGGATTACTTAATCTCTACGCCAAGAATGTTGTAACGGATACCGTTTTTGAGGATAACGATCTGTCCGTTCTCGATGAGCTTGTAGGGGCGATTATCTGCTTCTACGTGCTTAAGATCCGTACCTTCATCAAATGAGAAGTACCATTGTACGACTTCGCTGGGGTTGTATCCTTCGGCATATGCGACAGCCGTGACGATGATATGGTGTTGTCCAAAGAGTACAATCGGTTGCGCATAAATATAGCCGCTCGTGGCATCGGGTGTCGATTCATCGATGGTATATCGAATGACAGCTCCTTCGGTAGCGCAAGTCAATTCAATTTCCGTTCCTTGCTCGACTAATGTACCGGTGGGTAGCGAAGCGATTGGAGCCTCGACCTGTTGCATCACATCGGTATTCGCTATATCGAAGGTTTGCTGGAAGGTCTGCGCCATCGGAACGGAAGCATAGCTATGCACGCGATTGCTAATGGTAAGAGTTACCTCATTGGCAGTAAAGTTCTCATTGGGCACGAAGCGCACCTTGCTGGCATAGGTGACATTTTGTTCCCCGTAAGCAGGTTGCTCATCCAGCATGACGACGGTACCTTCCACTAGTTGTCCATTGGCCGTAACGAAAATGTTATTGGTCGTAAGCAATGCGGGTTTCATGAATTTATCGAAGGTGATGTCGATAGCATCTTTCATCGCGATGGCATTGAGCACTTCGGGTTGGCGGAGTTGTACCATCGGGATATTGACATCCAATTGGGGTGGCGGTACCGGCAGCCAGTCGCTTTGCGCCGGTTCATAGCCCTCTTTCTCAAACCGTACTTGCCATAGTCCTTGGGGCACATCCCAGCGGTACATGCCTTCTTCATCGGTATAGAGCGGGTTCTCTTGGTCGAACTCGGAAGCATCCCACAGCACGTCCTCTTCTACGATTTCTCCGAAGATATTTTCCCGTGAGCCTTTGTAATAGATGGAAGCTTGTACCCCCTGTATTCGGTTGTTCTCGGTAGCTTCATAGACAAATCCTGAAGGGTCTATACCTTTCCCCAAATCGCTGGTAATAGGTCCTAAAGAAGCAGTCTCTGACGCTGGAGGCATCGGTGGGTTAGGTTCTTGGCAGGACACTTTATCAATTACCTTCTCAAATTGTTTCATTCGTTCCTTGAAAGTCTTAGAATAGCGCAGAGATGTACTGATGTCAATAGCCACCCCTGTCACAGCTAGTGCCACTCCGGCTAAGGATGCTCCGCCGGAAGGAACGGCAGCAGCGAGTCCATAGACGACAGTAGCCAATTCTGCGGAATTTTGCGTGATTTTCCATACGTAATAACCCATTGCCTTCAATCCGACTTCTTCTATTCTCGATTGAATCCGGATAAGTGTGATTTTAGCATCCTGACATTCCAGCATTTCTTTTTTGCCCTCGGCTTTATGATACAGATTCACACACTTATTCAAGTCATCGACCATTGAAGAGGCCGTCATGATCAGATTGAAGACCCCATTAACAGCCTTCAGTTTTTCGCTAATCTGTAGGTGCTTCATAAACCAATTATTGTGCCAATCGAGTTTGTTGGCTATCTTCGTAGCATTCGTGTGTCTGATCTGTTTAAGTTTATTCTTCACCGCCGGACTGTCATCCGCCTTTCCCTTGTTGATGAATGAGGTAATGGATCTATTCTCTTTTTTGAGCACATTATACTGCCTCATAATTTCTTTATCCACTGATTCTGCCACTTTATTAGCGTTCTCCACCGCAGATTTCCAGTTAGAAATGGTCTCCACATGTTCATTGATATGGAAGAACTTGAGAATGGCGACATATTTTTCTCTTATGCTATATAGTTTGTCATCAATCTCTTTCTTTATTCTTTCAATCTTAGCAATCGCTTCATTCATTTGTGTTATGAACGGTTTATCTGCAGAAGCCGTAGTAGCCATGACGATAGCTTTTAGTTGACGCGGAACGAGTGCTTCCGATGTTAGATCAACGCTATAACTGATATTTGCCTCCATATCTACTATGTGCCATACGTTTTCTGAAACCAGAAGATAAACGAAGGTGCTATCTGTTTTCTGCATTCGTTCATAGCCGGCTTGCGCCAATTGGACAGTGTCGATGCCTTGACAATCCGTTATGGATATTCCTTCCGTCCATGCGTTTATAGAGTCCATCCATACATCTATCTCCAGATTGAAATCCGTTTGGTAAAGAGGTGTCTGCGCTATCGAATCATTCTCTTGGATTAATCGCGTCACATCCAATTCTTCCTCATCCGGATACGGCAGTTCATCGGGAACCAGAAGCGCGAAAATGCTATCGACGGTGGTGTAGTCGTCTACCGCGATAGCAGCATCCAGTTGCGAGAGCAGTGTATCCACTTCGTTGGGTGTCATCACATGGTTCGGAGCATCTATAAGCGCATATGCCTTGTCCATGAAGTCAGCATCTAACGAGTATGTTGCGCCTGCTAATTTATACTCCACACCCACATTGACCGGACAATCATTTATATTGCTTATCCTATCATATCCGACCCACCTGTCTAAGGAGGGATTATAGGTCAACGGAAGCCTATGGAAACGATGGTTCTCCATATATACCAATACACACACGTCACTCAACAAGGGTGAGGTATTATCGGAGAAGTTAGCTACGAATCGGAAATTCATGTCATCCGGATCCACTGCATAATAGGTGGCGTTCTTCGTTCCTTTTACAAAATCCCAAATGATCGGCGTCATCCAGACGCTGTGGTTACGCAGGTTCATTTCGACGGTCAGCAGTTCTACCGGTTGCTCCTTATTGAGGAAGACCGTTTCCGTTGTGGTCTGCAGTTGCATTCCATCGGGTGTGGTGATTTGGGCGTATAGCTCATGTGTCGTTAAATTATACGGCATGTAGAGATCGCATTCCGCATTCCACAAACCTCCGGCTTTTGCCTTGGTTCGACCGATGAGGGTTCCATTGTCGTATATCTCCACTTGGGATAGAGGCGTTGTCATACCATTGAGCAGTACGACGGCTTTTGAATGAAGTACCTGCACCTGTAACGATGCGTTCTCCACAGTACATGCCACACTACCGATGGTTTGCGATTGTTCCGCCTCTCCGAGGCTAAAGAGCACGTTGGCATTGATGTAGAACTGTCCTGCCTGGGTAGGAATGACACAGAGTCGCACCGCCTCATTGCTATTCGGCAGCGGGACAATCACCTGATTCCCCGTCTGGGTGTATTCTGCAGGACTTGAACCAATTAGAATGGCATTCTCCACGAGGTTGATTCCTTCGGGCAAATCCAATACGAGCCGCACACTGTCCACATTGTTTTTGTACTGGCTCTTAAACTGCACTTGTGCACGCAGCGTGAGGTAATTGCCACTAGTTACGGAAGTCTTGTTGATGGTAAAAGACGTAGCGGCGTCCGTGTATGCGATCAACTGCTCATTCACCGCCGGTATGGTATCGCGGTGAAGGTAAGTCGTGATTCCGTCCTGTATGTTCACCTGCTCCGTGAGGTAATCCCTGTTTTCCTGTAGTTCATTGGCATTGAGGTCTTCCAATCGTGCCAAATATCCGAATCGCTCGCAGCGCTGCATCAGGATCATCGTGTACATGCCGGCTTCTACAGGCGTCATGCTTGCATTATGATTCTCGTCGAACCACGCTTGTGCTGTTTGCAAGCCGGCTGCATTGTAGAGCATAGCTATTGCTCCGTCCTGCGGCATGCTTTCACAACTCACAGCAAGGCCACCTCTCTCTACCAACGAGAATGTCACGCGCATGTCGTTCGCTTCGCTTACCCGTCCAGCTACCATTACAGGAACGACTGCATTCTTCAGGCTGGAGATGGTCAGTTCGAGCGAATCGCCGATGTTCACCGCATCCTCCAAGCGCAAAGAGGAAGACAGTATCTCGAATTGCGTGATGTCTTTCTCCTGCGTCCGGTTGTACACGGCAAAACGGAGGTTGCGGAAATCCGCATAGTTGATATCCAGCGTGATGGTTGTACCCGTCAGTCGCTGCAAAGTTACCATGAGCGTGCCGATCGAATCCGGTATATCTGTGGTGCTCTTCGCATAGTCGGATGCTGATACGATGAGTTGAGACGGAGCGTTTAGTGCTGTAATAGCAAAATGACCGCTTTGATCGGTAGTTCCGCTATAGAGTTTGTTGTATTTGCCATTGACCGTCTGCGCAATTGCTACCGAAGCATCGCTGACAGGAAGTTGGTTGGTTTCATCCATCACGTATCCATCAAAGATTCGTTCCTGTATGGGCGCCAGACTGAAGACTACTTGTGGAGATTGCGGGTTGACAATCACCGATTGGTCCGTAGGTTGTAGATAGAGCGTACCGAGGGACTCATCCAAAACCAATTGGAAGACCACGATGTCATTCTCTACGAGATTATCGAGTTTGGCGCCTTTTAGCAGATACTTACCCCCGTTATCCCTCCATGTGATAGTGACCTGATCAGTCACCTCTACTTTTCCCGCCATCACGTGCAATGTGATATTTACCGGCAGCAAGAGGTTCGTCACTGGAACGATGGTGTCATTCTGCTCCAAAGCAATCATCTCCTGTGCAAAACTGCGTCCTTGTGCATTACGCACATTGAGTTGGTAGGTCGTACCTTGGAATACATCGATGAAGGTATAGACATTACGATCGGTGATGACGTATCGGCGTACTTGTCCGCTTTGTGTATCCATCAATTCGAGGAACATATTCTCATACAGAGACACTTTGTCAGCAGGCAATACGATCTGCAGGGACTGCATATCCATTGGTAAGATATTACATACATTCCACACGCTGCTGGCCTGATACAGGGCAATAGACGAGGATGGTACCCGTAAGATCACCTGTCCTGTTACACTAGCGAATAGGTCCTCTCCTCCGAATGTTCCCCACTCTCCATAATCTTCCGTAACCGGTTCATAGGTAGGCGGAACCGGTGCATATAACATTATCTCCTGCAAGTGGGAGCATCCATAGAACGCATCACTTCCGATGGTCTCGATGGAGGAAGGCAAGAGGATACGTTGCAGATTCGGAACGGAGGAAAACGCCCAAGCTGGCACTTCGGTATAACCGGTTGTGCGGCTCATGTCAATGGTCTCCAGATTGGAGAAAGAGCCCATGTAATAAAATCCATAATCCGAGCTCTCCATTTCGCCAATGACGGTCACTGAAGTAACAGCGCTGTAATCATCGTGCAGCAGTGCATATATCGCCTCGCTCAAGCGTCCGGGGGTAAAGCGGTCAATGACCATCTCTCCTGTCGCTGCATCAAACCGATTGGCTCCCGGTTCGTTCGGTGACAAGGGATTAAAGCGGAAGCGCGCGGTGAGCGTAATGTCACTCTGCTGCATGGTAAGGGTTACAGGATTGGACAATGACTCCAAGCGCTCCCCGATATACCACCCCACGAACTCATACCCGGCGTTGTTAAACGCGTAGAGTTGGGTCTGTTCCCATTCGGACATATAAAATGCCGATTGATTAGTGTATCCTCCGATGGAAGGTGTGCAATAAATAGTCACCAGATGCTTTCTTTCTGCTTCCTGCGACTCAGGATCTGGGGGAGAGGCAGGATCAAAGTTCTCCTTGCGAACCAATTGCGCAGTAACCACCACATTGCGTGCCGGCATGGTAAAATGACACCATTCGTTGTCGCTACTGAGGACACTATCCCCACACACCCATTGTAGGAAAGTGAAGGCACCATTGTTATAGTTCACATACAAGTCAATTTCCTGCCCAACGGTCATTATCTTTCGGGATATATTCGCCTCACCTGCAGCAGCGGGAGAGACCTGTACCGTCAGTGTGTAGAACGGCTGTGGATCTCCCGGACTGGCGGGATCGAACTCTCCGCTTTGTGCGTACAGGTTGAACCAACATACGCACAAGGTGAATAAACTGATTAGAATACGTTTCATAACTCCGTTCCTCCTACCGTGTATTTCTTACCTTGCGGTGTGGTGATAATCAATCGTCCGTTTTCAAGGGTCTTCTTCGGTGCATTCAGGGAATTGAGTTCGTCCATACCGGTGAATATCTGCGGCACGAACGAGATGGTAAAGCGGTTGCTGAACGATCCTGCCTCCGTGGTGAAGGTATAATCGTTCTCCTTCAAGTCGGTCGAGATGAGCGTTTCCGTATCGGTGAGGATGATCCGACGGTCTTCCGTTGCGGGGGCTGACAGGCGGAGTGTATATTCGCCGGCCTTCCCGAAGAAGGCTCCCAGTACATATCCGTTATTTGTATCGGGACGCTCGTCGATGGCATAATGCAGTCCGTTGTCACTCACATACAGTTGCGGAACGGTGTTATCCGAGGACATCATCTTGGCTGCGTCTCGGGTGATTTCGTACCCTGCAGTTGCGTTTTCGTTAAGTACCAAACGAGCGCGGTCGGTATAGTCCGCATTGGAAAGCAGGAAGTTAAACACCTTACGAACACCGCTATCCGTCATACGTCTCGGAGTGTAATAGTAGTTATTATTATACGCCTCTTGTTCGGAAGCCGACGGGTATAGATCACCTGAGCGCCCTTCTTTATGGAAGACGATGGCCGAAGTTCCTTGCGGTGCCTGAACAAAGAAGGCTTCCGCCGGACGAAGGATGTAGTTGTCATCCTGTATGGAATATGCGCTATAGCCGTTTCCGTTCCAAACCGTAATCGGTGCATCAATATCCATCTGCCGGCTATCGAACATACACGGATAGGGGTTTCCTACCAGATTCCAACTGCTGTTCTGCGGGTACTCAGCCGAGTATTCCATGAGCGGCACGCTCACATCGGCTGTCGTAAAGATATTCTGTTTGTTCCCGTTATTAGCAGCCGGCATGTTGAAATAATAGTAGAAGTTATCATTCGTTTCGTTACCGCCTTCCACCACCCAGTACAGAATGTAACCTGTGTGGGCATGGAGCATTCCGTTCGCCGGAACATTATTCCATGTAGCTCCGTTACCAGAAGCCCTATTGGCGCCGGAGTATTCGCGGATTACCCATTGTGAAGTTCCCGCCATACCGGAACCTTCCGTTCCGATGGTGATGTCCGCCATACTGACATCAAACGGAAGTGAGAAGAAGTTCCATCTGTCGGCGGCAGGTACATATCGGATGACCGGTGCGTTCGCCGTGATGGGAGAATTAGCCATCAGTAATCCGGTGTAAGGCATGTAGAAATAATAGTCTTGACCGTCATCATCGTAGTAATACCTTTGTATATACCGTTTGTATCCACTCACGTATTGCGTGTAGTTCCCTATTTGTAATGGATTGGACGTACTTACGGTCAATGCGCCTTCCGTTCCGACGGTTACATCGGCCGGCTCTGCCAGACCTGTAGTTGATAGTAGGCTATACGCACTGTATCGGATGTTCATATCATCCACCTCCCCTTCCATCGGGAAGATATGTCCGAACCGGTACCAACCGTCATGCAGTTTATAAGCAGCCAAGCTGACAGCCGGGACATACAATGTCATATTCTCCACTTCGTCACGGATGAACGTATAGAAAGTGATGGGAGCTACAATATGGCAATACACCTCTTGCCAGGAGGAAGAGTAGGCATTCCATGATACCACCTGCGACGGAATCGTAATCGATGAAGCATTGTTAAAGTTATCGCTTCCCACTGCGGTTACTCCCTGTGGAAGCTGCACATCTACCACATTAGGCAGCGCTTCACTTTCAATGGTTTTGAGTGCAGCCGGGAGGGCGATGGTTGTCAAGTCCGGATTACCGTAGAAGCATTTATGGGGAATGGTTTCGAGTTCGTCCGACAGAAGGACTTGCGTGATGTGTCCGTTCCTATCTTCCATATTAAACGCTCTTTCACCAATGGTGGTTGCATTGGAGATATCCAACTGCGTTAACGCATAGCAATATTCAAAGGCGTTTCTGCCTATGGATGTGACTAAAGGCATGGTGACAGAAGCCAATCCCGGGTTTGCGTAGAATGCATATTCATCAATGCTTTGTACCAAGGGGATGTTTGCACTGACTAACACTCCTTCCGCAAAAGCGTACGCGCCAATACTCGTGACTAGCGGCATGTTCAAGTTCTTGATAGCGGTGCATTGATAGAACGCTCTATTGCCTACCGTTCGAATCGCATTCAGGTTGATGGATTTCAAGCGCTTACATTGATAGAAGGCATTGTCATTTATAACTGTACAGGAAGCGGGTAATACCACCGTTGACAGTTTATTCAGATTTGCGCATCCTCCCATCGATGTCGTATTGGCTCCGGACAAATCCAATTGCTGCAAGTTAGCCATACGACCGAAATACTGCAGGTCGCTTTCATTGAGAGAACCAGTGATGGTTAAGGCATATACATCTACCCATGTGTGTTCACCTAAAGCCTGTACCATCAATTGTCCGAACGTACCGGCTGTCACCACGTTGATGGTATAGGAGTTCTCCTCTGAAGGCAGAAGGTCCCGGCATTGGACGGTTCGTAATTGTCCGGAGGTGCTGTATGCCGTACAGACGGAACCTTGCTGATTGGTCAAACAATAGCCGGAATGATAGTAAACAGGATCTGAGCTCTCTTGCCAACTAAGGTGGTAGGTCTCATTTTGTTCCAACATAAATGAAACGACACCCCAGCCTTCGGCATCCGTTTGCGCTTTTTGTGCCCATACAACTCGTTGTGCACCGTATTGGTAATAGGCAGACGACATATCTTCATTTCCTGTCCATACGTACGCATACAGGCTCGTCCAATCCACTGAATAGGGGTCGATGCGTACGGTGATTGTCTCATATGTTCGAGGTACCGCTTCGCCTTGCAGGAGCAAGGTGCCATTATTCGGATCCAACGTGATTTTCGCACAAGACATGGAGGCGAACTCGCATCGGATATTCTCACCGGAATAATACCCGAGCGAATAGGTAGTGTTTGCCTGTATGCGCGTTCCGTTTGAGCCGGCGTATGTATTTCCGTTCTCCTGTCCGATGATAAATTCTTCCGAAACAGTTACATTCTCTATATAGTACGTATTGCTGATAGTTGATTGCAAAAATTCATACGCAGGATTGGCAGTCCAATTATTAAAAGCGCCCATGATATATAAACCGGTGCGTACAGGTTCTACGTCTGGGTTTTCCGGTTCTGGGTCCACCGGATCGGGATCCGGTTGTTCGTTATCCAACACACTCAGTCTTCCCATGTAGGTCTCATAGGTACCGTTATAGTTTTTAAGGACAGAGGTAACGGCTACTTTCGTTCCGATGACCAGTTCTTCGGGCACCGACACACGGTATGCCTCAAACTGGTTACCACCATCCCTGGTGTCCGCCATCCAGAAAGACATGGTGCCGTTATTGGAATTATATGCATTGACTATGGATGTGATGTAGCCGACGACAGTTATAGAATCCGTCGTTACCGCCCCACTGGATAGTTTGGAACCTAGTTGAACGGCATCGGCACAGGAAATCGTCTCGCTGGGTACTATGCTAACTGACCGTATGACATATCCTCCGGAGAACTCTTTAATTTCCACATCGCCACCTAAGGAAAGATACTCCAGTTCCGTCCACTCGTAATTGACATCCTTGGCCGGCAAGGATAGATTTGTCGATTTATTAATCGCATTCTTCGGATAGGTTCCATTACTATCTAAGAACCCGGCTGCGGTGGAGCCTTTCGAGGCTACGGAAATAACGATCTTGTCAGCGGCATGTGTGTTTTTAATAATCGTTACACCATTCTTTCCGCCGAACATAAAGTACTGCCCCGGATAGATATTAAATGCTCTGGCTTTGTCACTCGAGTTCTGCGTTCTAAATACCAGATCCGGCTCGCTATTCATGAAGGCCTCATTGGCGCTTCCACCAACAATGTCGTAGACATATTTTCCGGAAAGGGCATCTGTTTCCGATTGATTCAATGTGGCTCCATCGCCGGGAGTCCATTCATCAATAGTGGCTGCCATGGTTGACAAGTCAATGACCTTGGCATTGACCGTTAGCGCGCAAAACGCTGCAATGAGTAAGAGAAATTTTTGTTTCATAATAGTATTTTTTTTGGCATATATGCTATAAAAGAACGCAAAAAGCGGCACCCACTATGCGTGAGCACCGCTATTTCGTTGCCGGTCAGTATGCGCTATCCGGTGATGCATTTGAACTAATCATTAAAAATCGCCGCAAAATTACAACAAAAAAATGATATATGCAAGAGAAAAGAGAAAAAAAATCCCCGAGAAAAATTTGCACATATCAAAAAAAAGCAGTAATTTTGCAGCGCAAAATTGTTTGAGCATGGCAAAGATAGGTGTTTTTGACAGCGGATACGGAGGATTGACGATACTGGAAGCGATCCGTCGCGAGTTGCCGGAGTACGACTATTTGTACTTGGGCGACAACGCCCGTGCACCTTATGGTACGCACTCGTTCGACGTCATTTATCGCTATACGCTCCAAGCGGTCAAATACCTCTTTTCCCAAGATTGCGCCCTCGTCATCCTCGCCTGCAATACCGCCAGCGCGAAAGCCTTGAGGACGATTCAGCAGAAGGATCTGCCATTGATTTATGATGCAAATGGTGACGCTTCGCTTAATGATGGAATGATGAAACGCAACGTGCTCGGAGTCATTCGTCCGACGGTGGAGGCAGTGCCAGAAATTACAAAGACGGGACATGTCGGCATCTTAGCGACACCGGCGACGGTTAGTTCGGAGAGTTACGTCCTTGAGTTAGAGAAGATAGCT
>JAEEGL013805398.1_pt1 | contig 11671 bp, 8 predicted proteins | sample 9134231 | NCBI WGS metagenome assembly JAEEGL01 (sample SAMN16246548, study PRJNA631951) | gut metagenome | biome: gut microbiome; feature: rumen; material: fiber-attached | host: Bos | place: Iran: Karaj | collected 2018-10 | reverse complement strand
TGGGGCTGCATGAAGTATTATACGGCCCACACGGAGATGCCGGAGATGGGCTTCAGCCCGGACGCGTCCTTTCCGCTGATCAATACGGAGAAGGGTATGATTGCCTTCACGCTGCGCTTCCCCGCGCCGGCAGAGGGGCTGAGGGTGATTCGGATGGCCACCGGAGAGCGGACAAACGTGATTGCCGGAGAAAGCGAGGCCCTGCTGGAGGGCGGCCAGGAGCTGGCGGACCAGGTTGCGCGCTTTGCCCGGCAAACCGGGTGGGATTATCGCGCGGAGGTTACGGAGGAAGGCGTGCTGGTGCGCGCAATCGGCATACCGGGCCACAGCGCGTTCCCGGAGGGCAAGCGGAGCGCCATCGGCATGATGCTTCTGCTGCTGAGGGCGCTGGGGGCCACAGGCGGCCTGGCAACGCTGGCGGACAAGGTGGGCCTGGAGACGGATGGAAAGAGCCTGGGCTGCGCGGTTCAGGATGCGGTTTCCGGCGCCCTGACCAACAATATGGGTATTCTGCGTCTGGAAGACGGAAACTGGTTTGGAACCCTGGATTTCCGCTGCCCGGTAGAAGCGGATCAGCAGGAGCTGATCCAGCATGTAAGGGAAAGCCTTCCGGGCATCCAGGTAACGGTGGAATCCGTCAAGCCGCCGCATCATGTGCTTCTCAAGCGCCAGATAGAGATTGCTGATGGTCTGAGCCTGAATACCTTGCGTAGCGTCGACCACAAGCAATGCGCCCTCGCAGGCGGCTATCGAACGGCTCACCTCATAACTGAAGTCGACGTGACCCGGAGTGTCGATAAGGTTCAACACATAATTCTCGCCGTCACGCTGGTAGTTCATCTGAATGGCGTGGCTCTTTATGGTGATGCCGCGCTCCTTCTCAAGGTCCATATCGTCCAGCACCTGGTCTTGCATATCGCGCTGCGACACAGTATTTGTCACCTCCAGCAGGCGGTCTGCCAAGGTGCTCTTGCCGTGATCGATATGGGCGATGATACAGAAGTTGCGGATATTTTTCAAAGGAATAGATTAGTTTTGGGGGTTAAAAGGTGGTGTTGACGGATTTTCGCGTATGTCAAAAAGTTACTTCTTTGCAGGAGCCTTGGTGCAATCCTCTTTCTTGCAGGATGCTTTTTCATTTTTCTTGCAGTCGCTCTTGCAGTTGCTGTTTTCAGCTTTCTTGCACTCGGGCTTTGCATTAGCAGCGGCGTTAGCTTTAGCGTGGTGAGGGCAGTTGCCGCAATGCTGTTTGGGGGCAGCGGTCGGAGTGGCAGCTTTATCCTGTTTTGTCGTCTGCTGGCATTCAGTCTTAGCGTTCTTGTCGTTCGATTTCTTAACGGGTTCCTGGGCAAAAGCCATACCGGCGCAAATCATCATAGCGGCGGCAAACAAAGCGATTTTTTTCATTTTATTAAAGTATTTAAATTAATATTTTCAACAATTCTCTATGGCACCTAAAACCATAGGTAGATACATTAACGCAAGTGTACCCTAAATAGTATATTCTATAAAAAATATTTTGTCACTTTGCTTTTTTTGAGTACTTTTGCATTCCGTTACCGACTAAAAACAAAATGAAACACATCTTTATCGTTAACCCGGGCGCAGGACGCAGAGACGCCACACAAGACATTGAAAAACAAATTGCAGAACTTGCAACAAACTACGATACCGAGCTCTACGTAACACTCGATGCCGGCGACGCCACACGCTATGTGCGTCAGCGATGTATGGAAGAACCCGACGAGTTAATTCGATTCTATGCCTGCGGCGGCGACGGGACGATAAACGAAGTGGTTAGCGGCGTTGTAGGACAGGTCAACGCCGAGATGACCTGCTACCCTTCAGGCAGCGGCAACGACTATGTGAAATACTATGGCGGCCGGGAGGTGTTCCTCGACCTCAAGCAACTTGTGGAAGGAGAAGCCAAGAAAGTCGACATAATGAAGGTAAACGACCGCTACGCATTGAATATATGCAATTTCGGCTTCGACGCCATAGTATGCAAGACGATGATAAATGTTCGCCGCAAGCCAGTCATAGGAGGCAACAACGCTTACACCACAGGCATCCTCAAAGCCCTTTTCACAGGACGACGCACACGCTGCCGCATCACTGTCGATGGCAAGATTGTAAATGACGGCGAAATACTGCTTTGCACTCTTGGTAACGGACGCTACGTGGGCGGCGCCTACCAATGCTCGCCGCTGTCGCATAACGACGACGGACTTATAGAGGTATGCTTCTTCAAACCTCTGTCGATAATACGATTTGCAAAGTTAATAGGCTCCTATCGCGATGGTTCGTTCATTCACCGCAACGACATCAAAGACAAAATGACCTACCTACAAGGCAAAATCATTGACATAGAGTCGCCTAAACCCATCGACATATGTGTGGATGGAGAAATGATGTTCGGCAGCAGTTTCCACATCGAACAGTTGGAACGCGCGGTGCGATTCGTGGTGCCACAGTCGACCAACTAGTTCTCTCAAAACTTTACGATATCGATAAGGCGGACACCGTCGAGCCAGACAGCGATGCATCCTACTGCACCGTCATCGCCGGCTTCGTCCCAACTTTCGATAGGTTGGAGTGTGCGGGCGTTGACGATTTCAAAATACTCGGGCTCAAAACACAATCCATCGGGACATTGGTCTGGATTGACCTCATTGAACGATGCGAGCGATGAAAGTACCCATTCCTTAACATCGTCGACTTCCTCACATTCAGCCATTTCAGCTGCTTGCTGAAGTGTGTCGTAGATGGTTGGGGCTATCGCTCGTGCAGCAGGCGAGAGGCGCATATTTCGGCTGCTCAAAGCAAGTCCGTCGTCGGCCCGAACGATAGGACAGGGAACAATCTCTATATTATAATGTATCTGCTCGATGAGGTTACGAATAATGGCAAGCTGCTGATAGTCTTTCTCGCCAAAATAAGCACGGTCGGGTTCGGCAATGTCGAACAAACGGCGTACTACAACAGCAACACCTGAGAAATGACCGGGACGTTTGGGACCTTCCATAACCTCCTCAAGAGGACCGAAATGATAAACATCCTTTACCGGCTCGGGATACATTTCCTCAACGCTGGGAACGAGGACATAATCGGCATTGACCGACGCAAGCTTCTCGCAGTCGGCATCAACCGTACGCGGATACTTGGCAAGGTCCTCCTTGTTGTTGAACTGGATGGGGTTGACAAAGACACTGACAATAACTATGTCGTTCTGTTCCTTTGCTTTACGAATAAGCGAAAGATGACCCTCGTGGAGGGCTCCCATTGTGGGTACAAGACCGATGGTTTTGCCTTCGGCTTTGGCTTTATGAACAGCTTCTTTTAAAGCTGCTACCGTGGTGAATTTCTGCATAGTAAAAGGTTATAAAGGGTTGGAAAGGTTAAATATTTTATTAATCGTTTATTTCTTCGTATTCGGTAAAACCTTCGTCATCTGTATCGCTGTTGCGGGGCTTATAAGTCTCACGGCTGAGCCAGCGGTTGGGGAGTTCCAGCAGGTAGTTGAGTGCCGTGATTATAAGGCTGAAGAGCAATGCATAAGCAAACGAATCGACCTGAAACGGAGTCACGATGGCAGCAGTCATCTCAATAATTATAGCATTGATAATGAATATAAAAAATCCCATCGTAAGCACGGTAAACGGAAGGGTGACGAAGATTAGTATGGGGCGTATGAAATTGTCGAGGAGCGAGATGACCAGTGCTGTGATAAAAGCAATCCAAACGCTGCCGCCCTCAATGCGTACGCCGGGAAGAATCTTGATAGCTATGATGGTGGCGAGGGTGAGCACGATGGTGCGTGCCAGGAATCCCCAAGGTCCCGATTGGTGTCGCTGACGGGTTGAAAATTCTATCTTCATAGATCCACTTCTCCTTTCCCTTGACGGATTATTTCAAGTTTGCCTTCGCTACAATCTATAACTGTCGACGGAATGTCCTCTCCGATACCACCGTCAACAACGACATCCACCTGACGCCCGAAGAGTTCATAGATAAGTTCAGGGTCGGTAAGATATTCCGACTCGCGTTCGTCGTCAAGAGTGCGTACCGAAGTGCCGACAAGCGGGCATCCTACAGCATCGATAACGGCTTTGAAGACCGGGTTGGCTGGAACTCGGACACCTATAGTTCTGTTAGGGTTGAGATAGTTGCGCGGCACATTGCCGTTAGCGTCCATAATAAACGTGAAGGGTCCGGGCAGGCATTGACGAAGCAGCTGAAAGGTGTCGCGATCCAAAGGGCGTACATATTCGGTAACCGTGCTGAGGTCGGCACAAAGCATCGAGTATTTCGCTTTCTTTAGCGAGAAGCCTTTGAGACGGGCGATTGTCTCGACCGACTTCTTAAAAGACATACTGCACACAAAAGCATACAAAGTATCTGTAGGCAGAATGGCTATGCCACCGTCGTTTAAAACATCGGCTACACGATTGACATCGTTATAGTTAGGATTATCTTGATATATCTTTAAGAGCATTTTTCAAGTGCTTTTTGAAGGTGCAAAAGTACGAATGTTGTATGGATTGGCAAAATATTTTTTTATAAAGTGCGTTATTATGAATTATTCTTATTGTATAAAATGAAAAAAAATATTGTTCATATAACCCTTTTACTGCTCATCCTGACTGTTTTGCCGACTCAAGCCCAGCAGTCGCCCAAGTTCAGCAAATACTTTGAAGATGCCACATTACGCGTGGATTATCTGCGTACAGGCAATAAACATCACGACACCTGTACACTGAAAAATTTTGTTTTGCAGAACGACAAGATGTGGGCTGGTTCGCTGACACAGTTGCTCGACCCCATCGACAACGGCGCCTACCGCATAATGGTAAAGGATGCAAAAACCGGCCGTGAGCTGTATTCGCGCTGCTACAACAGTCTGTTTAAGGAATACAGTGAAACCGCCACCGGGAAAGACAGCATCGCATCATTCGAAGAGGTGATGCTGGTGCCGATGCCTAAACAGGCAGTAGACATCTGTATGCAGAAACGTGACAAAAACGGCAAGTTTGTGACAACCTCTACTTTCAACTACGACCCCAAAAAGACTCCTATCTTAGAAATTATCGGTGAAAATATACCGCAGCGCAAACTCCTGTACAACGGCGACTGGCACAATAAGATTGACGTCGTGATTGTTGCCGAAGGCTATGGAAAGAACGATGCTGAAAAGATGCAAGGTGATTTTGAGAAATTCACCTCATATTTGCTTGCACAGGAACCTTTTGCAAGCCGCAAAAGCGACTTCAACGTTTGGGGCGTCGGCGTTCTGATGCAGGAGAGCGGCGTAACCGACCCTAACAGAGGCAAATATGTCAAGAGCGCTGTCGGGTCGTCGTACAACACCTTCGGCAGCGACCGCTACCTTATGACCACAAACCTTTTCCAACTTCACGGCCTGCTTGTCGGCGTGCCTTATGACCACATAATCATTATGGCCAACTGCAATACTTACGGTGGAGGAGCCATATACAACTTTTACGCTTTCAGTGCCGTACAAGAAATGTCGATGTGGATTCTCCCTCATGAACTTGGACACTCTATTGGTGGATTGGCCGACGAATATGTCGACGATGAACTGAGCTACAATGACATACACAACGACGGCAAAGAACCCACCGAGCCTAATATCACCACGCTGATTGACTTCGACAGCAAATGGAAGTCGCTTGTGCCAAAGGGTACACCAATACCGACCAAGCCTGTTGATGGTCTTGGGAAACGCGACAACGGCCCTATAGGGGCTTATGAAGGTGCTGGATACCAGGCCAAAGGAGTGTATCGTCCCTGCACTAAATGTATGATGCGCGACTACGCGGCATTCTGTCCTGTGTGCAGGAAACGGATGAACGAGATTTTTGATTTATATATTAAGTAACTGGAATACAGTTTAAAGCTTCAAGAAAACTGATGAGTTGTAAATTGAAATATGGTTTTCTGCTTTTGTTGGTGCCGTTGCTACTGACTTCGTGCATCAAGGAGGAGCAATTTCTGACCGACAGTTCGGCAAAGCTGACTTTTTCGGAAGACACTGTGATGTTCGACACTGTTTTTGCTACAATGGCGACAATCACCCGCCAGGTGAAAGTTTACAATAACTACGACGAGCCGCTGCTAATCAACTCCGTAACCCTTCAAGGCAGTGGCGCACCGCGATTCCGAATCAATGTCGATGGCGATACTTCACGTGTGGCTCGCGACGTGGAAATCAGCGCACACGACAGTATTTTCATCTTCATACAGGCTAACATCAACCCCAACGACCAGACTTCACCTTATCTGGTAGAGGCAGACATTGCATTCAATTTCAACAACAAACAACAAAAACTGCCTGTCATCGCCTATGGTCGAAACGCTGTTTACCATCTTCCCACATACACCCATCAGATATACACACTCTACGTAAACCGGTGGGGACAGATAGACACCAACTGGATACCGTTCTCCATACTTGACTGTGCCAACTGGGACCACACCAAGCCGCATGTCATTTTCGGCTACGCCGTGGTGAACAGCAACGAGACTCTCCATCTGACTGCCGGCGACGAACTCTATTTCGGCGACAACAGCTGCCTCTGGGTTTACGACAGTGCCACGCTGGATGTGCGCGGCACCCTCCAATCGCCAGTGCTGTTCACCTCAATACGCCACGACGGATACTACGACACACTTCCGGGACAATGGCAGCAGATATGGCTGTCGGCAGGCAGTAAAAACAACCACATTGAATGGGCACGTATTGAGAACGCAACCATAGGTTTGCTGGTGGACACCAATGTAAACAACAATCCCACTCTGGAAATATACAACACCTTTATTCAAAACCATTCCGTTGCTGGAATCATAGGGCAAGGGTCATATATTGTTGGCGACAACCTTCTTGTTAGTTGCTGCGGAGAGTGTCTTGTGTGTCTGCAATATGGCGGGCGATATGAGTTTTCCAACAGCACTTTTGCCAACTACTGGCGCTATCAAAGTCGCAAAACGCCTTCGCTGATACTCAACAACTACTACAAATACGATGCCAACACCATCTTCCCGCGGCCACTGCAGCAGGCCGACTTCAAAAACTGCATTGTCTACGGCAACTACAGCGGCAGCGACAATAGTGGTGAAATTCAGTTTGAATGGATTGATGCCTGCGCGTTCAACTGCTCGTTTAACAACTGCCTTTTAAGGACATCACTTGTTGACAGCGACGGCAACCCCACCTATACGCCGGCTCCGTATATCACCGGCAATAATTTGATAATCAACAAGGACCCAAAATTTAAAGATGCCTATGGCAATGATTTCGGGTTGAATGATGATTCACCGGCATTAGGTGCAGGCAACAGCGCATACCTGAAAAGCGGAACCGACTTGAAAGGCAATCCGCGCGGCAATCCGCCGACAATAGGAGCATTTGAAAACTAAAACAGAAAACAACATATAGAAACACAGCAATGTATAACTACATCAAAGGAAAACTCGACGAGACAACACCCGCATACGCAGTAATAGACTGTGGCGGTGTGGGCTATCTTTTAGAAATAACACTGAACACATATTCGCAAATAAAAGATTTGACAGATGTTAAGCTTTTGACCCACGAAATAGTGCGTGAAGATGCTCATCTACTATTTGGATTCTATACTGAAAGTGAACGCGAGATGTTTCGTTTACTACTGAATGTCAATGGTGTTGGAGCCGCCACAGCTCGTATTATGCTATCGTCGCTTACCGTAGAGGAATTGACACGCGCCATAGTTGACCAGGATGTGAAGCGCGTTCAAAAGGTAAAAGGTATCGGTGCCAAAACTGCCCAGCGTATATTACTGGAACTGCGCGACAAAGTAGACCCGTTTGCCGCTCAATCCGCCAATGGAGTCGTCTCATCTGTACCTTCAAGCAATAAAAACGCAGAAGAAGCGTTATCTGCTCTGGTTATGCTTGGATTTCCTAAAGCAGCATCCGAGAAGGTTGTCCAGAAAATGGCCGAAGCCAACCCAGGTGCAAGTGTTGAGGAAATTATCAAACAATCTTTGGCTCACGGCATTTAATATCTAACGGATTGAATATCAAAACTGCAATAGAAGCATCTGTCAAGAACCGTCTTGGACGGTGGCTTGTTCTATTGCTGTTAGTGCTTCCCACAAACATACTGCTGGCTCAGGATGACAACAACGACAGTACACAATCGTCTCTCCATTTCCCTATCCCCACAAACGGCTCGTCGCCCAACAGTCCATTATATCTGAGCGACCCTCCAAATATGACCACTACCGTTGAATACGACCCCAACAGTCACGGCTACGTCAAAATAACAAAGATTGGAAGCATCATTGTCAGCCGCCAGTATATGACATTTGATGAATATCAGGACTATCAGATGCAACACTTGATGGACGATTTCTGGAACCAGAAACAGAAAGAGAACAGCACTTTCAGCGGCGAGGGGGGGCTGCTGAGCAAGATACCGGGCTTCAACGAGATAAGCCGCAAGCTGGAAAGTCTGATGGACAAGCCGGAGATTAAAATCACACCGAGCGGAAGCGCCGACCTCACTCTTCAGGTCATCAACAATTTCACCGACAATCCGTCTATGGATGAATCGCGAAGGAGCAACACCAATTTCGACTTCGACGAAAATATCCAGCTGACACTCAACGCCAAAATAGGCGACTTGTTCAACACCGATATCAATTGGAACACACAAGCCACTTTCGACTTTGAAAACCAGATAAAACTGAAATACGAGGGCAAGGAGGACGACATAGTCCAATTGCTTGAGGCCGCCGACATATCGTTCCCGCTCAACACCACCCTCATCAAAGGTAGCCAACGTCTGTTCGGTGTACATACCAAGCTGAAATTCGGCAATTTGACCGTCGACGCCGTCGTCAGCAACAAAGAGACATCGACCGAGAATATGCAAGTGCAAGGTGGAGCTTCCGCCCAGGAATTCGAGATACGTGCTGATGAATACGAAGAAAACCGCCACTATTTCATATCCCAGTATTTCTACGACAACTACAACAAGGCAATGTCGACTCTGCCTGTTGTCAACAGCAACATAAAGATTATCCGCCTCGAAGTATGGCGTACCAATATCGGTGCCGCAGTCACCAACAACCGCGACATCTTGGCTCTTACCGACCTTGGCGAGAAAAACACTTCGTCGCCGGGCGTTTACAGTGGCACATCAACACTGCCTAACGGACAGACATCCAACAATCTGCTTCAGTTAATCAACACAAGCGCTGTCCGCAACATCAACAATGTAAGCTCTTATATGGAAGGTTTGGGCTTCACAGGCGGTACCGATTATGAAAAACTGCAAAGTGCCCGCCTGCTGCCACAAAACGAGTATACATTCAACGCACAGTTAGGTTTTATCACTCTTGCACAGCCTCTTGCCAACGACCAGATATTGGCCGTAGCTTTTCAATATCAAGTCATTGGCGACACAACCGTTTATCAAGTCGGTGAGCTGACAACCGACGGTGTCAACGACCCCAACGCCCTTATTGTCAAACTCATTAAAGGAACCACTGTCAACAGCCGCAGTCCTTTGTGGAAACTGATGATGAAAAACGTCTACTTCCTGAAAAGCACACAGATAAGCCGCGATAATTTCAGACTCAATGTCCTATATGAGAATCCCGAGGGCGGTGTAGGTATCGGCTATTTCACTGAAGGTCCGTTCGAAGCAACCCCACTGGTGGAAGTCTTCGGACTCGACCGTATGGATGCATCACAAAGCTATTACTATCCCGACGGGGTGTTCGACTGGTTTGACAGCGCCGCTTTCAAAGGAGGAACAATCCAAGCCTCATCAGGACGCATATTCTTCCCCTATGTAGAACCTTTCGGCAAAGACCTGCGCGAACGGCTTGGCGACAACACTCTCGCCAACCGCTACTGCTTTGACTCATTATACACTATGACTCAAGCACTTGCACAGCAATATGCCGACAAGAACAAATTCTATCTTGAGGGTTACTATACCAGTACGGTTAGCGGCGAGATACAGTTAGGATACAGTGTAACACAAGGCTCCGTGACTGTCACCGCAGGTGGAATGCCGCTCATTGAAAATGTCGACTACACTGTCGACTACACTATGGGTACCGTGCGTATCATCAACGAGAGCATCCTGTCGTCAGGCACCCCCATCAGCGTCAGCAGCGAAAACAGCTCATTCTCAATGATGACCAAACGTATGCTTGGCTTGCACCTCAACTACGAATTTGATCCCGACTTCAACCTTGGTGCAACATTTATGAATCTAAGAGAGAAGCCTCTTACCCAAAAGAACAACTTTGGCGACGAACCTACAAGCAATTCTATTTGGGGAGTAGACCTCAACTATCGGCACGATGTACCATTTATCACCAAATTTATGGACCATCTGCCAGGCATTCAGACAAAAGCCCCCTCCACACTTACCCTGCAGGCCGAATTTGCACACTTTATCCCGGGAATGGCCAATACCGGCAGCGACGACGGCAAAGTGACCTATATCGACGACTTTGAGGGTGCAGAAAGCAGCATAGACCTTAAAGGGCCCACTTTCTGGCATTTAGCCTCTACGCCTCAAGACTACAAGAGTTCGCTTCCGATGTTTCCAGAAACCTCACTTGGAACAGGGAGGGCATACGGTTTCAACCGCGCCAAACTTTCTTGGTACACCGTTGGAAGTATATTTTTTGAATCCAGCTGTCCCGAAAATATCGACGAAAACGACCGCTCACACCCTTACGCTCGACAGATCAACCAGCAGGAAGTCTTTCCTAACAAGAGTATTGCCGCCGGACAAAACAGTCGTATCTTCGAGCTCAATCTCGCATTCTACCCAAGCGAGAAAGGTCCTTACAATTACGATGTTGCGCCGACCCCGTTCAGTTCCGGTATCGACCAGGACGGTTTCCTCAACAATCCGCAAAGCCGTTGGGGTGGTATTATGCGCGAACTGACCTATACCGACTTTGAAACCCAGAACATCGAGACTATCGAATTCTGGCTTATGGACCCCTTCATCGACCCAACCACAGGGCAACACGACGACAGCAAAAGCGGAGGAAAACTCTACATCAACCTCGGCGACATCAGCGAAGACATCCTTCGCGACGGACGCAAGAGCTTTGAAAACGGCCTCCCCACCGCCAACACCCTACAAGCTTTCTCAGAGAATCCTGTCGACACCACCATCTGGGGACGTGTGCCCAAAATGCAAAGTGTTGTCAACGCCTTCGACAACAACGAAGAAAGCCGTCATTACCAAGATATCGGTTACGACGGTCTTAGCAGTGCCACCGACCTTAACGATGAGCAATCATTCTTTGCCGACTACATCAACAGCATTGCAGTCCTTTACGGCACCTCGTCCAATGCATATCTGCAAGCCGCCAACGACCCGTCAAGCGACGACTTCCGTCATTTCCGCAGCAGCTACTACGACCAGAACGATGTAAAAATCAACGACCGCTACAAATATTACAACAACCCTGAGGGCAACTCCGTGAGCGACGCCGACAACACCGAAAGTTATTCCACCGAAGGAACCTCCTATCCTAACATCGAAGACATCAACCGCGACAACACCCTCAGCGAAAGTGAAAACTACTACCAGTACGTCATCAACCTCCAACCCGACCAGATGGAAATC
>JAEEGL013662391.1_pt1 | contig 11671 bp, 4 predicted proteins | sample 9134231 | NCBI WGS metagenome assembly JAEEGL01 (sample SAMN16246548, study PRJNA631951) | gut metagenome | biome: gut microbiome; feature: rumen; material: fiber-attached | host: Bos | place: Iran: Karaj | collected 2018-10 | reverse complement strand
TTTTATTGAATCTAATTCTGGGAAAAATTTATTAATTAAAAAATTAAAGTTAAATTTTCCTAATGATGATATTAGAGAAATTGCAAAAAAAAATACAGATAATCTTTCTGGTACAATTGCAAAAGTTAAAAAAGAAAAATTTCAAATGTTTCAGAATTATAAAAAAATAAAAAAAAAAATAAATAAAATTACTTTTTCAAAACCTATTAATATTAATAATAATAATAATAATAATAATAATAATAGTGTAAATAAAGATGCAATTACAATAGATAATTTTGTTTTAAATGAAAAAAAGTTATTTTATGATAAAATTTTAGATTTAGATGTTTTAACTCAAAATCCTATTTCAAGATATAATCTTTGTTGTGAAAGTGTAATTTATTTATTTTGTCCTTGTTTAGCTTGGAAAAGATTAAAAGTTAAAAATGAAATATTTAAAAGAGGAGAAAAAAAATTATTTTTAAATACCGATTTTTTGTCTTATATTAAAAATATGCAAATGTTAGAAATTTTAACTGATTTAATATTAGAAATTAATCAAATTAAAATGATTAAATTTTTATCTAAACCTATTATTTCTTTAGGTGTTCATAATAATTTAAGAAATAAAATTACATGGAATGCTGAAGAAGATGAGCAGATTACTGAAAAAGAAATTGAAAGTTTTTGTAAAGAATATAAAAAATTATATTATAATAAAAATAAAAATCATGTTGAAAAAAAATTATTTCATATTGTAAATTTAGAAATTGATAATTTAATTGGTTAAATTTATTTATAGTTTGATATCTATTTTGAATAATTATAGTTGAATTAATGAGATTTTAATTATTATTATTATTTGTAAAAAAAAGAATTAATTTTTCTTTTATTTAATCTAATATTCCTAATTTTTTATTAATATTCAGTTAATAATTTTTAAGTTTTTTATTTAATGTGTCAATTTAATAATTATTTTTTTCCTTTCAATTTTAATCTTATCTTAATAAAAAGAATTTTTATCATCAATATCTACATATAATTATTATTTAAATAATGCTACGTTTATTAATTCTTTAAAACAATTATAACATTATCTTTATTATTTTGATTTTTTTTAATAATTTGTTTTATTTAATATTTATCAAAATTATGTAATATAAATATTGTAATAGATATATAAAAAATTAATAAATCACTATACAAATTGATTATAAATTATAAATTCATTAAAATAAAGAATGATAATCCAATATAAGTATAAATAATAATAAAAAATACAAAATATAAATTCTTTAAAAAAAAATTAAACTCAATTTACAAAAAAATATATTCAATTATTCAGTTTGAATAGAAATATTGAAACTTTGTTGACCTATTTTAACTTCATAATTTTCATTTGAAGGATTTAATTCAAAAATATTATTATTTAATATAATCCATGTGCCATGAGTACTATGTTTTCTTTTTTCATTTCCATCAATAAGACACCATTTATTATTTTTTCCATAAATAAATGTACAATGAATTCTTGATAAAAAATTATTATCAATTGTAATTGAACATTTTTCTCTCCCAATTGTAATTGGAGAATCTTTTATTTCAAAATTATACTGCGATATTTTTCTTTTTTCATTATTCGATGAAAAATTTTTAAATACTTTAAAATTTAACATATCATTTTCTCCTATTGATATATGTACTATCAATTTTCCTAATAATAAATAAAAAAATTTGTTTTCATTTTTATTAATAAAAAATTCATTAAATATTCTAATTGACATAAATAATTTATTTTTATTAAATTCTTTATTTAAATATTGAATATAATAACGAGTTTTTTTTCTATCAAAAAATATAATAAATAATTGCTTAATATTAATATTAGATTTTAAATTCAGAATAATATCATTATCATTATTAATATTGTTATTTTTATTAATTGAATTATTATTAATTCCAAAATAAGTTTTACCATCTCTTCTATCTCTTAAACTCTCAGAATATCCAGATGCATCAATTTTAATAACTTTTCCATTAAATAAATTATCATTTTTCATATCTGTTAAAATTAATTTAGGTGCTAATTCAATTTCTTCATCCATTATTATTATTTCATCATTTAAATTTATTTTTCTTTTATCAAAAAGATTTATATTATTATTTTTATTTTCTGTAATTATTTCTTTTAATTCTTTTTTTTTTGGCTTTTCTCTTTTTGAAAATGAAGAAATAATTGATGAACTATCATTTTCTATTGAATTATTTATTGATATTAATCTACTATCTAAAAAAAAAGGATTTTTTTTATTGAATTCTAAATTCATTTCTGTAAGAGAAATCCTTTTTTTATAAGAATTATTTTCTTTCATATGATTCAAATTTAATGCTGATGTAAATTGATGATTATTATTATGTACTTTATTATATTGTCTAAAAGATGAATTTATGTTAAATATAAGTGAATTGTCATCTTTTTTTCCTTTAGATGAAGTTTGTGATTTTTTTTCTGAATTTTGAGAAATATTTGATATAAAAGAATATTGTTTTTTTTTTTGATTTGATTTTTCGTTATTAGAATTTATTGAATTTGAATTACATTTTTTATATAAGTATAAATTTTGATCTTGACTGGATATACTTTTTATTATTGACTCATTATTACTTAAAATTTCTTGTTTATTATCTTGGTTAGTTTCACAACATTGAAAAAAAGTATTTAATATTGAAGTCATTTATATATAGATAATTTCTATTAAAAAAAATAAGCATATATTAAAATAATATATTATATATAAAAATAGAAAACAAATATATATTGGAACAAAAAAATTTTTTTAAATTAATAATTTTAGGTTTACAATAAAAAAGATTGATATCAATTTAAATTCTTCTAATTATTTAATTTACAATATGGAGAAAACTTATTAATTTTATTCATAAGAATTCAAAAGAAAAATATTATAAAAAAATGAATAATTAAATATATATATTAATTCAAAAATAAAATAATTGATATATATTAGAAAAAAGGAAAACTATTTTTGACAATAATTAAATAATCAAATATTTTGAATAATAAATTAAATTTAATCTTTCACATATCAATTATATAAAACTATTTTCATTTACATTAGTATTAATCAATTTAACAAAATTTAATATTTTTTTTCATATTCATAAGCAATATTAATTAAAATATTGTATTTCCTTTTTGAAACAGAAATTTTTTTTTAAGATTATTAATTTCAATATTATTAAATTCATTTAAGAATTATCATCTTTTTTTGGTATATTTAAATTAATATCATTTGTTAAAGTATTTTACATTGAAATTATATTATTTAAAGGTATTGAACTTATTCCATTATTTGATAAATTTATTGAAGGAATTGAAATATTATTAAATATTTTTTTTTTGTTTTTAAAATTTTAAAAATATGTCATTAATTTTTTGTCTTAAATCATTATTTTGTTTTGTCAAGTTATCTTTTTTAATTAATTTCAAGAATATATTTCATTAAATAATTGTCTTTTTTTCTATTGTTTAATAAAATATATGAATTTAAAGAATCTTTATCAATATTTCATATTTTTCTTATATAATATCTTCTCCATTGTCTGTGAATTTTAATTATTTGAAATATTCAATATGAATTTGTTAACATTTTCTTTTTTTTAAATTATTAAATTATTTTTTTAAAATTTCAAAAAATAAATTATAAAAAACAACTATAATAAAATTCTTACATTATTAAATTATTGTACTACCAATTTTTCACATAAACTATTAAATAATATTTTCATAATTACATTAAATTCTTCAGAAAATTTTTTAATATTTTGGAAAAAGAATAGTAAATTTATAATTACTTCATTATAAAAGTTAATATTGATTTCTTTTAATGAAAAATCGACAACAAATGCATTATAAAAATTATTAGACAATTGAAATAATTTGAATGAAGAATAAATTCTTGTATTAATTGTTTTTTCATTTGAATTAATCTTGAAATTAAGTGAAACATTTTTTTCTTCAATATATTTTTCTGAAAAAATAGATTGTGCCATATTAAGAATAAAAGTAATTGGATCATTAATAATATTTGTTTTTTGTTCAATTGTCAAAGAAAATAATGTATTTAATTCTTGTTCATTAATTTGTTGATAATTATCATTTTCACTATTATATTTTTTAATATTGTCTTCTTCTTTATTATATAAAGAAAATATTTTTTCCATTAAATTAATAAGAGAATAATTTGGTAAAATATTTCTTTCTGTTAAATGATCAAAAATTTCAATAAATGAATTTACTTTTGATAAAAGTGAATAATTTTTATTTTCTATTTGTTTTAAACATAAATTATAATAAATATACATTATTCTAAAAATATATTTTCTCAAAGAAATTGTTATAACTGAGAATAACTGTTTTATTTCATTTTTTATTATATTAATATCATATTTTTCAATATTTAGAAATAAAATATTTAAAACACTCATTGTTATAATTTCTTGAAATTCAATTTGTTTAAATTCAAAACATGAATTTTCAATCAGATCAGGAATTTCATTTTCAAACATCATCATATAAGCTGGTTTTTTTTTAATTTCTAAAGAAGGAAAAATTTCTTCAAGTTCCATTGTTTTTAATTTATTTAATAAATTTATATACTTGATAATAATTGAATTATCAAAGTCAATTTTATTATATTTATAAGTAATTCTATTTTTAGAAATATCTATTTTTTTTTCAATAAAATCAGATTCAATTTCTTTTCCAAAAAATTCTTGTAAATTATTTTTATAATATAGATAAAATGAATAAAAATTAATAGAAGCCTCTTTTGAATTATCATTTATATATATTTTATCAATTAAATCCATATAATCTAATATAATTGTTTTATTAAGTTTTTTTAAAACAACTAATTCATCAAATATCATATGAATTAGATGTAACATTTCAAATTGTTTTCTACTAGAAATATAATCAAAATAAGAATAAAATCTAAATGATTCTAAAAAATTGTGTATAAAATTCCCTTCATCTTCATCTAAATCAAATTCATTTTTATCAAAATCTTTTACTTCAAATTCAAAATATTCCCCTTTTTTATTCGGTTTTTCTAATCTATTCATTTTAATTATAGGATAAATAAAAGAAAAAAAATTAAGATAAAAATCATAAAAAATATTTTGTAATGATCGATTTAAATCTTTAATATTATTTTCAATAATAAAAAAATCAGAATCAATGTCTATATTAGATAATTTACCAAAAATTTCTTTTATTTTCAAATTCAAAACTATAATTATTTTTTCAAAATTACTTCTTTCATTAGAAATATTATTTTTAATAAGAATACTATTTAAATAATCTCTTAAATCACCTAAATTTTCTTTTTTTTCTTCTATATTTGAATCAAAACAACGAATTATTGCTTCTTCTAAATTAAGAGTAAAATGAGGTTTACTTTGTAATTGAATTTCAAATGATTCATTATAATTTAAATTAAATCCTAAAATATTATTATTTGGTTTATTTATTATATCTGAATTACTACCTTTATTTAATTCATTTAATCCTATTGAATAAATTCCCCAATCATATTGTGAATCTAAAGGAAAATTAAATAATGCCATAACTAACATAAATAAATTCAAAGTTTCTGTTTTCATATAAAAAATATTTAATTGCTTTTCAAGAAATGTATATAAGAAAATTTCTGTTATTTGATTATAAGGTAATAAAGTAAAAATTTTTGATATATGTATATCATAAAAAGGATATCCAGAAATTTGTTCAATGTTATATTTTTTTTGATTTGGTAAAACTAAAAATTCATTATGATTATTTGTTAATGAATATTCAGATAATGTATGATAACAAAAAAAAATAAATGATTCTTTTGAATAAATTGACATTGGAATAAAATTTAGAATGTTATAAATTTGAATTTCTAAAGGAATTTCAATTTCTGGAAGAAAAAATTGTTTATATATTTCATCACATAGATCATTAAATAATTTAAAACATTGATATTGAGAAATAATTACAAAACATTTTGGTATAAAAACTTTAATATTTTTATTTGAAAAATTTTTTATTATATGTTGTTCATGAAAATAATAACAATAAGCATTTGAATTTATTTTTTCATCATTAATTGATGGATTAATTTGAAAAATTAAATTTTTAGTATAATTTTCAATATTAACATTTGAATTAGGATCATGTGTATAATATAAACTAAAAGGTTTTGGAAAAAGAAATTTCATAATATCATTAAATGAAATCATTTCTTTTTTATAATCAGATGATAAAACACTTAAAATTGAAGGATCAATATCAAATGTTAATTCATTTAAATTATTATTTGATATTGTTTCTTTATTTTCATCTTCATATATTTCAATTTTTAATGGCATTTCATTTATTATAAAAGATAAATCATATCCAATAATCAAAAACATTTCAACTAAATTATGTGAAAAACCACAATAAGGAAACCTTTTTATTTCACAAAACCCATTATTCATATATAAATTTATAATAAATATATTTACTTTTATAATTTATTAAAAAAATCAAAAAAAAAAATAAATATTTAATTTGTAACCCCAATGTTCTCATTGTCATACAATTTAAAATCATAATATTTTTTTCAATAACAACTATTCTTTCATAAGTATTACAATATATATATTCCCCTTCTTTTTGAATAAAAAATTTCTTATTTCCTCCATTAGTCAAATGATCAAAGTACAGAATTACCAATAATATCAATTAGTTTTAACATAATGACTTTGTTCCATAACTAACTTATTTAAAATTTCTTTAATTGGATCAAGGAATTTCATGATGAATTCCCATTCCAGTCATTCAAATAATTGTATTCATTTTATTTTCTTTCTTTCCTTTTATTATATTTTCTGCTTGAAGTATTAAATTGACTTATTTTAATAATATGATTATCATATCTATTTTATAGGAAATATTGGGAAGTAAATTTATCATTTATAAATATATAAATTTTGAAGATATTTTTTCTTTGGTTTTTTTTTATATAATAAATATAAATATAACAATAAATATTTTTATTAAATTAATTATGAAAATTTAATAAATATATTAAATCCATATATTATATTCATAAATAAAACATATAATAAGCCAAAAAATTGATAAAACAATTTTTGAAAAAACTAATTATTATATAAGAATTTAATATTTAATTTAAAATATTAATTAATCAATTTTTATTTTAGAATAAATATAATAAAGAAAACCAAAAGTAGAAATAACCCCACAAGCTCCACAAATCAAAGCAGTAAGAGTACAAATTAAAGCCATAATTAAAAAATAAACAACAATAGCAGTAAATCTAGTAATATCAATAGAAAGAAAATAATAAATAGAAAAAACAGCAATATACAAAGCAGGACTAGCACTTACAAAAAATGATTTCCACCACCAATTATAATCTCCTTTACATAAATTTAAATAAACAAAAATAATAGAAACTTCCGAAGATAAAACAACTAAAAATACAATAGATAAAACTAAAAATGAAACAAGATAAAAAACTTGATATCTCCACATATAACCCATTAAATAAATAAATTCAATTATAATAGTAGCAAATGGAATTAAACCAGTTAACCAAACAATATATTTTAATTTAAGATACCAAGGTTTATCATTAATTGTAGTTGGTAATACATTTATTTTACATGGATACTTAATATTTTTTCTTTTAATTGCTAAAAAACTTCCAAAGAAAATTAAAGGACTTGAAATACAAATCCATAAAATTACTAATTTTAATATTTCTGATATTTTTAAACCAACTGATGATGATTCAAAAGTAAATAAAATTCTAACAATTATTAATATAAATAAACATAATCCAGGAAATAATAATGCAGTTATTATTGTATTTTTTAACCATTCTCTTCCTTTATTATTTTTATATACAGTTGTACTGATAAAACCACCAAAAAAACTCATAAAACAAAATCCAATTACCATATGATTTAATAAATTTCCTCTTTGTTCTGGATGAATATAACCTAATAAATTAAATATTAGTGATATTATTAATATTAATAATAATTGAACTCCAGTTCCAATAAAAGCAGAAAATATAAATAAATTTTTTGGTTTTCTAAATACATCATTACATACTTGTTTCCATCCATATTCATCAATTTCATTTTCTCCAATTACAGATTGATTATAAATTTCAATATCTTTTTTAATTGCTCTTGATAAAATAAAAATAACAATAAATGAAAAGACAAATAATAAAATATTAGAATAAATTAAACCTAACCAATGATATTCTCTCCCTCCTCTAACATATCTATCCCATCTAGAAGCAAAAGTTTTATTAGAAGGTATAAAGATAACATCATAAGAAAAAAAAATTTCTTTTTCTTTTAATTTTTGATAATCCATTTTTAAACGATCTCTTCTTAAAAGAGTACCATCATTAATAATATAACTTTCACATTGATCAGTAGATTTTTGTTTAATTGATAAAGGTTCAATAGAAAAACCAACAATTTGAAATTTATCATCTTTTTTATTAACTTCAATATAAATATTATAATGATTATAAATATAATAAACATCATCTTCACTAAAACCAATTGGTATACCTGTAATATAACTAGTATAAGTTTTATTGATATGAGATTGAGTTTTTGATTTTCCTGCTCTAAGTGAATCTAAATAAAAATTTATATAATAATTTCTATCAATTAACCATTTATAATCATCAATATCATAATCTTTAAATTCTTTTACACAATATGAAATACAAGTTTCATTAAAATTCATATTAAAAATATAATTTGTATATTGTGCCCTTGTTCCTGATAATAATTCTGTAAATGTTTCATTTGGTCTTGGCCCTTCTTCGTTACATAAATCTAAATATCCATATGTAAATGGGATTTGAGTTTCTATTGAACTTAACATGTTTACTAATATTCCCATTGTGTCGTTTTGATTGTATAACTATATTAAAATGTTAATTTTAGTTTTTTTTACGTAATATGAATCGAAGATACCACAATATATTTTTGATATGAGGATTATTGGGATTAAAAAATTTTTAAATTGCATTTTTTTATGTTTTTTGATTTTTTGATATAAAATAAATTATTATTTATTTTTTTTATTCTAAAATTAATTTTTTTTTTATATTTTAAATAAAATACCATATTTCAATAATTTTTAATTTAAACACCAAAAAAAAAAAAATAACAAACTCCAATATTTAAATTATAAAAATTAAATAAATTTTTTAGAAAGGTATTTTCAAATAATCCATCATTTTAAAAATGGCCATAATAACATGTAAATAATATTTATACCCAAACCATCCAAAAAGAAAAATAACAGCAAAATATTCCAAAATAGAACTTCCAATAAAAACAGTAATAAAAATAGTACAAACATAAACACAAATATCAATATCAAAATTCCCAAATTTCTTCTTAGCCATATTACAAATAATTAACTTCGAAGCCATTAAACTAAAATGTAACCCATTACATAAAATAATAAGAAAAGGTTTACTTTTATAAAACGTCATCCTAGTAGAAAAAACTTCAGCAACACAAAAAACAGATAACTCAATTAAATGATTCCATTTTTCAAAAGTATCTTTCAACCCATTATAATTAACTCTAATTAAATCAAAAGTTTGTCCAACAGCACAAATAAAAACAATAATTAAAAGAAAATAATTTAACTTCATACCAAAAATACTAATATTCGAAAAAAAATGTCCAATAAAAACAGGAATAATAACAAGAAACATAGAAAAAAATTGATATTCAGTAACTCCAATATTATTAGATTGTGTTCTTAAAACTCCAGTAAAATGTTCTTCTAAAGTAAAACCATAAAATGCAATTTGAATACCAATTTCCATTAATTGAGTATAAATAGTTGGACCAAAAAGATGACTTTGACTTATCATTAAACAAAATAAAAAATTATCATTAGCGTCACAACCATGATCCATTAATTGACCTAATGGACTTGAACGATTTGTATTTCTTGCATGTTTACCGTCTATTGCATCGAAAGTTTGTGCTAAAAATAACATAAATGAACAAAATATATATATGAATGATGGAAGCTTTTTTGAGAGAGTTAAATCATTTAGACCTATTATTGTTATTCCTAATAGTTGACAAAATAAACCTGTTGCTGTTATCATGTTTGGACTTATACTTTTTGGAAGAAATGAGGCACATTTTGTCCAAAAGGGATTCATTTTGTTGTCTATTGTTGTGTATCCTGTTGTTTGGTATTTGTGGTTTTTCATGTTTTCTAAATCTTTTTCTGTTAGGTCTGTCATTTTTTTTTTTTATTTATTTTTTATTTTTTTTATATTGATGTCATTTTTGGTTTTTTTTTTTTTTTTTTTTTTTTTTTTTTGGATGTTTTTATTTATATTTATTTTTATTTTTAACTATTTGTTATTTTAATATTTTTTTTTTTTTTTTTATTATTTATTTTTTTTTCTTACATCATTGTGAAATAAAATAAATTTAAAATTTTTTTTTCTTATGTATTATTTTTTTATATTTTTATATAATAAAAATAATTAATCTAATAATAATCTAAATTTAAATTTTAATAAAAAAAATAAAAAAAAATAATATTTTTAAATAAATATTAATCCAAAAAAAAAATATTTGAAAAAAAAAAAATGTCAGTGTCTCAATTATTTATCTTATCTCGAAGAGGGGACACAATAATATTCAGAGACTTCAGATTTGAATTAAAAAAATCAAATGAAATATTTTTTAGAAAAATAAACTTATATACAGAAGAAGAAGAATCTCCTCCAATTTTTAATGAAGGAGGAATAAATTTTATATATTATAAAAGACAAAATTTATATTTCGTAATAGCAACACTTGAAAATGGTTCTCCAAATTTTTACATAGAAATATTAGAAAAATTAATGAGAGTAATAAAAGATCATTGTGGTGAATTTACAGAAGAATCAATAAAAAAAAATTTTGTTTTAATATATGAAATAATAGATGAAATGATTGATTTTGGTTTTCCTCAAATATCATCAACTGAAAAAGTAAAACAATTTGTTTTTAATGAACCAATAATATCATTAAAGAATATAAATACAATAAAAGAAATATTTAATAAAAATGTAAAATCAAATGAAAATACAAAAAGATCAATTGTAATAACAAATGATTCAAAAAGTAAAAATGAAATATTTGTAGATATATTTGAAAAAGTAACTTGTTTATTTAATAAAAATGGTAGTATTATTAATAGTGGTGTCGGTGGAGCAATTAAAATGAAAAGTTATTTAAAAAATTCTCCAGAATTAAAAATAGTTTTAAGTGATGATGTAACATTTGGTAAATCAACATATAATTCAGGAAGAATGATAATAGATGATTATAATTTATATCAAGGAGTACAAATTAAAGAATTAGAAAATTTAAGTACTTTATATATAGTTCCTCCTGAAGGAGAATTTATTTTAATGAATTATCAAATTAATTCTGAATTTGCTCCTCCTTTTAAAATATATTCAATTGTTGAAGAAAGTGATTATAAATTAGAATTAAAATTAAAAGTTCAAGCTAATTATTCAAGTAAAACTAATGGTGGTAATATTATTAT
>JAEEGL011921598.1_pt1 | contig 11671 bp, 8 predicted proteins | sample 9134231 | NCBI WGS metagenome assembly JAEEGL01 (sample SAMN16246548, study PRJNA631951) | gut metagenome | biome: gut microbiome; feature: rumen; material: fiber-attached | host: Bos | place: Iran: Karaj | collected 2018-10 | reverse complement strand
GGCGCCTTTTACGCTTTCCCGAACATCTCCTCCTTTGGATTAAACAGCCACGAGTTCTGCGACAGACTGCTTCATGAAGGCGGTGTGGCGGCGGCATGGGGCACCTCGTTCGGCAGCTACGGCGAAGGCCATTTCCGCCTCTCCTTCGCCAACTCCCTGGAGAATCTGCAGGAAGCCGTCCGCCGGATCGAAGCGTTCACCAAAACGCTGTAAGAAGCGCATACTGCCTGAACGGCTCATTTTACCGGACAAAAAAAGCTGCGGCGCATTGAGCGCTGCAGCTTTTTATTATCGATGATCATTCCGGAACCGGCGCGGGACAGGATGCCTGTAAAGCGCCGTCCGGCGGCCGGCAGGCCGGTTCAGTCGAAAATATCGTCCCCGAAACGGACCCGGATATAAGCCTTGATCTCTTCGGCGCATTTATCGAAGCCAAGCTTCGAGCAGTCGAGGCAGAGATCGTAATTGCGGGCGTCGTTCCAGTTCTGGCCCGTATAGTATTCATAATAAGCAGCCCGGAATTTATCCTGCTTCTCGCAGTATTTTTCCAGTTCGGCTCCGGTCAGGGGCATGACCTTCGCCGCTTCCTGCAGAAGGAACCACTTCGGCGCATGGACAAAAACGCGGACCGCGTTTTCATAATCCCTGAGTACATAATCCGCGGCACGGCCCACGATCACGCAGCTTTCCGTTTCAGCCAGCTTCTTGATAACGGCAGCCTGGTAATTGAAAAGATTCCGGTCGGAGACAAAATCACTCTTGTCCGGCGCGATCAGCTCGCCGTGATAAATGTTATTGGACCATTTCCGGAAAAGGGAATCGGAAGCGCTGATACGCTCGTCAGCCTTGTAGAACAGTTCCTCGCTGATCCCGCTTTCATCGGCCGCCATAGTGATCAGCTCCCTGTCATAGTAGTGGATGCCGAGCTGTTCCGAGATCATTTTTCCGACTGTCCGGCCGCCGCTTCCGTATTGCCTGGCAACAGTGATCACGATGTTCTTCTTCATAATCCTCTCCATTCGACGTGACTTTTCACGTTCTTCCTTCGCGGTCTATTCTCCCAGATAAGCTTTTTTGATCTGGTCGTTGTTTAAAAGGTCCTTCGCCTGCCCTTCCAGGACGATCTTTCCTGTTTCCAGGACGTATGCCCGGTCCGCGATCGTCAGCGCTTTTTTCGCATTCTGTTCGACCAGGAGGACCGTCACGCCGTCGTTATGGACCTTTTCGATGATGGAGAAGATCTCGTTCACCAGGATCGGGGAAAGACCCATGGAAGGCTCGTCCATTAAAAGGATGTCCGGTTTTGACATCAGCGCCCTGCCCATGGCCAGCATTTGCTGCTCGCCGCCGGAAAGCGTACCGGCCCGCTGGTTCTGGCGTTCCTGAAGGCGGGGAAACCGCCGGAATACGTCTTCCAGCGTTTTGCCGACCGCATCCTTGTCTTTCCGGGCAAAAGCGCCCATCCTGAGGTTCTGCGCGACCGTCATGTCCGGAAACACCCGGCGGCCTTCCGGCACCTGCGCCATTCCCATCGCGACGATGGAACTGCCCGGCGTCTTCGTGATGTCTTTATCCTTCAGGACGATGCTCCCGGCCGTCGGGGAGATAAGTCCCGAAAGCGTATGCAGAGTCGTCGTTTTACCGGCGCCGTTGGCGCCGATCAGGGCAACGACTTCACCCTGTTCCACCGAAAAGGATATTCCCTTGAGCGCCTGGATCATTCCGTAATGGACTTCCAGATCCTTCACTTCCAGTAATGCCATCAGTCTTCTCCCAAATATGCTTTAATGACTTCCGGATCGTTCAGTACGTCTTTCGTTTCTCCCTGCGCGAGCACCCGCCCGAAATTCAGGACTGTCAGCCGCTCGCAGATCCCGCTCACAAGTTTCATATCGTGTTCGATCAGCAGGATCGTCATATGGAACTGGTCCCTGATCAGCTCGATCGTCTTCATCAGTTCCGCCGTTTCATTCGGGTTCATGCCCGCTGCCGGTTCGTCCAGAAGCAGAAGCTTCGGTCCGGTCGCCATGGCTCTCGCAATCTCGAGTTTGCGCTGTCTGCCGTAAGGAAGGTTCGCCGACAGGGTATCCCGTTCTTTTTCAAGGCCGAAGACCGACAGGATCGACATGGCCCTGTCGTCCATCTCCCGTTCTTTCTTCCGGTATTCGCCCAGATGCAGGATAGCTGCGGGCGTCCCGTAAACATACTGATGCTGCAGCGCGCATTTGACGTTGTCGATAACGGACATCTGCTTGAACAGCCGGATATTCTGGAAAGTCCTCGCGATCCCCGCCATATTGATCTGCGCTGTTTTTTTGCCCGTGATATCCGTCCCGTCCAGGCGGATAATGCCTTCGGTCGGTTTATAGACACCTGTCAGCAGGTTGAATACCGTCGTTTTCCCGGCGCCGTTGGGACCGATCAGTCCGTACAGCTCTCCTTTCCGGATCTGCATGCTCAGGTCGTCCACGGCCCTGAGGCCGCCGAACTGTATGCTCAGATGGGCCACGTCAAGCAGTACTTCATGATTCTGATCCATGTGTCTGTGCCCCCTTCCTCAGCGATTTGAAGGTCTTTTCCCGCCATGCGCGCACAGCCGGGGACCAGTTGACGATCATCATGACGATCAGCACGATCGAATAGATCAGCATCCTGTATTTATTCAGCCCGCGGAGCATTTCCGGCAGAACGTACAGGATGCAGGCCGCGATCACGCAGCCCCGGATACTGCCGATCCCGCCCAGGACCACGTATACCAGGATCATGATCGAGACGTTGTATCCGAAATACTGGCTGGTCGCCTGCAGCGTCGAAATGCTGTGGCCGAACAGCACGCCTGCCGCACCTGCGACAGCCGCCGAAATGGTAAAGGCCAGCATCTTATAGCGGACGACCGGCACGCCGATCGACTCCGCGGCGATCACGTTGTCCCTGATCGCCATAATGGACCGGCCGTCCCTGGAATCGATCAGGTTCTGCACCACGAACAATGAGATCAGGAGAATAACCACAGCTACCGTAAAAGTCGCGTTCCGCGGCGTCCCGGTGATGCCCATCGGCCCGTTGATCAGCATTTTCCCGCCCGGCGCCATGTGCAGTTCCATCTGGTTTTTCAGGGAAATGTGGAAACCGTGTTCATCCATTCCCAGGTAGATCGCGTTGACGATATTCTTGATGATCTCGCCGAATGCCAGCGTAACGATCGCCAGATAATCGCCTTTGAGCCTGAGGACCGGAATACCGATCAAGAATCCGAACAGGGCCGCCACGGCGATCCCGATCAGGAAAGCGAGCAGCATCCTCGGAACCGTCGGAAGGCTGTCCATCGTCAGTTTGGAGAACAGCGCGCTGGAAAACGCGCCCACGCACATAAAACCTGCGTGGCCCAGGCTCAGCTCGCCCAGGATACCGACGCACAGGTTCAGGCCCACCGCCGCGACCGCATAGTAGACCATCGGGACAAGGAGTCCCTTCAGATGGCTGGAAAGAAGGCCCATCCGCATCAGGACCTCAAAGATGATCCAGGCGGCGATCACCAGAAGATAATTCAGCAAATGTGTTCTTTTTAACTTGGTCATCTTCCGCCTCCTATACCTTTTCCTGAATATTCTTGCCGAGGATGCCTGCCGGCCTCACTAACAGCACGATGATCAGGATGCCGAATACGATAGCGTCGGAAAGCTGTGAAGAAATATAGGTCCTGCTCAGGATCTCGATGATCCCCAGGAGGATCCCGCCGATCATAGCGCCCGGGATCGATCCGATCCCGCCGAATACCGCCGCGACGAACGCCTTGATGCCGGGCATTGCGCCCGTATACGGCGTCAGGGACGGATAGGCGCTGCACAGGAGCGCGCCCGCGATCGCCGCCAGCGACGAGCCGATCGCGAAAGTCAGGGAAATGGTGCGGTTGACGGAGATCCCCATCAGGGTCGCCGCTTCCTTGTCCTGCGCTACCGCCAGCATGGCCTGGCCCTGTCTCGTATGGTGGACGAACCACTGAAGGATGCAGAGGATCAGAATGCTCGCGCTGATCGTAACGATCGTGATGCCCTGGATCTTTACGCCGCCGGCTTCGATCCCTTTCCATTTGATCACCGGCGTGAACGATTTGGTATCCGCCCCGAAGATCAGAAGCGCGATATTCTGAAGAAGATAGCTGACTCCGATCGCCGTGATCAGTACGGCCAGCGGAGAGGTCCCTCCGCGCAGCGGCCGGTAAGCGATCCGTTCCGTCGTGACGCCGATGCAGGTACACAGCGCCATCGCGATGATGATGGCGGCGATCGGGGGAACTCCTGCGGAAGTCGAAAGCGTATAGACGATAAACGCGCCGACCATGATAAAATCGCCGTGCGCGAAATTCAGCATTTTCGCGATGCCGTACACCATCGTATACCCAAGGGCGATCATCGCGTAGATGCTGCCGAGACTGACCCCGTTCACCAGTGATGTCAGAAAACTCTGCATATGCTCTGTTCTCCTGTTTATTCCGAAATGTCCGTCTGTTCCTGAAAAGACGATATTTTAGTATAACACATTCGCCGAAGACTTCCCACAGACTGAAACGGGGAGGAAGCATCCGCTCCCTCCCCGTGATGGTTTCCCGTCTTATATCAGGTGATTACTGAACAGAAGCGTACGCTCCGTCCTGGATCACGACAGCCTTGGGCTCTTTGTTCGGTTCGCCGCTGGCTTCCCAGCTCATGCTGGAAGAGGTCAGGCCGCTGACGGTCGTTTCGACGATCGCGCCCTTCATGGCTTCGCACATATCGGAAATGCTCATATCAGGAGTGATCCCCGCCTTTTCGGCAGCCGCCTTGATGGAATAAATGGCGTCATAGGAATCCGCCGCGAACTGGTTCGGGATCTCGCCGTGCGCTTCCTGATATTTCGCAACGAATTTCTGGGTCAGTTCGTCTTCGGCGTCCGCTGCGAACGGGGTCAGCAGCATCAGGCCTTCCGCCAGGGAAGTATCGAAGTTTTCAACGCCCAGGATACCGTCCATGCCGTCGCAGCCGAAGAATACGGGCTTGTAGCCGATGGTGTCGGCCTGCTGGAGGATCAGGGAAGCTTCCGTGTAATAGATCGGAAGGAATACCAGCTCAGCGCCGGCGTCTTTCGCCTTCTGGATCTGGACGGAGAAATCGGTCTTGGAATCGGAAGTGAAAGCTTCGGCGGAGACGATGTTCAGGCCCTGGTTTCCGGCTTCTTCCGCAAAAGTCTGATAGATGCCGGAGGAATAGACGTCGGAGCTGTCATAGATAACGCCGATGTTCTTCTGTTCCATATTCTGGCCGATGTACTGCGCGGATGCCTTGCCCTGGTTCGGGTCGGAGAAGCAGATACGGAATACGTTGTCATACTGCACACAGTCGGCGGCAGAGCCGGACGGTGTGATCTGGAACATGTTGTCTTCCTTGGAATACTCGGAGACCGCGATGCAGCAGCCGCTGGTGACGGAGCCGACCAGCATCTGCATGCCCCAGTCCTTCAGAGCGTTATAGGCGTTGACGGATTTCTGGTTGTCCAGCTCGTCGTCTTCGCTTCTTAATTCGACCTGGAAGCCGTTGATGCCGCCGGCCGCGTTGATCTCTTCCACCGCGATCTCAGCGCCGTGCTGGACAGCTACGCCGTAAGCGGCAGCGCCGCCGGTCAGCGGTCCGATCACGCCGATCTTGAATACGGATTCTCCGGATGCGGCACTTTCCTGTGCAGGAGCTGCCGGAGCCGAAGCTGCCGGTGCCGAAGAACAGCCGGCCATAACGGATGCCGCAAGCACACACGCCAGCGCGCAGGCCATCATTTTCTTAAAGTTCATTCTCATTTCCTCTCTTTCTTCTGAATCTAAACAAGCCATCGGCTGATATAAGAAAAATTAGATAATATCCTACATATTATTTCAACAAATGTCAATAATCGGGCAGGAATATTTATACATAATTACTGTGTATAAATTCAAAACTGCCTGAAATATGCCGCGGGGTTTATAAAAAATCAAACAGACTGATCTGGTTGGACTCCGGAAGATCCTTCAGGATCCCCAGTTCCTCCAGTTTATCGATCAGGGTCGCGGAGATCTTCGTCCTGTTCCGGAAATCCTCCAGCGACAGGAACGGCCCGTCCTTTACCGCCGTCACGACCGACTCCGCCGCTTTCTCGCCCATGTTCGCGATCGCGGTCAGCGAAGGCATGATCTTTCCGTCCACGATCTTGAAATTGCGCGCTCCCACGGTCTCCAGTTGGATCGGCTCGAAATCGAAGCCCCGCGCATACATTTCCCGGACGACGAACATATCGTCCAGCGTATCCTGCTCCTTTTTGGAGAGACTGTCCTTCCTGGCCTGATAATCGGCGATCGCCGCAAGAAGCTTCGCCTCCCCTCCGCACATCAGCTCATAATCGAAAGCCGTCGCCCGGATGCTGTAATACGCCGCGTAATAGGCGAGGGGATAGTACACCTTGCAGTACGCGATCCTCAGCGCCATCATGACGTAAGCCGCCGCATGGGCTTTCGGGAACATGTATTTGATCTTCCGGCAGGAGTCGATATACCAGTCCGGTACGCCGTGGTCCTTCATTTCTCCGGAAAATTTCGGCCAGTCCTTGCATTTTCCCCCGGCCACCTTGCCCTTCCGGACGTTCTCCATGATGTTGAACGCCATGCCCTTTTCAAGGCCCTTGGAGATCAGGTAGGTCATGATGTCGTCCCGGGTGCAGATGCAGGAAGAAAGCGTCGCCGTCCCGCTTTTGATCAGCGTCTCCGCGTTGCCGAGCCAGACGTCCGTCCCGTGCGCCAGTCCGGCGATCAGTACGAGTTCCGATACGAAGGACGGATGGGTGTCTTCCAGCATGCCCATGGCAAAAGGCGTGCCGAATTCCGGGACCCCGAGCGTCCCGATATGGATGCCGCCGTTCTGTTCGGGCGTGATCCCGAGCGCGTCCAGGCTCGTAAACAGGCTCAGCACTTTCGGATCGTCGATCGGGATCGTCAGAGGATCGATCCCCGTCAGGTCCTGCAGCATCCGGATCATGGTCGGATCGTCGTGCCCCAGGATGTCCAGCTTCAGCAGGTTGTGGTCGATGGAATGATAGTCGAAATGCGTCGTGATGATATCCGACTTCATATCGTTGGCCGGATGCTGGACCGGCGTAAACGTATTGATGTCTTCCCCCAGAGGCAGCACGACGATCCCACCGGGATGCTGGCCGGTGCTCCGCCGGATGCCCACGCAGCCCTGGACCAGGCGGTCTTCTTCGCAGCGCCGTTTGGGGATGCCCCGTTCTTCAAAATAATGCTTTACGAAACCGTACGCCGTCTTCTCGGCGACCGTGCCGATCGTACCGGCCTTGAACGTCTGGCCGGCCCCGAAAATAACTTCGGTATAACGGTGGGCCTTGCTCTGGTATTCGCCGGAAAAGTTCAGGTCGATATCCGGTTCCTTGTCCCCGTGGAATCCCAGGAAGGTTTCAAACGGAATATCAAATCCGTCTTTCATCAGCGGTTTCCCGCATCTCGGGCAGATCTTGTCCGGCATATCCTTTCCGCACCGGCCCGAATAGGCCCTGACTTCTTCCGATTCAAAATCCGAATAAAAACAGGACGGGCAATAATAATGCGGCGGCAGCGGATTGACCTCCGTGATGCCGGCCATGGTCGCGACGAACGAAGAACCGACCGATCCTCTGGAACCGACCAGATATCCGTCTTCCACAGACTTCCACACCAGTTTCTGGGCAATGATATACAGAACGGAATACCCGTTCGAAATGATCGACGTCAGCTCCCTCTCCAGGCGGTTTTCGACCTGCGGAGGAAGCGGATCCCCGTACATACTGTGAGCTTTCGCGTAGCAGATCTCCCGGAGCGTCTCGTCGCTGTGCGGGATGACGGGCGGGCATTTGTCCGGCCGGACCGGTTCGATCACTTCGATGCTGTCCGCGATCTTCCGCGGGTTCGATATGACGACTTCTATGGATTTTTCTTCTCCCAGATACGCGAACTCGTCCAGCATCTCGTCGGTCGTCCTGAAATACAGCGGCGCCGGCTCCTCTTCGCTCATTCCCATGCCGTCCTGGATGATGGATCGGTAGATCTCGTCTTCCGGATCCAGAAAATGGACGTCCCCGGTTGCCGCGACCGGCTTCCCAAACGTTTCGCCGAGGTTTACGATCCGCCTGTTCAGATTCAAAAGATCCTCTTCCGTCCGGATATCCGGGTAACGGTCGCGCATTTTTTCATCCAGGAGGAACCGGTTGTTGTCCCTCGGCTGGATCTCCAGATAATCATAGAAAGAAACGATATCCGCGATGGTCTCGTCCGACCGGTCTTCCAGGATCGCCTGGAACAGCTCTCCCATCACGCACGCGCTGCCGACGATGATCCCTTCCCGGTGCTTCATCAGTTCGCTCTTCGGGATCCTCGGTTTCTTGAAGTAATACTTCAGATGGGAATCGCTGATCATCCGGTAAAGATTCACCCGGCCCGTCTCGTTCCGGATCAGCAGGATGCAGTGGAACATATGCTGCCGCTTGACGATCTCCGGGTCGCATTCCCCGCGGCGGACGACGGATCCGAAGGTCAGAAGGCCGCCCTTTTCGAGCATGGCCAGTTCCTTCAGGAAGATCCCGGCGGTCGCTTCCGCATCATCCACCGCGCGGTGATGGTTCTCCAGGGAAACGTCGAGAAGCTTTGCGACCGCGTCCAGCGTATACCGGGCATGGCCGGGCAGCAGGATGCGGGCAAGTCCTTCCGTATCCAGGGTCGTCACGTCGACTCTCCTGTCCAGAAGCTTGGCCTTTTCCCGTACAAATCCGATATCGAAACCGACGTTGTGCCCGACCAGGCGGCATCCTTCCGCAAAAGCCAGGAAACGCGGCAGCACTTTTTCGACCGGATCCGCGCCGGAAACCATTTCGTCCCGGATCCCTGTCAGCTGCTGGATCCGGTACGGGATCGGACTTCCCGGATCTACAAATTCCGAAAAACGGTCCGTGATCTCCCCGTTTTCGATCTTTACGGCGCCGAACTCAATGATCTGGTTCTTCACGGGTGAAAAACCGGTCGTCTCCAGATCGAACACAACGTACGGCCCGCCGCCGAAAGTCGTGTCTTCCGTATCGGGAGCCGCGATCTCGACCGACTTTTTCGTATCGTCCACGAGATAGCATTCGACGCCGTAGATGACCTTGAAGAAATCCTTTGACGCGACCGGTTCCAGTCCCTGTTCCTTCCGTTTCCCGTTAAAGGAAGAAAGCAGGCCGCTCCGGACGTGAAAAGCGTCCGGGAACGCCTGGACGTTGCCGTGATCGGTGATCGCCACCGCCGGCATTCCCCATTCATAAGCGCGCTTTACGATGTCCCCGCACTCCGATACGCCGTCCATGTCGCTCATTTTGGTATGACAGTGCAGTTCCACGCGCTTCGAGGCGGCGATATCCTGCCTCCTGTTCCGGAAATCAGCACTTTTCATGATCCCGGCCACCGGCTGGAGGACGATCTCATGGTCAAAACTGTCCATCTGCGGCTGGCCTTTGATCTTCACGAAAGATCCGACGCGCATATAATCTTTCAGTTCGTCTATAAACTCAGTTCCCAGGAACAGTTTTGCCTGGATGGAATCGGTAAAGTCCGTGACGGTAAAACGGACGACACTCTTGCCGCCCCGGATCGCGCGGTCCTCGAACGCCGTGATCTGTCCGCGTACGGCGAGTTCCCCGCTTTCCCCGATGATCGTATCCAGCGGGACCGGCTCGTCGTCAAAAGCTCTGCCGTAGAGTACGTCCGGATGTTTGGAATAGATGAACGGATGCTTCCCGCGGCTTTTCTTCTTTTCGCGTTCTTCCTCTTCTTTCTCATCCTTCCCGGGACCTGCTGCCGGCGCGGAAACTGCTGCCAGCCCCCGGACCGTCTCCTCTTCCGTCCCGGGCGCTGCTTCCGGTGCGGTCGTTCCGGCGCTCACCGGTCCGGCCGGATATCCGCTTTCAGCGGGGATCCTGTCCGGCGCGCTCCCTTCCGCCGGTTCTTCGACCGAAACGCTGATCGCCGCTTCCATCCCGAACCGGCTGCCGAAAACATTTTCCAGGCCGTTCTTCAGTCTTTCCGCCGTTTCTTTTGAAAAACAGGAATCGGGGATCACGACGTTCATGCGGTACGGTTCCGGGAACTCCACCCTGGCAGCCGAAAAAAGCCGGCTCATGACCGGCGAATAATTCTTCATTTCCAGCAGGAGCGATTCCCGGTACTCGGCAAAAAGGTTATCCGGCCGGTACTGGGAAGAAAGATGATACCGTTCGATCAGGAAGACCGGTTTGTCCGGATCGCTGAAGATCTGCCGCGCAATGTCTTTCTGCATCCTCAGGACCGCTTCTTTCGGAATGATATGGGCGGATTCCAGATAGATCTTATAACGGCTCCTTGCCCTGTCCGAAGTAATCCGAGAAACAGACGTCTCCTCAAAAAGGCTTCTTTGTTCTTTTCGGATATTCAGCGTCGGAAAGACTTCAAAAAAAGGCCTGCTCATTTATCCTCCCAGTGATCCAGTTCTTCTTTCAGGACGGACAGCAGCTGATCTTCCGGCACCTTCCTGACGATAACTCCTTTTTTGATCAGCAGGCCTTCCCCGTCTCCGCCGGCGATCCCGATATCCGCTTCCCTGGCTTCCCCGGGGCCGTTGACGGCGCAGCCCATAACGGCCACCTTGATCGGCATGGAATAGTTTTCGGCCAGTTTTTCCACCTGTCCTGCCAGGCCGATCAGATCGATCCTGGTCCTCCCGCAAGTTGGGCAGGAAACGACTTCGATCCCTTTCTTGTATAAACCCAGATCCCGGAGGATCATTCTGGCGGTCCTGATCTCTTCCACGGGATCCCCGGTAAGGGAGACCCGGATCGTGTCGCCGATCCCCCTGTAAAGAATGCTGCCGATCCCGATCGCCGATTTGACCGTCCCGCCGAGTACCGTTCCCGCCTCGGTGATCCCGACGTGAAGCGGATAATCCGTTTTCTCAGCGATCAGTTCATGCGCCCGGATGCAGGTCCTTACGTCCGAGGATTTTATGCTGATAACGATCCGGTCAAATCCCTCTTCTTCCAGCATCCTGACTTTATCCAGCGCGCTCTCCACCAGTCCTTCCGGCGTTACCCCGCCGTATTTTTGAAGGACCGGCTTCTCCAGCGACCCGGAATTGACTCCGACGCGGATCGGGACGCCGTAAGCCTTCGCGCAGTCCACGACGGCGCGGATCCTGTCTTTTCCGCCGATGTTCCCCGGATTGATGCGGATCTTGTCCGCCCCGTTCTCCATGGCGGCTATCGCCATCCGGTAATCAAAATGAATATCCGCCACCAGCGGGATATGGATCTGCTTTTTGATCGCGGCCAGCGCTTTTGCCGAAGCCTCATCCGGCACCGTACAGCGGATGATATCGCATCCTGCTTCTTCCAGCCGCAGGATCTGCGAGACCGTCGCGTCAACGTCGGCCGTCGGCGTATTGGTCATGGACTGGATGGCGATGGGATTGTTCCCGCCGATCTTAACTCCTCCGATCGCGATCTCCCTGGTCTTATATCTGAAATCCACTGCATTCCTCCCGGACAGACGTCCTCAGAAACAACGGTTTTCGGCGCCTGATCCAGGTCACCGGAAAAACCGGGTAATATCGTTGAACAG
>JAEEGL010780700.1_pt1 | contig 11671 bp, 8 predicted proteins | sample 9134231 | NCBI WGS metagenome assembly JAEEGL01 (sample SAMN16246548, study PRJNA631951) | gut metagenome | biome: gut microbiome; feature: rumen; material: fiber-attached | host: Bos | place: Iran: Karaj | collected 2018-10 | reverse complement strand
TGGCCTCCAGTCCCTGCTCATAGCGGCTGCATGCCTGCTCGTGCATGGACTCCTCCTTCAGGGCCTTCGCGTCGCTGTCCACCAGCAGGGCCTTTTGCTCCACCTTGCCTATCACCACCCTGCCCAAGCAATATGATTGATTTCTCACAGTTCGACAGCCTCATTTCAATGACAATGTACTTCAATAACGAAGATACTTGCAAGCAAGCCATCATCGAAACACGTTGGGGCGTTGGTGACAACCAAGATGTTGTTTGCCCCTATTGTGGTGAACATCACTGTGTAACTCGCAAAGATGGTAGATTTCGCTGCAATCACTGCAAGCGCAATTTCTCTTGCAAGGTTGGCACAATCTTCGAGGACAGTAACCTATCACTTGTAAAGTGGTTCATTGCAATGTACCTCATTTCCTCACATAAGAAGGGCATTTCTTCTTGTCAGTTGGCAAGAGACATCAAGGTTACTCAGACTACTGCTTGGCATATGCTCCATAAGGTTCGTGTATTGCTTGCACAAGACGATGCTGAAGGCTTCAGTGGCGAGGTTGAGTGTGATGAGGTGTACATTGGTGGACGTGAGAAATGGAAGCATCAGTCTATGCGTACACCGCATACTCAAGGTCGTTCAACAAAAACCAAGACACCTGTCTTTGGTATGATGGAACGTTCTGAGATTGAGAACGAGGATGGTGAGTTTGACTATATCTCCATCATGTTCGAGATGAAAAACAAGAACGACACCACAGCCACTAAGCACAAGAATGAGGACTTCCTGAAGAAACTTGACGAAGACCGACGCAAGAAAGGTTGCGAATATGCAGTACTCGTCTCACTCCTTGAACCAGATAATGAAACCTACAATACCGGCATCATCGATGTCTCGCACAAATATGAGAAAATGTATGTTATCCGTCCGCAATTCTTCATCCCCATCATCACTTTGCTGGTACAGGCAGCCAAGAAAAGCCTTGAATACAAGCGCCAACTGGCCATCGCCCAAAGTAAGGAAGTCGATGTGACCAATTTTGAGAGTAAACTTAACGAGTTCAGGAACCTCTTTGGCAATAACGTGAAAAATGCACACGATCGCTTCCGTGATGCCATCGCAGCTATCGACAAGTCTATTGCAGACCTCCAGAAGGTAAAAGACAACCTACTGAAGTCTGATGACCATCTCCGTTTGGCTAACGACAAGGTTGAGGGATTGACCATTCGTAAGTTGACCCATACCCCCCCACGATGAAAGCAAAATTTGACGAAGCTCGTGAGGTAACAGAGGAAATAGAATAGCTACGTTACTATTTGCGTTATTTTTCGCTGTAATTACACCATATTTACAGAAAAATTGATTAAATTTGCACCAAATTACAACTATTATGAACAATCAAACCTGTAATAACTACACACCTACACCTGTTGACACAGGCAATGTCCAGTTACCAGAAGAGTTGATGGCACTCGCAGAGGCCATCTCCAAGAATGTCCACGAAGTCTGGGCTCAGAATCGTATGAACGAAGGCTGGACCTATGGCCCAGTACGTGACGATCAGAAACGCCAGACCCCTTGTCTTGTTCCCTATGAGCAACTTTCAGAGGAAGAAAAAGCCTACGACCTCAATACGGCCTTTGGCACCCTGAAGTTCATTGTCTCCCAAGGTTTTGAGATCAGCAAGAAAGCATAATCCAATATGAAACCCATCTGTATTGCATTAACTAACATGTCAGGCATAGCCTGTGCTAGTGACAGAGATCATACGATCTATCAATTGTCAAAGCGTATTCCTTTTGCTGTAGCCGTCAATCCGGATTCTCCGATTCCCTGGTACAACATTATTGAACAGTGCCAGCTTTCTGGCGAACTAGAAGAAAGTGAGGAGTTTTCTGACTACGTCACTCACTTCGTCGCTTTTCTTTCCAATCATTTTGCAGAGAAATCATGGAGCGATCTCCCCTCAGACGACACAAACGTCTTCTTCATGGGCTATGGCAAGGAAGACTTGTTTCCCTCTGTCTATGACACCGTACTGAAAGTAAACCCAGAAAACGGACAATTCGAAGCCACTCAAGTAGGATATAATAAGATATCCCATCAAGAGTGCACAGCCATCAACCATCTATGTGACATCGATTCTGTATCAACTCTGTTGTTTGGAGTTAGCAATAAAACCAGAGACGCACTTCTTCCATTATACACAAGACTGTTCGAGTCGTATAAGGATCGTGTAAAAAAACACTTTGCAGATACAGAATTTACATCTTATGTCACTCAGCAATTGGACGGCCATGATATTGAGGACTCTTATTACCATACATTTTATAATGCCTATGGTGAGGTAATGTCCCGGACGAGTATGGGGCTAAACACCTTCAGTGTAGAAGATCTTGTAACTGCCGTAGAAACACTTGTTAATGCTGAGGTCCGGCTTAAGCACCTACTTTCTATGGGGAAGGAGTATCCTCATCTCACTAAGGAGATAGCCGTCATTACCCGCATTGAAGGTGTCACTTGGTTAAAACACAGTTTATTCGCATTGTAAACTTATTAAATTTCAACGATTATGACAGCAGTAGTAGGTATATTAAATAAGAAGGGTGTAGCTATTGCAGCCGATAGTGCTGTAACGCGCACTAGAGGTCGCAATAACAAAGTGACCAAGAATGGTAACAAGATGATTCGCGTAAGTGATGTGCTTCCCATCAGTGTAATGCTTACAGGCAATGGTGCTTTCTTGCAGACCCAATGGGACATTATTATCCGTCATTATCGTCAACATCGGGGCAACATCAAGCATGATACAGTTGAGGCCTGCATGCATGATTTCTTCCGCTATATTGCCGATCACGGATTGTTTATAGACTCCGAATTCGTATTAGATCGCACAAAAAGGGAGTTAGACTATTTATTTAACCATATAGAAGAGAGTATCGACGACAAGTATAAGCAACGTAATGACGAAGGAGCCTTAACATCACCCCGCAGCTTTCAAAAAGCCTTTGAAGCCTTGCTTAATAGTTGTTGTAAGCACTGGTCGAAAGATGGTGTTTGCCCCCAGTTTAAGGATTATTCCATGACGCAGTTCAAAGGTTACACCAAAGAAATCTTCGACGAGTTTGTTGAGGAAAAAATCTATAATGATGACGATCCTATTAAGGGTGGATTGTTCCCTCGCTCAGTCATGTCCGCACTGCGTGAGCCATTGGAAAAAACACTGATGACAAGGCTTACCACTCGACGATATGATGATGATGACAGTGCCGAGTTAGTGTTTACCGGTTATGGCGAGAAGCAGGAATATCCCTCGTTAGTATCCACCATTGTCTGCGAAGGTTTCGATGGACGTGTCAACTATCATGTAAACCCCAACGATGTTATCTGCATTTCCGATGATCGTCCCGTAGCCATCTGTCCCTTTGCGCAGACAGATGTCATTTACGCTATCTTAAGGGGTATTCATCGAAGTTTCCAAGGTGAGTTCGCTGAAATATTAGACAAGAATTTCGATGCATGGCAAAACGATATCTTTAATATTCCTGAAACAGAGGACTTCAATTTCTTTGATTTTACAGACAAACTTGCAGAAATCAAGACCAACGACATTAAAGATAAGTTTTATACTCAGGCAAACCGTTATCTTGCCAACAACCAGCGACAATGGGAAAAATCACTCGAAGACTACGACCTCCAATCGATGGCGGCATTGGCCGAAAGCTTGATTGACCTCACTGGTTTCCATCGAATCCTGACCTTCCAACAAGAAGGCGTTGGGGGACCTGTTGACCTGGCCGTTATCAATAAGACCGATGGTTTCACCTGGCTCAACCGCAAAAGCTGGTATCACCATAAAGATGTTGGTGGTCGTTACGGTAAACTCGGGGTATAAAACGCATAAAAACAGAATTTATGAAGACTATCAAGATATTCCTGGCATCATCAGAGGAACTTGATTACGACCGTATGGCATTCGGAAATTTAGTTCGCCGACTGGATGACATGTATGAGAAGCGTGGTATTCGAATCAAATTGTTTGAATGGGAAGATTATGATGCTGCCTATAATGACAAGCGCAAACAGGATGAATACAACGATTATGTACGCCAGAGTGATATTTTCTTAGCTTTATTTCACAAGAAAGCTGGACAATTCACTGTAGAAGAGTTTGATATCGCTTCAAAAGAATTTAAGGATCATGCATCACCAAAAGTATATACATACTGCAAAGACCTAAAGCCTGGAGAAGAAGAAACTCCCGAACTGAAGGAATTCAAAAAGCGTCTCTTTGATGAAATGGGGCACTATTGGTGTCGCTACGATAATCGCGAGAGTCTTCAGTTCCAGTTCGTCATGCAATTGCAGTTGGTTGAAAGCAGCCAGATGGACGATGTAAAGGTTGAAGATGGAATCGTTACCATCAATGGTCTACCTGTCGCCAAGATGGAGAATCTCAAGTTCGCTGCAGCAAATGAAGACTATCTCAGGATGCAGACTGACATTCATGAACTGCGCAAGGAAATTGAGGAGATACAACTTGAGCTTGAAGAGAAACAGAAGGTCCTTAATACTATAGAAGAAACCCCTAGCAATGAAAATCTCTACAAGTACATCAAAAATGATGTAGATAATCTGACAGATAAGCTTCAGCCAAAACTCAACAAGTACAATAAGTTGAAGGAAGATTTTGCCAAACATCAAGAACTATTGTTTAATACAGCAAAACGTGTATCCAAGTTGCAGGGAGAACACATCAACGATCGCATTCGACGAGCAATTGACGCTCTCAATAATGGACTCGTACGTGAAGCTAATACGATTCTCAATGAAGCCGAAGAAGATGCCAAGAACCTTTTGAATGAGTATAAACAAAGTAAGGAGATAACAGAACAGAAACGACAGAACCTCGTTATCTCTATCGAAGAGTTGTCACTCAAAGCGACTTCAATTATGGCGGATGCCAGTATTCCTATAAATAAACGCATCAATCAGGCTGATGAGATTTACAAACTTGCCGACACCATCGCCATAGAAATCAATTTAGATGAGAAAAAGTATCTCCAGCTTATTATTGATTATGTAGATTTTTCCTATATATACGGTCATTATGATGTGGCATTAGAATACGCACGTCAAGAATTGGATCTACAAATTAAGATAAATGGGAATGAGCATCAAAAGACGGCATTCTCATATGATAATACGGGAACGTTATTAAGAATAAAAGGCAATTATACTCAATCTCTGGATTATTATCAAAAAGCATTGGATATTTTTAAGAAGGTTCTTGGAGAGAATAACCCAGAAGTAGGAGGAGTTTATCAAGACATCGGAATTGTGTATAATGACATCTGTGATTATGAAAACTCCCTCCAATTTTTTAATAAAGCAATGGCAATCCGTACAAAAGCGTATGGCTCAGAATCAATAGAAATCTCTAGCTTATATACAAACTTAGGCATATTATATAATAGCCTGTGCGACTATCAAAATGCACTTATATATTGCCAAAAAGCGTTGAACATTCAAGAAAAAGTATTTGGGGCAGAAGACTATAGAATTGCACAAGTATATAACAACATAGGATGTATTTACCATGATTTAGGTGATCTTATTCATGCATTAGAATATCATAAGAAAGCTTTGGCTATTCGTGAGAAAACATTAGGTTATATACATCCTGAAACTGCAAGTTCATATAATAATATTGGTAACATATATAGTAAAAAAGCAGATTATTCTCAAGCACTTGAATACTATCAAAAAGCTCTAAATATTTATGAAAATGTTTGGGGCAATAAACATCTTAGCATAGCTGAAGGATGTAACAATATTGGAATTATATATAAAAACCAGGGAAAGTACTCAGAAGCATTAGAATATCATAAGAAAGCTTTGGCTATTCGTGAGAAAACATTAGGTTACATACATCCTGAAACTGCAGCTTCATATAATAATATTGGAAATATATATAGTGAAGAAACAGATTATTCTCAAGCACTTGAATACTATCATAAAGCATTAATAATAAGAGAAAAAATATTAGGTATTGATCATCGCGACACTGCTAGTTCTTACAATAATATAGGAATTATTTATTATCATCAGAAGAACTATAACAAAGCGTTAGAGTATTATCAAAAAGCTTTGGCTATTCGTGAGAAAGTCTTAGGCAATGAGCATCCAGAAACTGCTGATATTTATTTTAATATAGGCCTAGTCAAAAATGAACAAGGTGATCTTTCGCTTGCCCTCGAATACAACCAAAAAGCACTTTCTATTAGAGAGAAAGCATATTTGAAAGAGCATCCGTTAACAGCAGATTCTTATAACACGATTGGTAACATCTACAAAGAGCGAGGTGATTATGATCATGCTTTGGCATGTCATTTGAAGGCAATTGCGATTCGAGAACATGTGTTGGGAGAAAATCATATTGACACTGCTCAATCATATTACAATATAGGAATTGTGTATCGTAATCAAAGAGATTTCAAACAAGCACTTGAATATCATCAAAAAGCTTTAAAGATACGAATGAATATTCTGGGCCTTGAGCATGAGGACATAGCCTATTCATTTAGAGAAATTGGAATAATCCATCTTGAGCAGGGTGAATATGATCATGCTTTTGATTGTTATCAAAAAGCGCTCGTCATCGGCGAGAAAGTATATGGAGATAATCACCCCAAAACAGCTTGCTCATACAATGATGTTGGCGTTGTGTGTTTTAGGCTTGGGAAGTACACCGAAGCATTACATTATTATCAAAAGTCACTGGCTATCTATACACAAGTTTTTGGTGATAATCATGAAGATACAGCAAATGCTTATAACAATATCGGCATTGTTTATATCTCAATTGGTGATTATCCGCATGCATTGGAAAATCATCAAAAATCATTGACTATTAAAAAGGCTTTATTGGGAAATGAACATCTAGATATAGCAACTTCCTATTGTAATATAGCTGATGTTTTGAAAAAGAAAGGAAATTACCAAGAAGCTTTAGATTATTATTTTGAGGCATTAGTAATAAGAGAAAAATTAATAGGGAAGACACATCCTGATACGACTAACACATGTGGATATATTGGGAATGTGTATAATGCTCTGAAAAATTATCCTAAGGCTTTTGAATATTATATGAAAGCAGCAAACATAGGTAATAATGCAGACGCACAATATATAGTTGCTCGAATGTATATTAATGGAAAAGGTACTGACAAAGATGAAGAAGAAGCCTTTGTATGGTTAAATAAATCCGCTAAACAAGGCTATAAAGACTCAATGTATGGATTGGGGTGGATGTATGGTAGTGGCAAAGGAGTGGAAAAAGACTATTCCAAAGCTATAGAATGGTATCAAAAAGCAGCTGAGCAAGGCTATAAGGAAGCATTTAATGGACTAGCATGGACCTATCACCTGATGGGCAAATACGAAGAGGCTTTACCTTGGGCAGAGAAAGCCGTGGATGCTTCCCCGCAGAATCCTGGGATTATCGATACCCTAGCTACAGTTTACCAAGGACTGGGACGATATAACGAGGCAATGGAGCAGTTCGAGCTCTGCCTCAAACTAAAAAAAGAGCAAGGAGCTACAGAGCAAAGCATCCACGAAACCGAAGAGAAGATTGCTGCTTTGGCAAAATTAATGAAGTAAGGACATGAGGTTAATACTGAGAAATATCTTCTTCATAATAGTACTATTACTATCGTTTCATTCATGTAGTGCTGTTTCTCCAACCAGGTTTCCGGAGGTTGGTTACCCTACCCTATCCGATACGATTCCTTCGAGGATTATAGAGCGCATCTGCTATACTGTATCATATAACAACAGCACTTTCATGCCGAACTGGGTGATGTGGCAGTTGAAGGGAGAGCAAGTGATGAAGCGGAAAGAGGGCGTGTGGAACGAGTACCATGAAGATCCAGAGATTGAGGAAGGCTGCCGTGCACTCCTCTCCGACTACGCTTCGTCGGGTTATGACCGTGGCCATATGTGTCCTGGAGGTGACTGCAATTGGAACGATCAGGGGAGAGACGAGACCTTCCTTTTATCCAACATGTGTCCCCAGAATCCCGTCTTGAATCGGGGAGACTGGAAAGAAATAGAAATCGCCTGCAGGAGATGGGCAAAGGAGCACGGTAGCATATATATCGTCTGTGGTCCTATCTTCCTTAAGAGCCAGGTTCATCAGAGAATCGGCACCAACCAGATACCTGTTCCTGAAGCATTCTTTAAAGTGATCTTATGCATTGACGACAATGAGCCCATGGGCATTGGATTCATTTGCAGGAACACTGACGGCAACAGGAAGAAAGACTTTTATGTAAACTCCATCCGACAGGTGGAGAGGATTACAGGGTACAAGTTCTTTCCCAATCTGGCTGATTCCATCAAGAATCGTGTTTATGACATGAGTGACATTACTCAGTGGGATTTGCCTAGTCATCCTCGGTAAAGATTGTCGAGGAATCCGACTCGTTCATTAATTAATCAGGATCAATTCAAGAATAAAAATAGGATCACATGAAATACGACATTTTTATAAGTTACAAAAGAAGAGGCACTAGCAGCGCGACTGCTGCCTATCTCTATGAGTTGCTCTTTAAAAAAGGCTATAATGTATTCTTTGATCGCAAAGAACTGCGGAGCGGTATGTTCGACGAACAACTGTTAACACACATTTCCAACGCTAAAGATGTTATCATTCTTCTAGAGGAAACATCATTGGCTGCTTGTTTTGACAGACAGGTACCCGACTACTATAAATCAGACTGGTTCTGCAAGGAGGTGATGCATGCATTGAGTATCCCAGGAAAGAACGTCATCCCCATCCTGCTTGAGGGGTATAAAATGCCTGCTATTGAGAGTTTGCCGCCAGAGATGAAGGACCTTCCGAGATGTCAGGCTCTCAGCCTGGAGATATCAGAGGTGGAAGAATTCTATCAGAAATATTTTGTGGACATGGAATACTTGAAATCCACACCTACGAACATGTCGCAAATCAGACAAAACAGAACTCGCAAAACGTCGATTAGCAACTTGTTGTTCGTCTATGAAGGTTTCTGCTATGACATTAATGAGTATGGCGAGTACATCGCGACTATCGACGAGAACAACGACGAGAATCATCCATACAAGCACGGAGTGGAATTTGCGGGAGAGCACAAAATCCTATGCACCAACAATGATACCTGCGAGCATGTGCTCGTCACAACAGAGGTTGCCCCATATCATCAGAAATATATCTGCGTCGAGTGGGAGAAGCACCAGATGTTATGGGAGCTCAAAGAGAGTGACATTCAAAAAGAAAAGGATGCCAAAACTCTTTATTTCTGGGGGAAGGGTTTGTTTGATGGTACAAGAACTCACGAGCCAAATCTTGAAATGTCACTTTTGTGCTTCGACAAGGCTCTCGACAAACATCACAAAGAAACGGAGGAATTCATCAAGAACTGTTGGATGGCCCTCTGCGACAGGAAGGTGCTCTGGGTAAAGCGAAAGCATTGGATAGAACAAGCTGCAAGACTTGGTGTGGTGGATGCCATGAGATATCTTGGAAAGGCATACAACAATGACCGCAATTATGAGATGTGCTGCAAATGGTACAAAGAAGCCATCAAGAATGGTGACGTTAAATCAATGTTGGAGGTCGCCAAACTTTTCTGTGATACCCACATCGTTTGGCCATTTACTATAAAAAAAATAACCAATGGACTTGCTCAGGATCTTACAGAACTATTTCTTAAAATTGAAGTGCTTGCCAATGGTGAAGAATTGCTAGAGTTGGGCGATTTAGTACGCAGTATCGAAAGAAGCGAAAGGGTTAAGGAAAGACCCAAGCATAGCAGTATTGAGATTTACAAACTATCCGCTTCAAAAGGATGTTTTGACGCTCACTTTAGAATTGGATTGATTCTAGAGGAACAAAATGACTATGAAGGTGCTATCAAAGAATATGGAAAAGCACAAAAGAGCAGCAAAAGGTTAACCGCTTTAATCTGCATAGCAAGATGCCTTTACTGGTCGAAAAAGTTTTCCGAGGCGAAACAAACGTGTGAGTTGATATTAAGGGAAACGGAAAAGTGCATAAAAGAAAATAAGGAGTCCCGAATAAAAGCTTATCTCAGATTGGCAGACATAGCGAAACGTGGTTTGCTCGATGGTGTCAATGTCAAAGAGGCAGTAAGTCTATATGAAAAAATCGTGGATGAAGATAGTGATAACCTAGATGCCATAGCAAATCTTGCTTTGTTATACGAATTGCACCCAGAACTTGATACACAAAAGTCAAGGAGGCATTATGAAAACTTAATAAGGTTACGTCCTGCTGAAAGATTATCTGATGAATTTTTCCATCTTGGCAGTTTTGAAAGGCTGGAGGTATGGCTAAGCCTCGCTCATGCATTCGCAAACGGCATCTGCTGCGACAAAGATAACAGAATTGCATTAGGGTGCTATTTCTCGTGTACAAGTTATTATGACTTCAGTCATCATGAGGCTTATGCCAATATGGCAAAAAATGATTTGAAGATAATAATGGAAGAAGTGGATACTGAAAATAGGGATATACAATACTACATCGCATATATCGACTATGAACTATACTCCGATGCACAAAAGATAATGGAGTTAGTGGAGAAGAAGAACATACACTCTAGAGGAGGACTGCTGAATCATATCCTTGGTGGCGGCAACAGGAAGTACGAATCACTAGCAGCTATCGTCTCCGAGGAAGAATTTGGCACCAAGAAATACGAGAAAAGGAAAGCATATTATCTTGGAGACCGCAATCTATACAATAACGTGCAAGGCGGCTTCATGATTTCCAATTTTATCAAGGCATATGGTCGAGATATTGTTATGAATGAGACGTAATAATCATATCAAAGTAGGTTAACGCCTATATCTGCCAATTTAAAAAGTTAAGAAAAACGACTCATTCTTTAGGAGAGTAATTTGGAACTTGCATTTTCTCATAGAATTCATCCAGTTTCATCTCCTTCAATACGAGCCCTTCTATTAATTGCTTGTCATTGGTAACCGTCTTTTCCATCACAAAATGAGTCGATTCACCTTTATTGTTTGTTTTATAATATGAAGAAACAACTCTCCATCCCCTCTTTGATTGGTTATCTTTGCAGCTTCCAAACCAAATCGACAACCAAATCATGGGCAAAAGTACACATTTTCTCGGACAGCCGATACTGGGTCAGCTGTTAAATTACCTGAACAAGGCGAAAATTCTTCAGATCAGCCGCGATGGCGGCGGTGAGAAGTACGTGAAGAGTTCAATGCGTGGTGTCACCTGACGGTGATGCTCTACGCAGTCATCTCGCGCTTTGACTCCCTGCGCGAAATCACCTATGCCACAATGATGGAGTGCCGCAAGCTTCAGCACCTGGGCATTATGGACCTGCCGCGACGATCCACGCTCTCTGATGCGAACTCACGGAGGGATGAGGGAATCTCCGGGAGGATTTACCTGGACTTGTACCAGACCTACAAGGACAGACTTTCGTCGGACAGCCCCTCCCACAAGGTGCCGAAGTGGATGAAGCGGCTGCAAATCATCGACTCCACGACCGTCAGTCTGTTCTCCAACCTCATTTTCAAGGGCGTGGGCCGCAATCCGAAGACGGGTAAGAAGAAAGGCGGCATCAAGGTGCACTCCGTC
>JAEEGL016898017.1_pt1 | contig 11672 bp, 9 predicted proteins | sample 9134231 | NCBI WGS metagenome assembly JAEEGL01 (sample SAMN16246548, study PRJNA631951) | gut metagenome | biome: gut microbiome; feature: rumen; material: fiber-attached | host: Bos | place: Iran: Karaj | collected 2018-10 | reverse complement strand
TGCGGCTGGCGCGGCGGCGGCTGGCGCGGCGCCCTGCGCCAGCGCGGCGGCGCCAAGCGCCAATGAAAGTGCAAAACACCCATGAACTCTCATATCTCTCCTCCAAGTCAAAACGCTAAACTTCAAACTAGCCACTTGCCACTACCCTCTAGAACTTGATCCCCAGAACTTCCCTGAGGTGGAGAATGTGCCGGATCACTTCGGCGCGGACGTAGTCCTGGTCGTCGTGGGCCTTGTCGACCGTGCCGAGGAAGAGCAGCGCCTTGCGCCCCTCCTGGTCGAGGACAGAATCCCCGGAGTCGCGCGCCTTGCGGGCGAGATCGCACATCAGCGTCATGTAGCGGATGTCGTCGACGCCCTCGCGGAAGCCCTCCCACTGGAGGGTGTCGATCACGCCGTCGTAGATGCCATAGGCGAAGACCATCGGCCGGTAGGTCGTGGAGTCGTCGTTGTAGGGGCCGAGATGGTGGGCGTAGTTGCAGAGGGCCGAGTAGTTGGAGAGGTAGGGGGCGAGGCCGTTCTGGCGGCGGTTGAAGCTCGGGTTCTCGGGGCCGACGTGATGGGTCGAGTACCAGGCCACATGGGCCGGACCGATGGTGTTCCAGAGGCGCGGCCTGCCATCCTCGACGGGATCCTGGCTCGCGTTGAGCCAGTCGTAGAGGTAGCCGTCGCGAAGGAAGACGTTGTCGGTGCCGGCGATGACGAACTTGAAGCCGGCCTTGCGGTAGGCCTCGAAGACGGGCCGGCTATCCATCAGCCACTTCTGCGAGGGCTCGTCGCCGAAGCCGAGGAAGATCGTCGCGCCGGGAACCTTGCCCTCGTAGAAGGCGCGGAGGCGGCGCGCATGGGCCTCGAGGTCGGCCTGCGACTTGAAGTAGCGGCGGTCTGCGACGCCGCCGGCCATGATGACGTCCGTGCGCATGCCGGCCGCCTTCATGGCGCCGAAGATGACGTCGAAGTCGGCGTCGTCGCGGAGTCCCCAGTGCATGTTCTGGTTGTGCTCGACCTGGTCGCGCAAGATGGCCTCGAGCTGCCGGATGGCGAGCTCGCGGTCGTTGCCGTTCTGCTGCATGACGTGGTCGATTTTGAGATAGCTGTAGGAGGAGACGTAGAAGTCCTTGGTCGGCTCAAGGTAGCTGCGCGGCGCGGGAAGCTCGAAGGGCAGCACCTCGATCTCGACCGGGATGGAGGCGCCGGCGGCCGTGACGGCGCCCTTGTAGAGGCCGGCCGGGGTGTCGGCGAAGGCGTGGACGGTGAGGAAGAACTGCTTGCAGCGGCCCTTCTCGAGACGCACGGGCTGGAGGGTCGGCGCGTCGCGGAAGTCGGCCTTCATCGGCTGGAAGGGCTGGCTGCCGCGCCAGAAGGCGCTCCGGCGGTCCATCTGCCGAGGCGGGTTGATCCAGCGCTCCGTCACCTTGCCGTCGGGGGCGACGAGGCGGGCGTAGTTGGCCTCCTTCTTTTCGTCCACGCGGATGATGTCCTCGTCGTTGAGGAGAAGTTCGGGGACGAGCTTGAAGCCGGTGTCGCCGAAGTAGCTGAACCAGGCGTTGCGGTTCTGGTACCAGACCTTGACAACCTTCAGGTCGAGCTGGGCGGCCGGAAGCGAATCGCCCTTTTCGTTCCGGAAGGCGCCGAGCGTGAAGGCGACCTTGCCGAGATCGGCGTCGGCCTTCACGACGAAGGAGCCCGGCTCGAACTCGCCCCGCGCCAGGCGGATGCGCACGACGCCCCCGGCCGGGACGTCCGTCGGCTCGGCGTCGGGGAGGCGCTGGATGTCGCTCATGGGCGGAACCGCCCACCAGGTCAGCGGCGACTCCGCCGCTTGTGCCGCCGGGATCGCGCCGGCGACCAGCGCGAGGAAGGCGAGAATATGAGATTTCATTTGCATGAGCTTCTTGCAAAACCCCTCCCTTGCGGAGATCGGGGTTTAACCTTTCTGTTCCACCGACATGGACACCATGTCCAAACCAGCATGGACATTATGCCAAAAAACGGCAAATCCGTCAAAAAACGCAACAGAATCGTTCATTGCCACTATCACGCTCTGCGGCAAAAGCGTCTTCCCTCATTTTCGGACGAGATCTTCCTGATATGGGTGGAAGCAGTGGCGGTGCCACTTCTGAGTCACCTCCGTCATCGCAAAGCCGATGCAGCGACCGCGAGAACTTTTTCCTTCCTTTTTTTCATCAAAAAAATTTTTTGACAGTTTTCCCAGGTTTTTGTAGAATGTGAAATAGCAAATGCGGACTCGGGCTCCGCAGTGGCACGACAGGGCACGCCCCTGTCTATGGCAATCCTCTTCTCGGAAACACAACTATGTCAGACGACAACAAAAGCGGCAACAAAATCGCCCTTGGCATCGGAATTGTCTTCCTCGCCGTCTCGTCGGTGATGGCGACTCGGCTGTGCATGCCCCTTGTCGAGCAGCGGCGCCAGCTCGAAGACAAGCGCAACGAGCTTGCCACCGAAGTCTCCATGATGCGCGGCGAAATCGATGAGATGAACAGCCGATGCCTTCGCTTCGAGACCGATCCCGAATTCGTCGAGCGACAGGCCCGCATCAACAAGCGCATCGGCCCCGGCGAAGTGGAATTCGTCTTCGACGCGCCCGAATGAAGCCGGCTTAACGTCAAATTTGAATGGAGTAAAACATGGCAGAACTTCAACCCATCCCCGAAGAGCAGCAGACCGGCGAAGGCGGCGCGTATATCTCCGACCGCTTCCGCGTCGACTCCAACGCCCCCGTTGGCAAACCCGCCAACTACACCTTCGCTGGCATCTGCGCCATCCTGGCGTTCATCCTCTTCGCCGTGACGCTGATGCTTCTCGTGCAGGACTGGCAGTTCCTTTCCGCCGCATAGGGAGAACCCCCATGAAAAAGCTCAAGGTCTATCTCAGCGGCCCGATCATGGACGCCGAGGCCGGGAACGCGGCCAACTGGCGCGCCGCAGCCCGCGCCTCCCTTGAAGGCAAGTTTGCGATTCTCGACCCGATGCGCCGCAACTTCAAGGACCGCGAGGTCGATTCGGCAAATGAAATCGTCGAGTTCGACCTTCAGGACGTCCGCGATGCCGACATCCTTCTGGTCAACTACGACAAGCCCTCGATCGGCACGTCGATGGAGGTCTTCTACGCCGCGCACGACCTGGGGAAGTTCATTGTCGCCTTTTCGCCCTTCAAGTTCGCCGAGTGCTCCCCGTGGATGGTGCGCTACTGCACCAAGATTCTCCCCAGCCTCGACGCCGCCGTCTCGTACATCCTCGACCATTTCGTCGAACTCGACGTCGAGTAGGGTCGGCCACGAAGCCTGACGCGCTATGAAGCGCTTCGCCTACAAGTTCATCGACCAGGTGCGCCGCGAGGCCACCCGCCGCAATGCGGTCGTCTCCGTCCTGGCAGGTGGCCGCGTCCGCCACTTCAACGCCTACGACTGGGGCACCGACACCTTCGTCTTCGAGCGCGACGTCTGGAAGGAAAAACCCAGCCACGCGCCCGTCCTGATCGTCCGGAAGAGCGTCTTCATCGAGGGACGCGAAGGGCGCATCATGACCATTTCCTCCGGCAGCCACTCCACGGCGGCGCTCCCGCTGCTGCGCGGCGACTTCTGGAACCTCGGCCGGATTCCCGACCGCCGCAAGGGCGATGTCATGCGCAAGGCGATCATCTGCGCCAACATCGTCGCCGATGGCGAGACAATCGAGATTTCGCAGCGCGACGTCTCCGTCGAAGAGATGCATGCCGCCGACGAATGGCTCCGCGGCCTCGGCTGGCCGCTGGGCGGCGTTGTCCTTGCGGAGCGCAGTGACGAGGCCGTCGACTTCTACCGCCGGCGCGGCCAGGAATGGCGCATCAAACCCCTCGTCTGGACGCGTTCGGAAATGGACTTCGCGCTCGCGGCCTCCCGCACGCGCCTCCACTCCGACTTCTGCTACTACCACAGCGTCAAAGGCGTCCACTTCCTCTCCTTCGAGGATTTCTCCGCCCTCCTCCCGCAATGCTCCGTTGACTTCGAGGCCGTGCGCCGCTGCATCAACGAGCTGGCCAAGCCCGAAGAGGTCGGCGACCTCCCCGCGATGCTCGACCCGAAGTACCGCAACCACCACGAGATCGAACTCTTTGGCATCCGCGACCTCTCGGCGTCGGAACGCATTGTCCAGGCCATCATCGCCCTTCAGCGGAGCCTCGACGGGATGTCGTCCGCCGAATGCGAAGACAGGCTCGCCGAAATCATCTCGGCCTACAGGACGGCCCTGTCGTTCCCCGACCTCGCCGACTCGGGGAGCGCTCTTTTCGTCTCGTCGATGTACAAGCACCTCACCGGCGAGATCTACAGTTCGCAGGACCAGGTCATACCGGCTTTCGACGACCGCAAGACCGCCCTTCCCGGCGCCACCTTCCGCGGCGGCAAGCCCGACTTCCACCTCGGCGCCGACGAGCGCACCCGCGCGCTTCTCGAATACGCCATGTCGCACCTCTCCGCCGGCGAGGAGATGGAGTACGCCAACGTCTACGAGCTTCGCGGCGAAGGGGTAGTCGCGCCTCCGGGGCAGTTCCCGACGCGCGAGATCGAGTTCAAGACGACCCAGCGTCCCGTCTCGACGAAACTGATCGAGAAGCGGCTCGCCCAGCGCGGCATCGACTACGCCAGCTACATGCTCGTACGCGTTCAGGCCTTCCAGTCGCTTGGCGTCTCTTTCGGCAACCACCACCTGCTTCAGCGCCGCGACAAGGGCGAAAGCAACACCTACTACTTCGTCCGCAACCGCTACGCAGGCTACGCCATCGATGTCATCAGCCACAACCGTTTCAAGCGCGAGGGCAAGGACGGCAAGCTCGTCGACTTCCCCGAGGCCATCCTCATGACCGCTGCGCAGGCCGGCCGCGCCGCCGCGCACACGATGGTGGTCAAGAAGTACTTCGAAGCCGAAGGGACCGTCGGCTTCGGCAGGGGCAAGGAGATCATCGAGTTCGACCACGACCTGGCCTGGGGCTGCGAAATGCCGTGCGGCATGCGCCTCAGCTCGATCCGCGGCTCGCTCGGCTGGCCGTGCTTCGACAGGACGAAGGAAAACCTCGACAAGTGCTTCGCCACCTACACCGAGGCCTTCGCCCGCACGGCGGTTGACTTCTGGCAGAAGAACGGCGCCGTTGTCTCCCTCGACGCCCTCATGGAGGACTTCTGCGCCGGGTTCACCGCCGCCACGCACGAAATCTTCTGGAACTACTACAACCGGCGCGAGCTCTTCTCGCAGTTCGACCCTGCGCTGAAGCCCACGTTCCACTTCCGGCAGAAGTGGCTTTTCGTCCTCTGGTCGCTGGAGCGCCAGCACGAGAACGCCACCCGACTCGCCGCCATGATCAGGGTCGCCGCTGGACGCATCGCCGCCCGCGCCGACGGCCTCGAACTCTAGCCGCGCCGCGTGCCGCTGCGGATTTCCCGGGCACGGCGAGGAGAACAACCAACAGCGGCGAACACGAACTGAAAGGAACCACCGACATGGCGGGCGAATATGTTTTCAACTTGCAGCGCGTCACCAAGCAGCACAACATGAAGACGATCCTCGACGACGTCTCCCTGGCCTTCTTCTTCGGCGCGCACATCGGCGTCATCGGGGCGAACGGCAGCGGAAAGTCGTCGCTTCTCAGGATCCTGGCCGGCATCGACAAGGAGTTCATGGGCGAATGCCAAATCGCGAAGGGCGTCCGCATCGGCTACCTCGAGCAGGAGCCCCGTCTCGACCCGACAAAGACGGTGGGCGAATGCATCCAGGAGGGCGTCGCCGAAGCCCAGGCCATCCTCGACCGCTACGACGAAGTCTGCGACCGCATGGGCGACCCCGACGTTTCGGACGAGGAAATGGACCGGCTCGGCGACGAAATGGGCCGGCTCCAGGAAACCATCGACCAGAATGACCTCTGGTCTCTCGACCACACCGTGGAACTCGCCATGGAGGCCCTCCGCACGCCTCCGGCCGACACGCCGGCGGCAAACCTCTCGGGCGGCGAGCGGCGCCGGGTCGCCCTCTGCCGGCTGCTCATCTCCAACCCGGACGTCCTTCTCCTCGACGAGCCCACCAACCATCTTGACGCCGAGTCGGTCGCCTGGCTGGAGGAGTACCTCAAGCGCTTCAAGGGGACGCTCGTCGTCGTGACGCACGACCGGTACTTCCTCAACGACGTGACGGCCTGGATCCTCGAGCTCGACTCCGGCCGCGCCTACCCGTGGAAGGGCAACTACGAGGAATGGCTCGTCCAGAAGCAGGAGATGATGGCCCGGGCGCAGAAGCAAAGCGAAAGCCGCCGCAAGCTGCTGGAGAACGAGCTCGCATGGGTGCGCACCAATCCCTCGGGCCGTCGCGCGAAGAACAAGGCGCGCATCACCCGCTACGAGGAACTGGCCCGCCAGCAGGTCGACGTGCGGGAGGACGACCTGAAGATCTCGATTCCACCGGGCCCGCATCTCGGCGATCTCGTCGTCAAGGCCGAAAACCTCGCCATGGGCTTCGGCGACAAGCTCCTTTTCGAAAACGTCAACTTCGACCTCCCGAAGGGTGGTATCATCGGCGTCATCGGCGGCAACGGCGCCGGCAAGACGACCCTGATGAACCTCATCACGGGCAAGGAGAAGCCCCTGTCCGGAACCTTGACAGTTGGACCGACGGTGGTCGTTTCGTATGTGGACCAGATGCGCGACGCGCTCGACGACACGCGCACGATCTACGAGGAAATCACCGGCGGAAACGAAAACGTCGATCTCGGCGGCCGCCAGATGAACGGCCGAGCCTACTGCTCGCGCTTCAACTTCAAGGGCGCCGAGCAGAACAAGAAGGTCGGCGTGCTGTCGGGCGGCGAACGCAACCGCGTCCATCTCGCCAAGCTATTGCGTTCGGGCGGCAACCTCCTGCTCCTCGACGAACCCACCAACGACCTTGACGTAGCGACACTGCGCGCCCTTGAGGAAGGGATTTCCGACTTTGGCGGGTGCGTCGTCGTCGTCTCGCACGACCGTTGGTTCCTCGACCGCATTGCCACGCACATCCTCGCCTTCGAGGGCGACTCGAAGGTAACCTTCTTCGAAGGCAACTACCAGCACTACCACGAAGCCCGCCGAAAGCTCCTCGGCGACGCCGCCGACAGACCCACGCGGGTGACCTTCCGTCCGATCCGCCACTAGTGTCGCGTCCGCGAAGGCCTGACTTATTTGCCTTTCCTGATTCCGCCCTGCCGCGCCCCCGCCGGGGACCGCGGCACCACGCTCTCCGCAGTGCCGTCCTCCGCTGAGAAGCGCTTCAAGACTCGGCCTCGCCTGACGAAGCCAACTCGGCGCAACTATGCCGGATTTAACCGGACGGGACTCTCGGGCGCCACGATCGACTGGAGGTTGGCCATGATGCGCTCGGCGACGACCGGCTGGTTCATGGTGTAGAGGTGCACGGCGTTGACGCCGTTCGCAAAGAGATCGACGATCTGCTCGGTCGCGTACGCGACGCCAGCGTCGAGCATCTGCGCCGGGTTGTCGCCGAACCGGTCGGCTATCGCCTTGAAGCGCATCGGAAGGTAGGTTCCGGAGAGCTTGGTGATCCGCGCGATCTGCCGCTTGTTCGTCACGGGCATGATGCCGGCGAGGACGGGGATGTTGATTCCCGCCTCGCGCAGCTTGCCGAGGTAGCGGAAGTAGATGTCGTTGTCGAAGAACATCTGGGTCGTCACGAAGTCGAGCCCCGCATCGACCTTTTCCCGCAGATGCGCGATGTCCTCCTCGATGTGCTCGCATTCGGGATGGCACTCGGGATAGCAGGCGCCGCCAATGCAGAAGTCGCCCATCGTCTTCAGCGCCCGGATCAGGTCCACGGCATGGGGGTAGTGGCCCGGGGGCGGCGCGTCGGCGTCGGCGGGCATGTCCCCGCGAAGCGCCAGGACGTTTTCGATCCCCGCCGCCTTCAGCCGCCTCGCCTCGTCGGCGATCTTCTCGCGCGTCGCCATCACGCAGGTGAGGTGCGCAAGCGGCGTCGTGGCGCAGGCGTCCTTGATGAACGACGCGATTGCCAGCGTGTTCGTGTTGGCGCCGCCACCCGCGCCGTAGGTGACCGACATGAAACTCGGCCGCGCCTTGCAGAGCCGGGCGACGGCCTCCTTCACGGGTTCGAAGGAGGCGTCCTTCTTCGGCGGGAAGACCTCGAAGGAGACGGACGGCCTCCCCTTCCCCAGTATGTCGCGAATCTTCATCTCCACACGATCCTTTCCCACTTGGCTTTTCCGCCGCCGACGGACGGCCGCCCGCGCCGGGACTACTCTCCGCCTACCAGGACGACCCGCTGGCCCTTGTCGGGCGCGGCGGCGTAGGGCGCGCCGTGGCGCTTCAGCAGATCAACCATCATCCCGGTCCGCTCGGCATCGCCGTGGACCGCGAAGACGCGCTTGAGCTTAGGCCCCTTGGAGGCGTCGAACCACTCCATGAGCCCGCCCCGGTCGGCGTGGGCGGAGAGGGCGTTGATGGTCTGGATTCGCGCCTCGATGGTGACCTCCTCGCCGAAGATGCTGACCGGGGAGGTCAGATTGACGATCTTGCGGCCGAGGGTGTTCTCGGCCTGGAAGCCGACGAAGAGGATGATGTTGCGCGGGTTGCCGAGGTTGTTGCGCAGGTGGTGGACGATCCGGCCGCCTTCGCACATGCCGGAAGCCGAGATGATCACCATCGGCTCCTTGACGCCGTTGAGCGCCTTCGACTCCTCCAGGCTGCGCGTGAAGACGAGTCCGGGGAAGTCGAGGAAGTCGCGGCCCGCGCGCAGGATCTTCGCCGTGTCCTCGTCGTAGCATTCCTTGTGGCGCTCGTAGATGTCGGTGGCGCGCAGCGCCAGCGGGCTGTCCACGACGATCTTGGTCGGCGGGATGCGCTTCCGCTCGACGAGCTTGTTCAGGAAGAAAAGCAGCTCCTGCGTCCGGCCCACGCTGAAGCACGGCACGATCAGCTTGGCCTTCTGCTGGTGGATGTCGTCGATGTAGCCCTTCAGTCGGCCGAGGATGTCGTCGTCGGAGGGATGGTCGCGATCCGCGTAGGTGCTTTCGATCAGGATGGCGTCGGCGTCCGGCACGGTCGCCGGGTCGCGCAGGATGGGCTGCCTCTTGTTTCCGAGGTCGCCGGTGAAGACGAGACGGTAGGGCTTGTGCGAGTCGCCCCGGACGACAAGCTCGGTGATGGCCGAGCCGAGGATGTGGCCGGCCTCGTGGAAGACCAGGCTCACGCCCCTGCCGAGATCGACTTCGCGGTAGAGGGGCTCCGACTGGAAGTTCGCCATGATCGCATCTACGTCCTTCAAGACGTAGAGCGGCTCGAAGAGTCGCTTCCCCTGCTTCTTGCGCTTTTCGTTGACGTAGGCGAGATCCTGCTCCTGGAGATAGCAGGAGTCCCGGAGCATCGCGTCGCAGAGGTCGGTCGTGGCGTAGGTGGTGACGACCTTCCCCTTGAAGCCGCGCCGGGCGAGCGTGGGGAGGTTGCCGCTGTGGTCGATGTGGGCGTGGGAGAGGATCACCCAGTCGAGCGACGGAATGTCGAACGGGATGTTGCGGTTGATCTCGAAGGCCTCCTTGCGGTGGCCCTGGAAGAGGCCGCAGTCGAGGAGTATCTTCAGGCCGTTGGCCTCGACGTAGTGCATCGATCCCGTCGTCGTGCGGGCGGCCCCGTGAAAAGTGACTGAAAGCATCTCTGTTTCCTTTCCCTGAAATTCCCAGCGACCGGGAGGCGTCCCCTTCCCGCCCGCGCTAGTCAATGTCGATCTCGAGCCAGACAAAGTCCCTTGCCACAAGGTCCTTGTCGCCTCGGTTGAAGAACTCCACGTTGTTCCACCCGTCGTGGAGGACGCCGACGGGGATTTCGGCCTGGGTCGCAAACGTCTGCGCGCCGGCGGCCGCGGAGGGCAGCCTCGCAGGAAGGGGCGCGTCGGCGGGAAGCGCCGGGCACGCGACCGTGTTGACAAGGATGTCGAGCTGCGCCGGCGCCGCCGTGCAGACGACGACCCGCGCCGTGCGGCCGGCCGTCGCCTCGCCGCAGTTGACCTTCACGCCGCCATTGCAGCACTTGGTCCAGACGAAGTCGGGGTACGGAGACGTCGGGTACTCGCCTTCGCCTAGGGGGCTGTGGCGGGTGAAGACGTGGCGGCGGGGCCGATGGGCGACGGCGTCGCGGTCGCCCAGCCAGGCCAGGCTTCCGGGGAAGCCCGGATGCTCCACCGGACGCCCGGCCATGCGCGGGAAATGGTTGTAGAGGTAAATCGCGTCGGCGCCGTCGTGGTACCAGCCGGACGCGAAACCGCAGTCGGTGTCGGCGCCGAACGTCAGGATGGCGCGGCCCGCGACGTCGGAGGTCATGTTGTAGTCGGCGTCGGGGGCGATCAGGATGGGGCGCGGGCAGAGGGCGCGGTAGAGCGGAAGGTCGCAGTCCTGCTCGGTGGAGGTGTCCTTGCACGACGGGACGACGATGTCCACCAGCCCCTCGCGCGCCCAGGCGCCGACGTCCATCCCGACGCCGTAGGCCTCGTGGAGGCGTGCCGGCACGCGCACCGCCACGCGCACGGGATGCCCCCATTTCGCGGCGGCCTCGTTGCAGGCGGCGCGGGTCTCGCGCATGAACGCCGTGAGAATGCCGGCGTTGGCCTCGTCGCTGCCCGGCGCGAAGACGGGGACGCACCGGAGCCAGTCCAGCTCGATCCCGTCGGACTCGTAGTCCAGCACGTATTCGCGCATCATCGCCCGGTGGTAGTCGAAGACCTCCCGCTTCCCGTAGTCAAGGGCGTTGTCGCGCCAGTCGCCGCGCCACGTGTGGCGGTACCAGGCCCTGACGAGGTCCTTCCGGTCAAGCCAGAGGTCGCCATGCTGAGGCAGCCACTCCACGCCAAGATAGGTGTGGTGGACGTCGTCCATGCGCATGGAATGCCACATTTCCGCGTCGTTCTCGTGGCAGCGCGCGTAGCGCACCGCCATGAATTCCGGCAGGACCTCGTTGACGTGCCGCGAGGTCAGGAACATCCGCTTGAAGCTGTCGGCATCCTTCCAGTTGGACGACAGCGGCCGGCCGCGAAGCAGAAGCCGGCCTTCGGCGTCGAGCGAAAGGTCCTTCCAGAAAGGCGTCCCCACCTTCGTCGGATAAAAGGAACGCTGGAAGTTCATGTTGTAGAAGACCGCCGCGACGCCGCTGTCCTTCGTGTAGAAATCGACGTCGCGCCTTACGGCGGCGAGGAGCCCCTCGCGGTCCATCTCCTCAAGCGGCTCGAACAGCCAGAAATTCCAGGCGTCGGAGTTGACGAAAATCCCGTTTTTCCTCATGGCTTCAATGATACCACATCGCCGTATGTCCCGCAATCGCCCCGCCTGCGCAGGCTAATCCCCCACTATCCGTCAGGGTGGCATGGCGGACTCTGCGCGGAGCCAGTTCCCATGGAGGGGGGGGCGATGGCAATCGGCTTTGCCGGCAGTCACGCGAGGACTTTTTGCTGCGGCTTGCGCCGCGACGATGTGGGGCGATCTTTTGCGCTCGGTGGCGGAGGCGGGCTTCGCCAGGCGGGATGGGGAGGCTGCGTCCGGGCGGTTTGCCGGCGCCGCGAAGCGGCAAAGGGGCCGGCAAAACGCCGGACGCCCCCGGACCCGCCGCACCGGAAAATCGTCCCCCATCGTCGGCT
>JAEEGL016499368.1_pt1 | contig 11672 bp, 9 predicted proteins | sample 9134231 | NCBI WGS metagenome assembly JAEEGL01 (sample SAMN16246548, study PRJNA631951) | gut metagenome | biome: gut microbiome; feature: rumen; material: fiber-attached | host: Bos | place: Iran: Karaj | collected 2018-10 | reverse complement strand
ATTTTGTCTTCAATCACACAAGTGATGAGCATGAATGGGCGCTTAAGGCAAAAAATGGTGACAAAAAGTACATGAATTATTATTACATGTACAAAGATAAAGCTGAGGTGGACGACTGGAACCGCAATTTGCGCGAGATTTTTCCAACCGTACGCCGAGGCTCTTTTACTTATCTTGAAAAACAGAACATCTGGGTTTGGACGACCTTCAATTCCTTCCAGTGGGATTTGAATTATTCCAACCCGGAAGTATTTTTAGTAATGTGCCAGGAAATGCTTAGCATTGCAAACCTTGGTGTGGATGTTCTGCGTCTTGACGCCCTTGCCTTTGTATGGAAGGAAAAGGGTACAGTCTGCGAAAGTCTTCCAAAAGCTCACACTCTGATTAAGGCTTTTCAGTATGTAGCCCGAATTGCCTGTCCTTCTCTGGTTTTCAAGAGCGAGGCCATTGTTCATCCTGATCAAGTTGTACAGTATATTCACAAGGATGAATGTGCAATCAGCTATAATCCCCTGCAGATGGCTCTTTTGTGGTCAACGATTGCTACCCGCGATACACGCTTGTTAAATCTTTCACTTAAAAAACGCTGGAAGATTCCGGCTGACTGCACCTGGGTAAATTATATCCGCTGTCACGATGATATAGGCTGGACTTTTAGTGATGAAGATGCTTCGAGTCTTGGAATTAACGGTTTTGCTCACCGCCAGTTCCTCAACCGCTTTTTTACAGGCCGATTTGAAGGAACCTTCAGCGCAGGTGAACCTTTCCAGCTGAATCCTACAACCGGTGACTGCCGTATCTGCGGAACCATGGCCAGTCTTGCAGGGCTGGAACAGGCTGAAACTCTGAAAAATGATTTGCTTGAAAGAATGGCACTTGCCCGCATCAAAATGATGTACGCAGTTGTGCTTGCCCTGCCGGGTATTCCGCTTTTGTATGCAAATGATGAAAAGGCGGTCTTTAACGACTATTCTTACCGGGAACGCGATGAACAGAAGGATGATTCCCGCTGGGTTCACCGTCTGAAGACTGACTGGAAGGGAAAGCTGCTTCCGGCTCAAAAGGAAGTTTTTGACTTTGTAAAAAAAGCAATTAAGCTTCGTAAATCTGAAAAAATGCTTGGCGGCACAGAAATTGCTTTTTATGATACTCAGGATTCGGCAGTTTTTGCTTTCCGCCGCGGAACAATTCATGTTGTTGCCAACTTCAGCGAGCGTCCGGCCACTTTTAAAACCGGTGCCTGGGCCAAAGAAAGCACAGACCTTCTTACCGGTCAGAAATACGAAAACTACTACGCCCAGCAGCTGGGCCCATACGAGGTCCGCTGGCTGAGTGAGGTTCTGTAGGTAATACAATGGAAGGCAGCGGTCCGGCAAGTTCGATGGACGCTGCCTTTCCTATCGTATTTGAATAAAAATGAAAGATGCATTTTGAAAAATGCGGAGCAGGGGGCGGGATTCGCGAAGCATTGAAGGCGATGCAGGGCATATACCGCCGGTGTGTGAAATACAGAGCAAGCGAAGCTTGCGTCGAGCCTTCACCGCTGAGCGAATAACGACACTGCGGGAGCATTTTTCAAGAGAGGAAATATGATTTTTAAAACAGATAAATTCGGAAAGGACAGCGTTCAGCGTAACGAAACTCTTTTTACGCTTGCCAACGGCAACATCGGTATGCGCGGTGACACAGAGGAAAAAGCCGGCACTTTCCATAAAGGAACTTATATAAACGGATTTTTTGATAAGGAAAGCATTCTTTACGGCGAAACCGCTTACGGATATGCAAAAAATCACGAAACGATTTTGAATCTTCCTGATGCAAAAAGAATCGAAATGAAGATAAATGGCGCTGCATTTGCAATCGATGGAAGCAGCGGAAAGTGCACTTTGAATACCCTCTGCACTGACCTTGAAAAAGGCACATTAACCCGCGAATGCGACTGGGAAAATGGCCGGGATAAAATCCGCCTGCACAGCGAGCGTCTTGTTTCTTTTAAGCATGAAAACTGCGCCGCAATCAGATACTGCGTAAAAAATACAGGAAATTCTCCTCTGGAAATTGAAATAGCTTCTGCGGTGGATATTACTGCGGGAAATATTCTTGCAGAAGACGACCCTAGAATCGGGGCAAAATTCCGCCACAAACCTCTGGAAATTCTGAGCAAAAATGTGGAAATTTGCGGAAATTCTGAGGAAAATGCAAAAATCACATTCGAGGCAAAAACTGCAAAATCGGGACTTTTTTTGAGCGGAAATGTGCAGAATTTGGCAAAAATCGATGGAATTTCGCAGAAATTCGTTAAAAATGAAGGATTTTTGTTTGAAAATTCTCAAATTCCTTACGTTTTTACAAAGGCCTCTTTGCAGCCAAAAAGCGAATTTATTCTCGAAAAATACATCACTTACTGCTGGAAAAGCGAATCAGAGGGTGGCGATATAAAATCCCTGGCAAATCAGGCAGAAAATGAATGCTCAGCTTTTAACGCTGCCGGATTTGATACAGCTGTTACAGAGCAGAAGGACTTCCTTTCTGACTTCTGGAATGTTGCAAAAATCAAAATTGACGGGGATGAAAAAAGCGAAGAAGCCCTGCATTTCAGTCTTTTCCATCTTTTGCAGTCAGCCTGCCGCACCGGCAAGGCAGCTATCGGTGCTAAGGGACTTACAAGCGAAGGTTATGAAGGTCACTTTTTCTGGGACACAGAAAGCTATGTCTGCCCGGTTTTTACTTACACGGCACCGGAAGTTGCGAAAAGTCTTCTTGAATACCGTGGACATATTCTGCCAAAAGCAGAAGAGCGGGCGGCGGAGCTTAATCTGAAGGGTGCCCTCTACCCATGGCGCACAATCGACGGTGAAGAAACAAGCGCCTACTACCCGGCAGGAACAGCCCAGTATCATATTGATGCGGACATCATTTTTGCCCTCAACCGCTTTTTGAATGCCCATGGAGACGACCTTGGTTTTGATCAAAAAATCGTAGAAAAAATGTGCGCCCAGACAGCCCGCATGTGGGAAAGCCTTGGTGCCTTTATTCCTCACAAGGGAAATAAATTCTGCATCAACGATGTTACCGGCCCTGATGAATATACGGCAATTGTAAACAACAATGCCTTTACAAACTTTATGGCGCGGGAAAATCTTGAAATCAGCGTTGCCCGATCCGGCTCTCAGGCTAGTCAGGCAGAAAAAGATTGCTGGAAAAATATTGCGGAAAATATCTATATTCCTTTTGATAAGGGGCTGGGAATTTATCCTCAGGATGACAGCTTCCTTGATAAGGCTGACTGGGATTTTGAAAATACGCCAAAATCAATGTATCCGCTTTTGATGCACTATCATCCGCTGGAAATCTACCGTCACAAGGTTTTGAAGCAGCCGGATTTAGTTCTGGCACAGTTTTTGCTGAGCAGGCGATTCTCTAAGGCAGAAAAAATACGCAACTTTAAGTATTACCAGAAATATACTACCGGAGATTCATCACTCAGCTATTCGATTATGAGCATTATGGCGGCAGAAAGCGGTGACACAGAAAAGGCTTTTGATTATTACAATAAAACTGTCCGCATGGATATTGACGATGTAAACGGTAACAGCCGGGACGGAATCCACACTGCATGTATGGCAGGAAGCTGGATGAGTACGGTTTATGGATTTGCAGGCTTCCGCGATTACGGCGGAGTTTTCACTTTTGATCCAAAGCTGCCGGAAAGCTGGAAGGGACTGGAATTCTCTCTGGCGATTAAGGGGCACGTTTTAGATGTAAAAATCTCGCATAAGGAAGTTACATATTCGCTGCGGGATAGTGCGGCAAAGGGGAAGGCTGATAAGACCTTGGAAGGTGGACATAGCCGCGGTAAACTTGTCATTTACCATAGGAATGAAAAGCTTGAGCTTGGTGATGGAGACAGCGTTTCATTCTCCCTTAAGAAAAAACTGGGTGCAGTTCTTTTTGATCTGGACGGAGTTATCACAAATACGGCGCCGCTTCATTACAAGGCCTGGAAAGAGATGGCTGATGCCGAGGGCCTGACTTTTGATGAAGAAATGAACAAAATGCTTTTGGGAATCAGCCGGGAAGAGAGCCTTGAGGTGATTCTGCGGGAAAATGGGGCTACCTGGACGGCCGAAAAGAAGGCTGAAAAGTGCTTTTGGAAAAACGAGCGCTATAAGGAGCTTTTGAAGAGCCTGACTCCGGCGGATATTTTGCCGGGAATTAAGGATCTGCTTGGCGAGCTGAAGGCTCACGGGGTTCCTGCGGTGCTTGCAAGTTCAAGTAAAAATGCGCCGGCCATTCTTGATGCGCTTGAAATCCGTGATTTGTTCAAGGGAATTGCCGATGCCAACCGCGTTCAGAAGGCAAAGCCGGAAGCCGACATCTTTCTGGAAGCGGCAGAACTTTCCGGCGCCTGGTATGCTGACTGCGTAGGCGTAGAGGACGCTGAGGCCGGTGTTGCAGCCATTAAAAAGGGCGGCATGACAGCGGTAGGAATCAGCCCGGACGGCTCGCTGAAAGAGGCAGATTTGCAGGTTGGCGGCACTGGCGAATTAACATACGACGTGCTGTGTGGGCTGATGAAGTAATTTTGACACGGATTACACGGATAGGCACGGATAAGGGCTGATAATTAGATAAGGTAGATACAAAAATTGCGAGGGAGAAGAAGGATTTTCAAAAACACTCTGTTTTGCGGCCGCTATAGCGGCCATGTATATAGTTCCAAGGCAAAACAGCGTGTAGCGCGATATCGCGCGGTTTTGAAAATCCTTCTTCGACCGGGAGCTTTTTGTCGTAGACGAAATATTATTTTTTAGGAGATTTATTATGGACGTAACAGCTTTAGGCGAAATTTTAATCGACTTTACTTTTGCCGGCAAAAGTGCCGACGGAAAAAATATATATGAAGAAAATCCGGGCGGAGCGCCCGCGAACTGTGCCTGCGCTGTTGCAAAACTTGGCGGAAAAGCTGCTTTTGTCGGTATGACAGGCTGCGATTCATTCGGAAAAGATTTACGGGACACTCTTACCGGCCTGAATGTTGATGTCAGCGGAATGCGCACAACAGACAAACAGCACACAACCCTTGCTTTTGTTTCACTGGATGCAAACGGCGAGCGTCATTTTTCATTCTGCAGAAATCCGGGCGCAGATACCCAGCTTAGCGAATCTGACCTTGATATGGGGCTTTTGCAGGGCACAAAAATCCTGCACGTTGGCTCACTTTCTCTTACAGACCAGCCTGCAAAATCATCTACTTTGAAGGCTATCGAAGTTGTAAAAAAGGCTGGTGGACTCATTTCCTACGACCCTAACTGGCGTGCAAACCTCTGGCGAGGTAGAAACGACGCTATGGCTGAACTTAAAAGCCTTTTCAAATATGCGGACATCGTAAAGGTTTCTGACGAGGAGCTTAAACTTTTGTTTGGGGAAGTGTCTTGTGAAGAAGGCGCTGAAAAAATCCACGCGGAAGGCGTGAAACTTGTGCTCATTACACTGGGTGCAAAGGGCGTTTATTATTCTGCTAAGACAAGCGGGCTTGTGGCAAACGGAACAATCAGTGTTCCAAAGGTAAAGGTTGCCGATACAACTGGTGCCGGAGACAGCTTCAACGGCGGTCTTTTGTTCCGCCTTACCCGCCGGGAAAATCCGCTTGAGTTCACAAAAGAAGAGCTGATAGAAGATTTGAACTTTGCAAACTCGGTTGCATCTTTATGCGTAACGAAACGCGGGGCAATTCCTGCGCTGCCAACTTATGAAGAAACAGTGGCGTTCTTAGAAAAAAACTACTAATATATATAAGTAGGAGGCTAGAAATGAAATATCCATTTATGACAATGCCAGACGACACAGAAATTACTCATTCAAGCATTTACGAAGAAGATGGTGTTGAAAAAATCAAAGTTTATATTGAACGCCCGACAGACAATGGTTTCATAGATGCTACCTGTATATTGCCTTCTTACACTTGGGAAAATCATGGTTTTTCAGATTCTGAGATAGCAGCCTTTCAGGAAATGCTGGAAAAAGGTGCTCATGTAATTTACAAATTTGCAAAACAGGGTGGTTTCGGACATGCCGCAAATTTTTAGAATTGGAGCATACATCGTTTATTTTTGGTCAGACGAAGGCCTTCCTACCGAACCAGTACATGTACACGTTGCAGAAGGTCGCCCTATTCCAAACGGAACAAAAATCTGGATTACAAAATCTTTGCACGGAATCGTTGCTCACAATAAATCAAAAATCCCAGCCCACATTCTCAACGATATTATTTCCGTTATTGAAGTACAGGCTTTGTACATTTGTGCAGAATGGAAAAAGCATTTTGAAAGTTTGTTTTTCTACTGTTAGTAAATTTTTTCTTTAAAATACAACCAAAGGCGTTTATAATATTTATAACAAATCTTTATAAATATTAAGGCGATTAATACGTCTTTGGGGAAAAATGGCAAATAGAAATCTTAGTAAAGCTAAAGCAGCTAAAAACGACGAATTCTATACTCAGTATGCAGATATCCAGAACGAAATTAATGCTTATATTGATTACAATTCAGATGTGTTCCGTGATAAAACCATTTTGCTTCCTTGTGATGATCCTGAGTGGAGTAATTTTACAAAGTTCTTTATAAACAACTTTGAACGGTATGGAATTAAAAAACTGATTTCAACTTCTTATGCGTATAACAGCAAAAATGTTGATTTTGATTATAACCCAACTATTTTTGAAACTTCTGATCCACGATTCAAAATTGAAACTTCTAAAGCAAAAGGAAAAATTTTTACACTTAGTAGAGACGAAACTAAAGATGGGCGAGTCAACGAAAAAGATTTGAAGTGGGAATATCTGAATGATGATGGTGATTTTAGAAGTAATGAAATTAAGGACTTACGTGATGAAGCTGATGTAATAATTACAAATCCCCCGTTTAGTTTATTCAGAGAATTTGTTTCTTGGATTTTTGAAGGAAAAAAAAGTTTTACAATTATTGGAAATATGAATGCAATAACTTATAAGGAAATATTTCCACTTATAAAAGAAAATGAAATGTGGCTTGGTAACGGATTTACGGCTGGCAATGCATATTTTGGATTACCTGATAAATATAAAAAAGAATATGGAGTAGGAGTCTTACAAGAAAACGGACTTGTTAAATTTCGTAATTGTAATTGGTTTACAAATATTGAATATGGTAAACGACACAATCCACTGCAATTAATGACAACATCAGACAATATAAAGTTTTCAAAACATAAAGAAATAAACGGTATTGGTTATTTGAAATATGATAATTATGATGCCATTGAAGTTCCATTTACTGATTCTATTCCAAGTGACTATAAAGGAACTATGGGAGTTCCTATTAGTTTTCTAGACAAATATTGTCCTGAACAATTTGAAATTGTGGGATTTGGTAGTGGTAGTTTTGGAATTGAAATCGGTGTTACCGGATATAAAGAAGAGTATAAAAAACTTTTGGGAGGAACGCTTCCTGTAGCTGGTAATTTATATTATGTGATAGATGGAAAACCTATTACACCTTATAAACGCATTTTAATTAAACATAAATAACTGCCCGCCTGCGAGCTTTCACAGGCTAGGGATTGTAGGGGCGGCGAAGCCGTTCCGAAGCGTAGCATAACGGAGCGCAGGAATGGAGCGCGGTTAGCGCGGAACCCCGAAAAGCCCGACCACGGCGCGGCGAATGCCACGACGGGGGAGCCACCAGAGGAGAAAGAGGATGAAAACTGAACTGAGAACTGACATTACAATCGAAAAACTTTGCGAAGGCTTTGTATACAACGAATTTGAGGAAAAGGGGCTTTTTGGGCTGAACGGAAAGCTTGTGATTCAGCCGGAATATCAGAGAAATTACATTTACAACGACGGTAAGCGGGACGTGGCGGTAATTGAATCCCTGCTTTCGGGCTATCCGATTGGTCTGATTTATTTTAATAAAAATAACGATATGTACGAGGTTCTGGACGGGCAGCAGAGAATCACTTCGATTGGGCGATTTGTGACGAATAAGTTTGCAGTGAAAGTGAACGGGTACGAGCGCAATTTTGACAGCCTTGATAAGGATATTCAGAATCGGCTTTTAAATACTCCTCTTACAATTTACATTTGCGAAGGTACAGAGAAGGAAATCAAGGAATGGTTTCAGACGATTAATATTGTTGGTGTACCATTGAATGAACAGGAGCTTTTGAATGCAGTTTATTCAGGACAGTTTGTGAACTTGTGTCGAGAGGAATTTTCAAACAGTCAGAACTCAAATATTCAGAAATGGGAATGTTATATCAGCGGAAATGTAAAGCGTCAGGATTTTCTTCATACTGCCTTGAATTGGGTTTCTAAAGGAAATATTTCTGATTATATGGCGCGACACAGAAACGATGATAACATCAATGAAATCAAAAAATATTTTGACTCTGTAATCGACTGGATTGACCGTACTTTTAAAACTGTTGATTCAACGATGTGTGGTTTGGAATGGGGTCGTATTTACGAAGAATATCACAAAAATAGCTATGATATTAATAAACTTGAATCGCGCGTAAATGAACTTCTTGCAGATTGGCAAGTTACAGATAAAAAAGGTATTTATGAATATGTACTTTCGGGTGAAGAACTGAAAAAGAAACCTCTTTTGAATATTCGTCTGTTTGATAAATCTGTGATAAAAAGTGTGTATTCAAAGCAGACTCAGGATGCAAAACAAAATGGGTGTTCTAATTGTCCGATGTGTGCTCAGGCGGAAGGTGCAAATAAGTCTCGCATTTACGAAGAAAAAGAAATGGATGCCGACCATGCAACCGCCTGGAGTAAAGGCGGTGCGACTGATATTTCAAACTGCGTAATGCTTTGTAAAACGCATAATAGAAGTAAGGGAAACCGTTAATTTTCCTGAGCAAACAATTTCAAACTTGGCATAGGCTTTCCCTTGTCGGTGAAGAAACCGTAGCGGAAGCTGCCAAGGTATTCGCCGCCCCAGGTGAAAAAGCCTTTTGCGCCTGCTTTGCGGGAAACTTCTGCCACAGCGGTAATTACTGCCTGCTGATTTTTTACCGAAGCCTGAACGACGCCGTTAACTTCTGCGATTCCCGGGTAGATTTTGCCGTTTTTTAGAGTCAGATTTGCCGTAGCATTTTTCAAGTCTGCATCAAGGGCGGATTTTGCATACCAGGGATGAGCGGTTTCTGCAACCATAACTTCCTTGCCGTATTTTTTGCGGAAGGATTTGATGTTTTCTGCAAGGCTTTCGATTGTGCCGTGAGTTTTTTCAAAAGGATAGTAAGAAAGCCCGATGACATCATAATCAAGATTTGCTTCCTTATACATATCCAAAAGCCAGCTGATTTGTCCGCCGCCTTCCGCCACGTGAAGCATTATTTTTGACTGTGGACAGGTTTTGCGTGCGGCTTCAATTCCTGCGGCAAGATATTTGGTATAATTTTGCGGTGCCCGGGTCGAACTTCCGCTTATAACAGAAGAAAGAGGCTTAAGATTTCCCTTTTCGTAAAAGCCGGTAAGAATGCCTGTGTTAATTTCGTTTCCAATCTGAATCATGTCTGGTGAGGCATTGGCATCATTCAAAGCCTTTAGGACTTTTTCTGTCCAGTCGTAAAGCTTGCGGCTTACTTCATTGGAAGTCTTGCAGTCCAGCCAGCTTTGGGGAATGGCCTGCTTGCCGGGGTCTGCCCAGTAATCGCTGTAGTGGAAATCCAGAAGAAATTTCAGGCCGAAAGATTTTGCCCGGACAGCCTGATTCAAAACTGTCGTAAGATTTGAAGCTCCCGGTTTTTCAGGATTGTTCGGATTATCCGGGTCATTCCATATTCTAAGGCGAATCCAGTTTACCCCGTTATTTTTAAGGATTTCAAAGACGTCCTTTTTTTGTCCGTCAAAATCAAAGTATTTGCCCTTGTTCCATTCATCATTTACTGCGCTGGCATCAAAGCCGCGGATAAAGTCATTTTCCATAGATTTCCTGTCGCAGCCTGCAAGCATAAGGGCCAGCAGACTGACATAAATTATATTTTTGATTTTCATAAGTCTTCCTGAGTTTGTCAACACGTGTCAATAAAATTATAGCACGACAATCGGTAAATGCAAAACTAAACTTTTCTATATTTAGAGAACAAAATTGATTTCAGTTTAATTTCTTTTTGCTTTTATTCTATAATAAACTCGTGGTATTCCAAAAATGTAATGTGAATTGGGAAGGCTAGGTTGAGGTGTTGTAAATGAAATCTCCTAAAATTCTTTGTTTTATTCCTGTCATTCTTTTAGGGTGGAGTATTCTATCTTTTCTGATTGCGGTAATTCTGGAATTCCCAACTAGTCGCTCCGGTATATATGAACTTTTTGCTATGTTGGGAATCATTCTGCTGTTTATCGGCTGGCTTCCAGCTTTTTGTATTTCACTTTCGGCTCTAATAATTTCCAGGCGACAAAAGAATAAAAAATACATAGAATTTGCCATTGTTGACATTATTATTTCTGTTTTATGGTTTCTCTTTTCTATGCTGCTGTTTATGGGAGGAAGTTCTGTATAAAAAAAATAGAATAATATGACTGAAGATCTTAGAAATACCCTGCGCCAGCTTGCGCAGAAATACGAAACTGCCTCTTTTATGGATGCTGACCCTAGCCAGTTTATCCGCTGGTATAAGGAGCAGGCAGATGTCGAAGCGGCATCTTTTATTGCGTCTATGCTTTCTTTTGGCAGCAGGACGCAGTTTATTCCAAAAATTCGCAGTATTTTTGAACTTGCTGATAAATCTGGCGGAATGGAAAAATGGTTAAAATCGCGTGATTTTGAAAAGAATTTTGATGAAAATTCGCCAAATTTCGCTCAAAAAGGCGAAAAACTGCCAAAATTCTACAGATTTTATTCATTTTCTGACATGAATTCGCTCTTTTCTGAAGTTTCGGAAATTCTGAATGAAAACGGAAGTTTTGGGGAATTTTTGCGAAAAAAATATGAAAATCTGCCTGATGCTCAAAAAATTCCTGGCTCACTTGCAGATTTGATTTCTCAATCTTTTCCAAAATCAAAAATCGTTTCAAAGGGAAAAAATTCCGCAAACAAAAGAATCCACATGTTTTTGCGCTGGATGGTAAGGCAGGACTCCCCGGTTGATATCGGCCTCTGGCCTTGGTACCCCGCTGAAAATCTTTTGATTCCTCTGGATGTTCACGTAATGCAGGAAGGAATAGGGCTTGGACTTCTGTCAGAAAAAGCCAAAGCCGATCGCAAGACAGCACTGGTCCTCACCGCCGCCATGAAGGAAGTTTTTCCATCAGATCCATCGCGTGCCGACTTCGCCCTTTTTGGACTTGGTGTTTCCTGAGTAATAACGTATATTTACTCTTATGAAAATCTTAGTAATTAACGACCTGTTTGAAGAAAAACACATTGAAGGCATAAAAAAGGCAGCTGCTGAAGCTGGGGCTGAAGTTCATTTTTATATAACGGATAAAGAAATTCCTCAGTCTGATTATGATGCTGACATTATTTATGGTTTTGCGCCGGAAATTGTAAAGGTGAACAAAAATCTTAAGTGGCTTTGTGTGCCTTGGGCGGGCGTAGATTCGCTGATGAAGCCCGACTATTTTGCCAATGAAGACTGCCTTCTTACAAACGGTGCCGGTTCTTATGGTGTTT
>JAEEGL014598011.1_pt1 | contig 11672 bp, 8 predicted proteins | sample 9134231 | NCBI WGS metagenome assembly JAEEGL01 (sample SAMN16246548, study PRJNA631951) | gut metagenome | biome: gut microbiome; feature: rumen; material: fiber-attached | host: Bos | place: Iran: Karaj | collected 2018-10 | reverse complement strand
CGTTCTTTGCCGACATCCATAAAAACAACGAGCTCAACAACTTCGTGCTTCCTGTTGTCGTCAGCGACGGTTTCCTGCAGGAATTGTTCCGCACCATTGCAGCCGACCACCAGACGCAGGTAGAAGTTGACCTGCCTCGCCAAACCGTTACCAACCTTTCGACGGGTAGGTCGGAGCAGTTTGAAATCAACGCCTACAAGAAGCACTGCCTCATGAACGGTCTTGACGACATCGATTTCCTGGTGGCAAATCAAGACAAGACTGAGCAGTGGGAACGCAATCATACAGGCTGTTAGCATTTCTATGGTGCCCTTTCGGGCATCGGCAGTTTAACTATCAATCGACAAACCATCAATTAGTACCTTATAAAACTGAAAAACAATGGAACTGAAAATTGCCATTCTTGCCGGCGACGGCATTGGTCCAGAAGTCATGGCACAAGCTGTTGACGTGCTGAATGCCATCGCTGAGAAATACAATCATGAGTTCAAATACGAAGAAGCCCTCTGTGGTGCACATGCCATCGACGCGGTGGGCAATCCCTATCCTGATGTCACGCACGATGTTTGCATGCGTGCCGATGCCGTGCTGTTTGCTGCCGTAGGTGATTTGCGCTACGACAACGACCCGACTTCCCCCGTACGTCCTGAACAGGGATTGTTGGCCATGCGCAAGAAGCTTGGCCTCTTTGCCAACATCCGTCCTGTGGCCACCTTCGACTGCTTGATCCACAAGAGCCCTTTGAAGGATGAACTGCTGCGAGGTGCCGACTTTATCGTGATTCGCGAACTTACGGGTGGCATGTATTTCGGCGAGAAACATCAGGACAACGACATGGCTTACGATACGGACATCTATACCCGCCCTGAGATTGAGCGCATCCTGAAGGTCAGCTTTGAGTATGCCCAAAAGCGCAGGAAGCATCTGACGGTGGTCGACAAGGCCAATGTTCTGGCTTCATCGCGTTTGTGGCGGCAGATTGCCAAGGAGATGGAGCCGCTGTATCCTGACGTGAAGACCGATTATATGTTCATCGACAATGCTTCGATGCGAGTGCTTACCGAGCCGCGTTTCTTCGACGTGATTGTTACCGAGAACACCTTTGGCGACATCTTGACCGACGAGACATCGTGCATCACTGGTTCGATGGGACTGCAGCCTTCCTCAAGCCTGGGCTTGCATACTCCACTCTTCGAGCCCGTCCATGGCTCATGGCCGCAGGCTGCGGGACAGAACCTCGCCAATCCGTTAGCCCAGATTCTTTCAGCTGCCATGCTCTTGGAACACTTCGGCCTGAACGATGAGGGTGCCGCTATCCGTAAGGCTGTCGATGCAAGCCTTGAGAACAATGTGCGCACGCCTGAGATTCAGGTGGAAGGTGGTGCCCATTATGGCACTCGCGAGGTGGGTAGCTGGATTGTTGACTACATTCGTAACAACTGATTCTGATTGTTACCTCCCAAATGAGAAGATTATATTTACTCATGGGCTTTGTGCTTCTGACTACTTGTCTGCAGGCACAAAGCTTTGAACAGTTGCGCGACTCGCTGCGGCGTGCCACCAACGAGATGGAGTATCATCCCGACTCGGCAGACCTCAGACTGAAAAAGGCTGGCATCAACTTGTTGCTTGAGCAATGGCAGTTAGCAAAGGACGAATACGACTATGTGCTTCGCCTCGATCCAAAGAATCCTGCTGCACTCTATTTCCGCGCCTATGCCAATGAGAAACTGCGACGCTACCACTTTGCAAGGCTCGACTACGAGGCATTGCTGCAGCTGGTTCCTGGCAATTTCGAGGCACAACTTGGACTTGCCCTGCTCAATCAGAAAGATATGCACTACACAGAAGCTTATAATCAGCTGAATCTGCTGGCCGAAATCCATCCCGATAGTGCTGTCGTGTTTGCGGCAAGGGCTGGCCTTGAAAGCGAGCGGAAGATGTTAGAACTGGCCGAGTATGACTATTCAAAGGCACTTACGCTGCAGCCAGACCAGTGTGATTGGCTGTTGGCACGTGCCAACCTGCGCCTGCAACTGAAGAGGAAAGCTGATGCGGAAGAGGACCTTGACCGCCTCGTCGCATTAGGAGTGCCCCGTTCAACGCTGGAGGAATACTACCAGAAACTGGGAAAGGGAAAAAAGAAAAACAGAAAGAGAGCCCGTTAAGTCGCACACTCTCTCTCTGAAATAAAGAAGGCCTTTCAACATCGGCTGTACCTGCTGGTCAGCACGATGTGAGGGTCTTTCTTGTGCTTACTATTCAACTTTGCTGAGTTCCTTGAGCATCCAGTAGGGATCGTCCTTGAAGCGTTGCCAGTCAGCCTCGAGCTTTTCTTGCAGTTCGATGATGACGTTACTGCCCTCGCCAAGGTTATCGTTGTTGCGGCGCAGGCGGTAGATGAACTCCAAAAGGTTCCAGCAGATGTTGTATTGGCCTGTAGCCATCAGCGCTTCAGGCTTTCCTTCAGCGCGGTCTTTCTCGCTCCACCATAGCGTTGTGTTCATGCTGGCTGCCTTGTCGGATGCAGCCAAGATGGCTTCGCTGGGTGCCATGAGCACCTCTTCGTCGGCCGTCAGGTGCTTGCCCCAATTCTTTCCCGTACACAGCTCGTAAAGTGCATTCATGATGCGGCGGTTTTGCCATGCGTCGTCGCCATAGACGGTGGCATAGTTAAGCGAACGGATATGCTTCAGGAAGACCTTGTTAGTGAGTTGGTACATTGACTTGGCTCTCGACGCAATCAGGTTAATGTACTTCGAGAATGAAATCCGGAGCAGTCCTTTCCAATGGAACGAGAAAGGTACGAGCTGCGAATAGCGGTTAAGCAGATGGCGAGTGGTAAGTGCCGTAGCCAGGCGCATCGAGAGGAAGACGATGGTCAGTGCGAGGAAGAATCCGAACCAGAATCCTTTGGGAACCCAAAGCAGGAACTGTGCAAGGGCCAGGATGGCCACATTGAGACCGACATTCACCTTATGTACCGTCAGGCTGTCCATGACGTTGCTCTCCTCGTAGCCAAAAGGTTTGTCCTGTCCACGTCCGGCATCGGAGATGATGAATAGGTCTATGTCGCGACGTTTGCGCAGCAAGACGATGGGTTCGATGCCCTGATTGTCAACGATGCCTCCATCCATGAGCGCCAAAGATTCAGCTTTTGCTACATAGTCGGCATTGGCAGGATCCCGGCTTAGCTTGAAATCACGTGGGAAGAACAACGGCTCAAAGCCACCCGGGAAGCACGACGAAGCAGCAAACACCTCCGAAAGGCGTATTTGTGCAGCAACATTGGCAGGAATCTTGTAGAAAGCATTGCCGATGGTGCCTTGCGAGGTACCTCCCTTATCGGTCTTCTGCTTCTTTCCAACCTGGAAGCGGAATCCTGTTGCGTTACTGAACTCAGTGGCATTGGCCGAGAAATCGTCGATGCTGATGCTATCGATGGCCTTCATCAGATCACCCATCGTGGCTCCATGGAAGATTTCCTCATCGTATATTTCTGTCATCTCGCGGATGAGCGAATTGTTCTTGTTCTTTCCACAGAAGAATTCACGGCTTCCCCGACCGCAGATGTCGCTGTTGAGAAGTAGCTCGTAGAGGGCATGCAAACTCTGGTTGTTGGTCATTCCACGGGCTTTGCCAAGAATGAACCAGAGGCCCGTGAGCGTTCCTCCCGATATGGTGGACACGGCGCTGACATGGTCGAGCAAGGGTGTGTTGTCATTGGTTTTCAAATGGTTCAGGTAGGAAAGCAAGCCCAAGTGATAGGCGGCAGCCCTGAATCCTCCTCCTGAAAGACTTAATGCAATCTTTGCCATAGTGTTGTTGCTGATTTATCGTTGTTATCTGTTCTATGTGCAAAGTTATGAAAAAAGTTTGGCATTTGAGCCTTTTGTTTCAGAAAAAATGTATACCTTTGCGCGTCAAAAACAAAATGCAAGATAGTTTTTATGGAAATGAAAGAAATACCCGTTTTGCTGCTCACGGGTTATCTGGGCAGCGGAAAGACCACGTTACTGAATCGTATTCTCAATAATAAGAGAGGTATAAAGTTTGCTGTCATCGTCAACGATATTGGCGAAGTGAACATTGATGCCGATCTGATAGAGAAAGGCGGAGTCGTGGGGCAGAAGGAAGAGAGCCTCGTGGCCTTGCAGAACGGTTGCATTTGCTGCACGCTGAAAATGGACCTCGTGGAACAGTTGCGCGACATCACACGCCAGCATCGTTTCGACTACATCGTGATTGAGGCCAGTGGCATCTGCGAGCCTGCTCCTATCGCTCAGACCATTTGCTCAATGCCTACGATGGGACTTGAGTATGTCTACGACGGAGTGCCTGTCGTCGATAGCATCGTGACTGTTGTCGATGCCCTGCGCATGAAGGACGAGTTTGGCAGCGGTGACCTGTTGATGCGCGACAACATCGAGGAGGAGGACATCGAGAACTTGGTGATTCAGCAGATAGAGTTCTGCAACATCATCTTGCTGAACAAAGCCGCAGAGGTGAGTGCCTCTGAGCTTGGCCGCATACGCCAGATCATACGAGCTATTCAGCCAAAGGCAGAAATCATTGAGACAAACTTTTGCGATGTGCCTTTCGAGAAGATCTTGAACACAGGCATGTTCGATTTCGACCGTGTGGCTACTTCGGCAGCATGGATTAACGAGATTGAGAATCATCATGGAGATGAGGAGGACGAACATGATGATGATGATGACGACGTCCATAACCACGAGGAACACCATCATCATGAGCACGAAGATGAGCACCACCATCACGACGAAGACGAAGATGAGCACCACCACCATCACCATGATCATGATGAAGAGCATGAAGACGAGCATCACCACCACCATCATCATCACCATCATCACCACGACGATGAAGGCGAGGCTGAGGAGTATGGTATCGGGACATTTGTCTACTATCGTCGTGCACCCCTGAATCTTGGTTTGTTCGATGAGTTTGTGGCACGTCATTGGCCAAAGAACGTCATTCGTGCCAAGGGCATCTGCTGGTTCCACGATGAGCGCGACATTTGCTACGTCTTTGAACAGGCTGGCAAACAAGTGTCGTTGCGCAATGCCGGACAATGGTATGCCACGATGCCTGAGCACGACCTGAAGCTGTTCATGGAGCAGAATCCAGGCTTGCAACGTGACTGGGACGACCTCTATGGCGACCGTATGCAGAAGCTGGTATTCATTGGCCAGCATTTGGACCGTGAGGCCATCACGCGTGAATTGGACAAGTGTCTGGACGAATAGGATAAAGACGAAGCAGGGAAAAGATGAACGACGAAGTAAGACAAAACTCACCGAAAGCCTGGCTGCTTGCAGCACGCCCCAAGACGCTGACGGGAGCTGCTGTTCCAGTGCTCATTGGTGGAGCCTTGGCCTATGCCAACGCCTATGGCAACGTGCAGTGGCTGCCGCTGGTGTTATGCATGTTGTTTGCCTTGGTGATGCAGATTGATGCCAACTTCGTAAACGACTATTTCGACTACCTGAAGGGCAATGATGGTGTTGAGCGCTTAGGTCCAAAGCGGGCTTGCACAGAAGGGTGGGTTACTCCACGGGCCATGCGATGGGCACTCGTGCTGACAACGGGCGTGGCATGCCTCATTGGCTTGCCCCTGGTGCTCTATGGTGGTTGGACGATGATAGCCGTTGGTGTCGCCTGTGTGTTGTTCTGCTTCCTCTATACCACCACCTTGTCGTACGTGGCTTTGGGCGATGTACTGGTGCTGGTGTTCTTTGGACTTGTTCCCGTCACGTTGACGTATTACCTGTCGATGCCTGAGGGTGCCCAAAGCATCACCACGGAATGTTGGGTGGCCGCATTTGCGTGTGGCTTGGTCATCGACACGCTGCTGGTGGTCAATAATTATCGCGATATTGATAATGACCGGAAGGCTGGAAAGCGCACACTGATTGTGCTCATTGGTGCCCGCGAAGGGAAACTCCTTTATTTCTTCCTTGGCGTGGCTGCCTGTTTCCTTTGCGACTATTTCACTGCTTGCGGTCATAATTGGGCTGGTTGGCTGCCAACGATTGGCTATCTCCCCTTCCATGTGGCTACTGCTCTCGAGATGCATCGCATCGGCAAGGGCCCGCAGCTGAACCGCGTCCTTGGCAAGACTGCACGCAACATGCTGTTCTTTGGCGTGCTTGTTGCCGTTGGCTTCCTGGTATCTTGAGTTGAGAGGAAGTATTTGGGGGAATTATATTGTATTTGATTCCGAATATGTAGGTACACGACAAATATAGGGGCAGACACAGAAGTCTGCCCCTACATGTGAATGTGCACCATCGTTCTCTAAGGCTATTCAAAGCCCCCTCCCTTAGGGTGGGATGGGGTAGGCTTTATCCTAATCTCTACTGCCTTCATCACCTCGCGCTTCCACTGCTTCAAGTAGTCGAACCACTCTGTGGCTGAGTGGTAACCGAAGTCTTCGTTGTCGGAACAGAAGCTGATGGCATAGCATAGCTTTCGGCCATAGTTCATGCTGATTTCATAGCCGTAGTTGTCTTTGTCGGCAGGCCACTCGCCGACGATGTTTCCTGCTGGCAGGCAGATACCCAGTCCTACCGTTTCGCGCTTGTGTCCTACGGAATCTTTGGCTGAGACTGGCCAGTCGGTACCCCAGCAGCCACGTAGACCATGGTGGTCGCTGAATTCCTCAGATTCTTTCACGTTGATAATTCCTGTCGAGAAACGGGGCAGGGTGGTTTTCTGGTTTGCCATCGTGGGCTTCACCCCGACTTCCACAAAGCAGTCGCGACGGTTTGCATAGAGTGTGTAGCGTGTGGTGAGCGTGACACGCTGTTCCATCTGAAGGAGTTTTGCGTCAACTATTTCGGTGGGCGAGGGGGCAGGCGCATTCGGCAGCCAACCTTCGTCCGTCACCTCGACGATGGTACGCAGAGGCCCTCGTGCCAAGATGCGCTGTGAACGGTGCAGCACATCGTAGAGCATGGTAGGCTGCTGGCCATCATAGCCACGCAAGGTGCCCACGCCGAAGGTGTTGCCCACCCAGAGCACGTCGTCGCCAAAGCCGGTCTTCTTCTGCGTGTCATCAGGATAGAACTGCGTCTGGCGTAGTTCCAACTGGCGGTGGTACTTTCCGTAGATGTCCACCGTCTGCCTGTGGTCAAAGTAGATGCGATAGGCTACCAGCTCGTTTTCGAAGGCTGCACCATGATGATGGAGCTGATTATATGGATTTACACCACGGTCAACGGTCAGCTGCGAGATGTACAGGTCGTGCTTGTTTTCCTCCTTCACCTTCTTGTTCGACAGCAGCATCTCCACATACACTCTTGCTGGTGTGGTGGGCCCGGCAGTGTTGTCGGCTGACAGGTCATAGCCCTCGCTCATCATTACAGTGAACGTACGCTTCTCTTTTGCCGACAAATCGACGAGGAAGCACAGCTCGTCCATCAGTCCATCTTGGTCCAGATCGTCGAGTTGACAGGTAACGGTCTCGTTGCTGTTGGTGTTACTAACCTTTGCCGAACGAACAGTCCCATACTCCTTCAGACTGATGACGACAGGGACGCTTGTCCGCTTGAAGTTCGAAGGGTTCTTCACTTCAACGCTGATGGATGCGGCATGGGCCACGATGGCCGTAACGATAAACAGGATTGCTGTCAGGGTAGTTCTTTTCATGATGAAGTATCATTATTGATTTGTGAATACAAACTTACTTAATTTTCAAAAAAATAAAGTTAATTCCATAAAATTTGCCCAATATTTTAACTTTTTTTGCTAAATGCTTGGCAAATTAAATAAAAATTAGTAATTTTGTAGCGTCATCAACCCCAGCAACATGAAAAGACTAACGGCGTTCTTCTATTTTCTCACTCTTGTGATGGCTGTTGCCTGTGTGGCTTGCGAGTTCCGCCTCAAGCCAAGTGAGGAGGGCGATCAGGTGTGGCAGATGCATGTGCAGCGCTACGACCGCCTGGAAAGCCGTTATTTGACCACGGGTGACTTCGCCGCGTTGCAACAGATGAACACCGACTATTCCATTGAGACTCGCACACTACTGGAAGACATGCTTCAGCTAGGAGAGGTCAATGATCCGACCATCAATGCGCGTTTCTTGTATTTCTATCAGGACACCCTTCTGCAGATGGTCATCAGCGATGTGCAGGCGCAATATGCTGACATGAGCGATGTTGATCATCAGTTGCAGCAGTCATTTCGTCGTCTGCTCAAGATGCTTCCCGAAGTGCAGGTGCCGCTGGTCTATTCGCAGATAGGAGCACTGGGGCAGAGCATCGTTGTTGGTGAGGGCATCGTGGGCATCTCGCTCGACAAGTACCTTGGTAAGGACTACCCCCTCTATGCCAATTTCTATGACGAGGTCCAGCGGCAGTCGATGGAGCGTCGCTATATTGTTCCCGACTGTCTTGTGTTCTATCTGCTCAGCTTGTATCCGCTGAAGAATTTCGACAGCTGTTCGCAACAGCAACGCGACGAGCACATAGGCCGTGTCATGTGGGTGGCCAACAAGGCCTTGGATACCGATTTCTACAAGACTGACCATGTGCGCAAGGCCGACCGTTTCATGAAGAAACATCCTACGATGTCCATCAAGCGTTATCTTTTGGAAGAACCATTGTAGTCTTCCGTTTTTTTATTTCAGCAATTATATACTGTTTGCTCCCCTTGGAGTCTTATGGTGGGTTTTCTTTTGCCAAATACTCTATCATTCCCCCAAAAATAAACCCCAGCAAGCGCTGGGTGCCTACTGGGATTTGACGAGTCATTTGAAGATTGTGTCGTTGTTGATGTCAACCAAACTCTCTGAGTTCGAACATAAGAAGCCTCAATATCATTCTTCTATAGGTAGAATGGCAATGCTCTATAGGTAAAATAGCAATGCTCCATAGGTAGAATAGCAATGCTCTATAGGTAGAATAGCAATGCTTTTTAGGTAGAATAGCAATGCTTTTTAGGTAGAATAGCAGTGCTCTTTAGGTAGAATAGCAATGCTTTTGCACCATTATCGCGTCCATCTGTTCGGGCAGACACGGGAGTCTGCCCCTACATGTTGCCACCGATCTCATAGGCACAGAACAGTAGCAAAATGATTTCCACACTACCAATGTTTACGAATAAAAAGTTCCGCAAAGCCTTGACACGTATATTCAGGGCATTGCAGAACTGCTAAAGTTGTTTCAATAATGACGGGCTGAGGGCCTGTTTTTGGTCAGTTTTTACTTCACCACAAACTTCTGGTGGTTCTGTATATAGACACCCTTGGGAAGTTGTTTGCCATCTGTTGCCACAAGTCGTCCATCGAGAGTGAAGATGCGGCGGTCGGTCAAGCCGACATTCTCTATCGCATTCAGGTCGATGCCCAGCGTGGAGTCCTTCAGGTAGTCGAAGGTAATCACGCCGTTCTCTTCCTTGATGTTGAAGAGAGGCTTTTCAAGCGTACATCCGTTGAGTTTCATGCTCAGCAGCTCAGTGACACCGCTTGTTCCGGGGAAGGGATCGCCGTAGTGACTGTCTTGGTATTCCGCCATGCTGTATGGTTTCTGGTCGGACTTCAGGCTGTCGGCAGCGTAGACACGATAGTAGTTGATGAGGAGTCCGTCGGCAGGCACAAGCGTCATGCCTGGCTTGCCAGCGGTGCTGTTGGGGTAGTCGCTCAGATTGACAGACGACTTGCCGTAGTCAACACGATAGATGAGCATGCCATGTCCTCCCAGCACTTTGCTGTACCATCCTTCGTTCTGGATGTTTTGCAGGATGACGTATTCATCGTTGGTTTCCGAGCTGATGCGGACAAACTCGTCGTGGTTGAGCGTCACCTGTGCCGTATCGCTGAGCTCTTCGATGTCGGTCCATTCCATGACCTGGCGTTCCCACGGTGTGTAGGGTGTCGGTGTGTAGCTGTTGTCGGTATATTCACCGCCATCCATCAGGTCCCAATACTCCATGGTCTGATTGTCGACGCTCTGTGCGGCCTTTGTGTTGGGGTACATGTCGGGCAATCCAAGCGTATGCGAAAACTCATGGCAGAACAAGCCGATGCCGTTGATGCGCTTCCATGGTGCCTCGCTGAGTTTCTTCTTGGGGGTATAGTTGAGTTCGCAATGCAGTCCGTAGCGGCTCACGCTCTTGCCATCGTAAGTGCCACCTGAGAGCAAACCCGACTTTGGCCAGATGCAGTAGGACGAGTTGCCCGAAGTGTTCTCACCATAGCCGGCATAGATGACATAGACAAGGTCCACATAGCCGTCGTTGTTGGCATCGTATTGCGAGAAGTCAACGGTGTCGTCGATAGCTGCACAGGCTTCCTTGACGAGTTCTTGTATGCGGCTGCCCATGTCGTGGGAGCCAGCTGTGGGGTTCTCGCCATAGTAGGCCCATCCCTTCTTCGTGGTGACAGGTCCAAAGACGTCGAACTGTGGTGTGTAGAGTCCCTGGCTCATGTCGGCAAAATACTGACGGACACTACCTGTGTTGCGATTCTCACGCAGACCTCTGTCGGGCAGGGGCCCCTCGTTGTTCAGATACTCATTGAAAGAGACAATGGGATCGGTCACGCTGAAGGTGGTGTCAGCAAACTGTACAAGTATCACCATGGCCTTCGGAGAGCCCGTGTGGGGGAAGTAGGCAGGTGTCATTGTACCAATGCCTATGCGCTGTTGGCGTGCAGCCTGACGGCGAGCAGCCACTTTCTCGATGAATAACTGCCGATCTTGTGCTGCCACGAGCTGCTTCTCAGCCTCAGAGCGCAAGGATTTCTCGTGTGCCAGTTGCTTCGTAGGCATGAGCAGTCCGTCGGCATTGATGCTGGCCACGTAGTAGTTGTAGCCCACATGGGCAAGCAGGACGCCATCGGTGGTCGTAAACCAGTGGGCGTCTTCGTCGCCATAGCCAATGACAGTCAGTTGTGTGCCGTCAGCCTGCGTGATGATGGCAGGCTCGGGGTTGACCTTCACGCCCCATGTGGAGAGCGAGGCCAAGAGCACTATGAGCAATGTCGTTAGTTTTTTCATATCATTTTGTTGTTGGGGTTGTTGCTGTACTTACTTGATTTTGCCCAGTTCGGCGATAGTTTCCTTCAGGGCCGCAATCTTTTCCTCGGCATCGCTTTGTTTCTTGCGTTCCATGGCAACGACGGCTTCAGGAGCGTTCTGCACAAAGCGTTCATTGCTGAGCTTCTTCATGACGCCGGCAAGGAAGCCTTCAAGATGCTGCAACTGGGTCTGTGCCTTCTCCAGTTCGGCCTTCACATCGATGAGCGAACCCAGGGGAACGGCAAACTCCTGCGTGCCCACCATAAAGGCTGAGGCATCGGGAGTCTTCTCGTTGAGCACCACGATGTTCTCAACATTGGCCATCTTCTTGATGACATCGCTGTAGGTCTCGTAAGGATTCTGTCCGATGACCTGCAGGTCGAGGGCATTCTTGGGGGCAATGTTGCGCTGAGAACGGACCATACGCACACCACTCACCACCTGCTTCACCTGCTCAATGGCTTCAGCCAGCGACGTCTCCTCGGATGTGGGAGCAGCCAGTTCAAGCTTCTCGCGCATGATGCTGTCGCCACTGTTGCGCTCGCAGAGTGCCTGCCAGAGTGCTTCGGTGATGAACGGCATGAAGGGGTGGAGCATCTTCAGCAGCACGTCGAAGAAGTGGAGTGT
>JAEEGL013665273.1_pt1 | contig 11672 bp, 8 predicted proteins | sample 9134231 | NCBI WGS metagenome assembly JAEEGL01 (sample SAMN16246548, study PRJNA631951) | gut metagenome | biome: gut microbiome; feature: rumen; material: fiber-attached | host: Bos | place: Iran: Karaj | collected 2018-10 | reverse complement strand
CAGCTGAAGCAGTTCATGCGGCCTGAGTTCCTGAACCGTGTCGACGACATCATCATGTTCAAGCCTTTGGACGAGAGCCAGATTGCCGACATCGTGAGGATGCAGTTCCGCAGCGTACAGAAGATGCTGGCCGCCAATGACATCAAGATCGACATCACCGATGCCGCTGTCGACTTCATCGCCAAGCAGAGTTACAACCCGCAGTATGGTGCGCGTCCTGTGAAGCGTATGATGCAGCGTGAGTTGCTCAACTCGCTTTCGAAGATGGTGCTGGCCGACAAGGTCGACAAGACGAAGACCATCATCGTCGACGTACAGAACGACGAGATAGTTTTCAGGAATTAAACCTTGAAACGCCAATCGAAAAGCCAAGAGGCGCGAAAGTGCCTCTTGGCTTTTTTTGTATATTACAAAGCGAAAGCTGCACAATTTTTTACAAAACTTGGTTTCCAACGGAATAATTCTTAATTTTGCCGCAATATCAACAAATACAATTATTACTATGGACGAAGAAACTATGGTTGACCAAAACAAGGTCCAAAACCAGTCTGAGAATAAATCAGACAATAAAGAGGTCAAGAAAAATGATAAGGCTGCTCCTAAGATCAAAAAGAGAATAACAACTTCTGCGAAAATTGCAGTGGCGGCTTTCGCAGGTGGAATGGCGGCTCGCATGTTTTCTCCTATGAAAGTGTTTCCCAATGCATCTGTTGAGGGGATTTTCGATTCTAATACTCAAACAGACGAGTCTGAGCCGGCACCTGAAGCATCCACGCATCTTGTGGGACATAATATGCCAGTTGCTTCGGAGGTCAATGATTCGTTGAGTTTTAATGAGGCTTTTGCGGCAGCACGTAATGAAACTGGCCCTGGTGGGTTGTTTGTTTGGCAAGGGCATACATACGGAACCTACTACAAGAACGAATGGGATGCCATGTCGCAGGAAGAGCAGGACCAGTATTGGGCGGATGTGCAACATACCTCGCAACAGATTCATTATGAAGAGCCTGAGCTTGAATCTGAGTCTGATTCTGAATTGGATGTTGAACAGAATTCCGATTTGGGAGACGAACAAGAGCAGGACGAGGAACCAGAAATTGAATCCAATGATGAAGAGCAAGAGTTGCAAGAAGACGATTCCGATCTTGTTGAAGTTGAGTTGGATGAAGAAGCTGATGTTGAGGTGAGCCTTGACGAGGATGAAACAGACGAAATTGTTGAAGTGGAGGATGAAGAATCAATTGACATTTCAGTTGATGGTGATGATGAAGTTGAGGTCTTAGTTGATGAGGTTGATGAAAGTGATGATATTGAGCTTGAGGTGGAGACAGATGACGAATTATTTGAAGACCCATCGTTGTTTGATGCTGATACGGATGAGATTGAGGAAGTGGCCTTTGATGAAAATGAAATGATGGAAACTGATGAAGAGATGGATTTGTCTGATGATCTGTTGGATAGTCAAGAGGAAGACTACGTTACGGAGAATGCTGACATTGATGATTTTGCATCAACATCACTTGACCCTGAGATTGACATTGATAATGATATGGACATGAGTGATTTTTCATAAACAATAATATCATATCCTATGCTATGAGTAAGAAAGTAAAAATATCTGTGACCTGCCCGCAATGTGGCTCCAAGTTGCCTGTAGTCATTACTGAAGACGACTTAGGCAAGAAAAAGTCGCTCGTGTGCTCGAAATGCCAAAAGAAGCTCAGTTTTACGGTTTCGATGAAATTGGCCTCAAAATTCGGAAGCGACCCGACCTTAGGCGGCAATGAAAACGACATATCGTTGCTGCTCGAAACTGTTCCCGATGCTTTGACGGCATACCAAAGCTTTGAATTGACTTCAGAGTATTACACCATTGGTCGCAAAAACAGTGGTGGCCCAGAGTATCGTTCCGATGTGGAAGTGGAAACTGCTGACAAGAAAATGAGCCGCAAACATGCCGCTATCCGTAAGAGAGGCAAGACAGGATTCACGCTGAAGGACATCGGTAGCAAGAACGGTGTATTCGTGAACGACACCAAGCTTGATGCTGATGAGGAAATTTACCTGGGTGATGGCGACACATTCCGTCTCGGTGAAACCGTATTTCGAGTCAATATTGCGGAACTTTCGGATGATTTGACCAAATGAATGTTATGTTGTAGAGACGCAGAGATATGTCTCTATAACAATTAATCAACAGCCCAATGACCCAAGAAGAATTTTTCAAACGCTACACCTACACCCCAAGCCGCGACCGCATCGGGGGCGGCGGATTCGGAACGGTGTATAAGGCATACGACAACTTATTGCATCGCGAAGTGGCTATCAAGGTTTCGGAGGTGAAGACCACCGCCGATGGTGCGAAGACCTTCTCACTGAAGGACGAGTTTGAGGCGTTGAACCACGTACCAAAACACCCCAACATTGCCAACTACGAGGAGTTTTACTCTTTCGAAATGCCCAACGGTGTCTTTGACTATGCCGTGATGCAGTATTATCCCGATGGCAACCTTGGCAACGCCATTAAACAGGGGTTGACGGCAGAGCAAAAAGAAGACATTGCCACTCAACTATTGGAAGGCATTGATTTCCTGCATAAGCATAAGGTGGTACACCGTGACCTGAAGCCTGGCAATATACTGATTGTGAGGCATGCTGGCAAGATGATTCCGCTTATTACCGACTTTGGTCTGAGTAAAGCCACAGGCATGGGTGAAAACAGCGTGTTCAGCAACAGCTTTGGTGCAGGCACACCGAAATACAGTTCTCCAGAACAATTGCAGGGAAATCCTTTGCGTCTCAATACCGACTTGTGGTCGTATGGATCCATCCTTTACGAGCTGTTTACTGGCGAGCAGCTATTCAATGCAAGCAGCGGAGCAGCCAACACCGCCCAAGCCGATATGGAAGTTTACAACAAGATTGTGAACGGCAACGTGCAAAGCCTTGGCAAGATGCCTGAAAAGTGGCGCAAGGTGGCGGAGCGATGCCTTGTGGTGGATTTCTCCAAACGTGCCAAGGATGCTGGGGAGTTGTTTGTTATCATAAAAGGCGATGATGATGAAACTATTGGCCCTTCGTCTGGTTCAGGGACTACAACGAGGCCCAAGATGCCTACCAATACTCCGCCCATTGACATGCCCTCCCCTAAAGGCCCTCATAGCGGGCCAGACTCGCTATTTCCTACACCAAACGACAAACCCGGTAACAAAAAAGGCCTTTGGATAGGCTTAGGCATAGCCGCAGCCGTAATAGTGGCCTTGTTGCTATTGCTAATACCCAAGCAAGAACCTGCCTCGACGGACCCCGATACGCAAGCCTACGAAGCCTGCCAAACGGTGGCTGATTACCGTGCCTATATAAGTGATTACGGACGAAACTCCATGCATTATGCTGATGCTAAGACATTCATTGACCAGTATGTGTTAGACAGCGTAAAACGAGTGCAAGATTCTTTGGCTAAGGTTCAAGCGCAGCAGCAGGCAGAGGCCGAGGCACTAGCTCAAGCCGAAGCGGAGAAAAAGGAGGATGCCGCTTACAAGAAATGCACAACCATTGCGGCTTGCGACAACTATTTAAATAAATATCCTCAAGGACGTTATGAGAAAGAAGTAAAGAAAATAAAAGATCAATTGAAAAAAAAGGATGAAGAAGGGACGGCGTTTGATGATTGCTTTACTGTTGCTGGATGTAATACATACTTGCAATATTATCCCAATGGAGATTATGTTAATATTGTAAAATCCAGAAAACAGGTGCTGGAAGCTGAAGAAAGGAAAGGGAATAAGGATGATGTGTCAATATATTTTCATAAGGATAATTATGATTTACCGGCATATTATCCTAATGAGTTATATCAAAGAATAATCGAGATAGCTCATTCTGCCTTAGAGGACGATAGTCATCTTTACTTAAGAAGCAGTAGAGGAGAAGTTAGAGGGGCAGACTTGGCTGAAGATCGTTGTAGGAGAGTTATGGTTGAACTTATGAGAATGGGTGTGCCAGAAGACCATATTATCATAGAACCGCTTTATTTCGGCAATAAACAAGACCGTCGTGTATTAATCCATCGGGAGAAATCTTGGTAGGCAACGTGGTATACTAGTAAAAAATGATTGTAAATTATCGACATATTTTTACCTAATGAAAGATTAGCTATTAATACTGATTAATAACGAAAATAACAAAGCATATTGTATGTAGGGTGAATTGAATAATAGTTCTAATTTGAAATACTTTCTAAGCATAGACAGTATGGTAGAGGTGTGGTATGCAGTGCTAATAAATGCAAAAATCATAAGACAACACAAATATGACCCAACAAGATTTTTTCAAACGCTATACCTACAGCCCGAGCCGTGACCGCATCGGGGGCGGCGGATTCGGAACGGTGTATAAGGCATACGACAACTTATTGCATCGCGAAGTGGCTATCAAGGTTTCTGAGGTGAAGACCACCACCGATGGCCAGAAAACCTTTTCTCTGAAGGACGAATTTGAGGCACTGAACCACGTGCCCAAACACCCCAACATTGCCAACTACGAGGAGTTTTACTCTTTCGAAATGCCCAACGGTGTCTTTGACTATGCCGTGATGCAGTATTACCCCGACGGCAACCTTGGCAACGCCATTAAACAGGGGTTGACGGCAGAGCAAAAAGAAGACATTGCCACGCAACTGTTGGAAGGCATTGATTTCCTGCACAAGCATAAGGTGGTACACCGCGACCTGAAGCCGGGCAATATACTGATTGTGAGACATGCCGGCAGGATGATTCCGCTCATTACCGACTTTGGCCTGAGTAAAGCCACAGGTATGGGTGAAAACAGCGTGTTCAGCAATAGTTTTGGTGCAGGCACACCGAAATATAGTTCTCCAGAACAATTGCAGGGAAATCCTTTGCGTCTCAATACTGACTTGTGGTCGTATGGAGCCATTATATACGAGTTGTTCACAGGCGAGCAGCTATTCAATGCAAGCAGCGGAGCAGCCAACACCGCCCAAGCAGATATTGAAGTTTACAACAAGATTGTGAACGGCAAAGTGCAAAGCCTTGGCAAGATGCCTGAAAAGTGGCGCAAGGTGGCGGAACGTTGCCTCGTGGTGGATGCCGCCAAACGCGCCAAGGATGCTGGGGAGTTGTTTGCTATCATAAAAGGCGATGATGATGAAACTATAGGTTCTTCGTCTGGTTCAGGGACTACAACGGGGCCCAAGATGCCTACCAATACTCCGCCCATTGACAAACCCTCCCCTAAAGACCCTCATAGCGGAACTTCCCCTTTTAAGGGGGTTGGGGGGATTCAAGACCCGCTATCTCCTACACCAAACGACAAACCCACCAACAAAAAAGGCCTATGGATAGGCTTAGGTATAGCCGCAGCCGTAATAGTGGCCTTGTTGCTATTGCTAAAACCCAAGCAAGAACCCATACCAGCCGATCCCGACACACAAGCCTACGAAGCCTGCCAAACAGTGGCTGACTACCGTGCCTATATAAGTGATTACGGACAGAATTCCCTATATTATGCTGATGCAAAAGCATTCGTTGACCAATATGTGGCTGATAGTATAGAACGTGTGCAGGATTCTTTGGCACGTGTTCAAGCCCAGGAGCAGGCCAAAGCTGAGCAAATTGCCCAAGCCAAAGCAGAGAAGAAAGAAGATGATGCATACAAGAAATGCACAACTATTGCAGGTTGCAATAATTATTTGAAAGAGTATCCTGAGGGAAGATATGTGGAGGAAGTGAAGACAACGAAAGCCGAACTGGAACAAACGGAAGCAGAAAAGAAAGAAGAAGCCGCATACAAAAAATGTACAACCATAGAAAGTTGTGATGCGTATTTGAAAAACTATCCTGAGGGAAAATATGTGGAGGTAGTAAAAACGAAAAGAAAGGAATTGCAAGAAGCCAAGTCGAATGAAGAAGAAGAGGAAACGCAAAATCATCGCCCATCCATTACATATCCAGTATATTCTGGACCCAAAGGCGATTTAGTTTGTACTTTTTATTTTGCGAAGGATAATTTCAATGCTAATAACAGTAGCTATAATAAAACAGCAGATAATGTTATTCGGGAGAAACTAAGTGAAGGGTATCGTGATTTTAGGGTAATCGCATGGATTGTACCAGGAGAAATGGAAGGCCATGAGAAAGAGTTGGCCAACAATCGGGCGAATGCTGTCGAGAAGCAAATTCAAAAAATAGCAAAAAAAACTAACATTAATACACAAATTATTACAACAGGTATAGATATGGCTAAAATTATTGGAATTATCAGCGAGACAGGTATTCGTGACAAAGAGGCGATTTTAAATCAATTACAGAAGAGTAGCGATAAAGAGGAAACTTTTCAGTTTCTTTCTGTTATCTATCCTGAACTTGAAAGAGATATTCTTCCTACTCTTCGTCGAGTGGAAGTATATGTGTATTAAGGAATCTATAACAAAAACATATGAAACTATACCATTTCTCCCAGCAAGGCAAACGCAGCAATAACGAAGACAGCCTCGGCACAAGTGCGGGGCTGTTCACTGTGTGCGACGGCATGGGCGGGCATATTGCGGGTGAACGTGCCTCGGGCTTTGTGAAAGAGGCTATGCTCAAAGCTTTTGCCGAGCCAAAGCCCCTTGGCAAGATGGAGATACAACAGCAACTCAACCAAGTGCAGGCAGACCTTAACCAACTATTGGAGAAGGAGCCGGAATTAGAGAAGATGGGCACCACCTTCACGGGCGTTTTTATCACGCCCGATGTGTGGTATGCCGCCCATATCGGCGACAGTCGCATCTACCTGTTTCGCCCTTCGGAGCAAAAACTTTGGCACACCTGGGACCACTCCTTGGTCGGCGAGTTGATGCGCACCAAGGAAATCACCGTCGAGGCGGGGCGCTTCCATCCCATGTCAAACCGCATCTCCAAGGCCATTATCGCGCAAAAGGACGGCAAACTCGCCAGCGCCTCCATCGTGAAAATCGACGAACTGAAAGCAGGCGACATTCTTTTGCTCTGCTCCGATGGCGTCGTTGAGGCTTGGGGTGATTGGGAACTGGTGCAGCTCTTTTCGGATGAGAGCCTCGGCTTTGAACAGAAATGCAAGCAATTGGCCCAGCGGTGCAACGAGAAATCAAAGGACAACAACACAGCCATCATTGCTGAAATCGAGGAAAAGGATGCCTTTAGTTTCGGAACAAACGAGGAGCTGGAATGGACGACCTTCGACGAGGTGGAGGCGGATTATCAACAGTATCTCAAGGATAACGAGAAAGTGAAAGAAGTCCATAAAGCGCAAGAAAATAAACCTGCGCAGAAAGAGGAAACATCGCCAAACGCTGAATCAGAGAAAAAACCAATGGCTAAGGACAATTTGCAAAAGCCTTTGGACAAAACCAAGAAACCATATATTAAGCCATCAACGTCGAGTTCTTCTCAACAGGAGGGCAAACCCAAGAGGAAGAAATCCTTATGGGTTGTCATCTTGTTTATTGCGGTTGCCGCCGTTGTTGCATACTTTTTCTTGAAATGAAAAAAATACAGTTATGAAGAAAAGAATCACATTACTTTTATTATTGTTTTTGAGTCTGAGTGGCTTTGTCTTGGCCTACAACAACACATACGCCGTCGTCGTTGGCGTGGCAGACTACAAGAACTATACCCCGGGAGATGGTGACCTCAAATATACCATCAATGATGCCCGTAGCTTCGCTGAGTTTCTGAAGTCCAAGAAGGGAGGAGCGGTGCCAGAAGAAAACATCGTCCTGCTCATTGATGCGCAAGCCTCGAAAGCGAATATTGTAGAGAAAGCTAAGGCCTTGTTCGCAAAAGCGAAAAAAGACGACCGTGTCATTTTCTATTTTTCGGGTCACGGCAGCAAAGGGTGCTTCATTCCTTACGATGCAGGTGACATTGGTAACACCTTGCTCTATTTCAATGAAGTGAAGGCGATTTTCCGCAGTGCCAAGTGTAACACCAAACTTCTTTTTGCCGATGCTTGCTTTGCGGGAAGTATGAAAACAGGGTTGTCGTCCAACTCGGAGTTAAAAAAAAGCATAGAGAAAGGGCTAAAGGAAGCATCCAATATGAACATAGCCGTGATGATGTCGTGCCAAGGCGATGAAACTTCGATAGAATCATCAGAGTGGGGCAATGGCTTGTTTACCTATTATCTGATGAAAGGTCTTGGGGGCGATGCCAATCGCGATGGCAACCAGTTCGTCACCATTCAGGAACTGTATTACTATGTGTATCACCAAGTTCAGGACAAAGCGGCCTCAAGAGGACACAAGCAGACGCCAGAACTGTTCGGTAAGTTCGATTTGAGGCTGATTGTAGCTAAAGTGTAAGTTATGGAAATAGAAATCAAAATTGGAAGAGAAGAATCGGGCACAGGTGCCATAACCGTGCCTCAAACTTGCAAAAGGGTAGGCCGTCACCATGCCAAACTGCTTTGGAAAGACGGGGTGGTTACCATTGAGGACAACGAATCGACCAACGGAACTTTCGTCAACGGCAAGCGCATTGCCAAAACCAAAGTGGGGGAGAACGACACGGTTTGGCTTGGCGGCAACAATGGCGATGAGGATTGTTATCAGGTGGATATGAAAAAGGTTTTCATCTCTTGCCGCGACACAGAATGGAAAGCCCGCACCGACTTCAGCGAAGAGTTTGAAATAGTAAAACAGACCTACATTGACTATCAGGATGAGGTGGAAGAAGTGAAGAAACGATACGCTAAATCCGCTCAGATTCCAAAATTGATTGCTTCAATGGTGCCGGCCGTGATAGGCTTGGTGATTTGTATCAGTCCGGCGTTGAAGGATGCGCCCGAGTCAGGCACTTGGAGAGCGATTGCCCTATCTTCTGGAACTGTCATTTCTTGTGTTGTCGGCTATTTGACTTTGGACAAAAACAGTCAGAACAACGCAAAGATGAACGAAGAAATCACCGAACTTCAAATCAAGTACCAGAAAAAGTATCGCTGCCCGAAATGCGGCAAGGAGTTTCAACTTACCACGCATTGGAAAAAACTCTTGGCCGATGTCAAATGTCCCAACCCGAAATGCAACGCGAAATTTGTAAAAGAATGATACCTAAATGATTGAAGATATGCAAGGCAAGACAATCAACGGATTTGAACTGAAACGGCTTTTGGGCATGGGCGGCATGGCCGAGGTGTGGTATGCCGAGAACGAAATCGGATTGAAAGCGGCGGTGAAAATACTGAGCGAGGAGCTGTCGCACAACGCCCAAATGCAGGAGCGCTTCCTCAATGAGGCCAAGGTGATGGTGAAGCTCGACCACCCCAACATCCGCAAGGTGTACGGTTATGGTAGCATCGACAGTCGCCCCGCCATTATTATGGAATACCTTGATGGCAGCGACCTAAAGAAGAGGATGAAAGACGGCCAACGCTTCACCGGCGAGGAACTGAAATGTTGGTGGAACCAAATGGTGGATGCTCTCAGTTATACCCACGCCCAAAACATCGTCCACCGCGACATTAAGCCATCCAATATCTTCATTGACCAAAAGGGCAATGCAAAGCTGTTGGACTTCGGCATCGCCAAGGTGGCCGATACCACCACGGGCACACTGACTGGCTCAACCTTGGGCACCCGCATCTATATGAGCCCCGAGCAAGTGAAAGACCCCAAGCGGGTGGGCACGGCCTCGGATGTGTATTCCCTCGCGGTGAGTTTCGTCCATTTGCTGACGGGTAAGGCCCCCTACGACAGCACCACCAGCAGCGACTACGACATCCAAGTGAGCATTGTGACCAAGCCCGTGGATGTAAGCAAAATGCCTGCCGAGTGGCGCAGTTTTCTTGCGCCCTATTTGGCTAAGGAACCTGCCGATCGGCCTGCCTTGCGTACTTTTGTAGCGACGACAATTGCTCCAGCTGATGTTGAAGACGGAACCATTGACGATGAAACGCCCAAGAGGCCAAAACAATCCCCCACCGACAAACCATCCACCGCGAACCCTCATAGCGGGCTTGACCCGCTATCTCCTACACCCACCGGCAAACCCGGTAACAAAAAAGGCCTGTGGATAGGCATAGGCATAGCCGCCGCCGTAACAGTGGCCTTGTTGCTGTTGCTAAGACCCAAACCAGCACCCACACCCATTAACCCCGACACGCAGGCCTACGAAGCCTGCCAAACGGTAGCCGACTACCGCGCCTACATGAGCGACTACGGCCGCAACGCCCTGCATTTCGCTGATGCCAAGGCGTTTGTAGAGCGATATGTGGCCGACAGCATAGAGCAGGCTCACCAAGCCCAGGCCTTGGAAGATGTCGCACAAAAGGAAGAAGCTGAGCGGCAAGCGCAAGCCAAGGCAGAGAAGAAAGAGGAAGCAGCCTACAAGAAATGCACGACCGTTGAGGGCTGCAATGCCTATCTGAAAGCCTATCCCCAAGGGCGTTATGTGGACGAGGTGAGGGCCAAGAAAACGAATTTGGAGGCTCAGGCGGCACAGAGTAGCGTCACAGGCAGTGCAAACGGCCACGAGTGGGTAGACCTCGGCCTGCCGAGCGGCACGTTGTGGGCGACGTGCAACGTAGGCGCGAGCAATCCCGAAGGCTACGGCAGCTACTTTGCGTGGGGTGAGACCAAGCCGCAGTCCAGCAACACCTACTACTGGAATACATACAAATACGCCAACGGGACAACATGGGACGACCCCAAACTGACCAAGTATTGTAGCCAATCTAAATACGGCAACAACGGCTTCACCGACGACTTGACCACATTGCAGAGCAGCGACGACCCGGCCACGGCCAATTGGGGCAGCGGGTGGCGCACGCCGAGCAAGTCGCAGTGGGACGAGCTGCTGAGCAACACCGTCAACCAATGGACAACGAAGAACGGTGTGGCAGGCAGGCTTTTCACCTCGAAGAAGAACGGGCAGTCGGTCTTCCTACCTGCTGCTGGCAACCGCTGGGACAGTGAGCTCTACTACGCGGGCTCCAACGGCCTCTATTGGTCGAGGTCACTCTACACTGACGGCCCGCACGGCGCGTGGGGCCTCTACTTCAATTCGGGCTACTGCCATATGGACAACCGCAGCTACCGCGACTCTGGCTTCTCTGTGCGGCCTGTCCGTCAGAAATAACCCTTGTTCCGTTACGGGCAAGACGGGCAGGGACGCAGAAGTAGTTGGGCGGTGCGCTTGCGGAGCAAGCTGCCCAGCACCGTGCGGCTACTTTTTCTCGGAAATCTATTCTATTATATGCAAGAAAATGTATAATTTTGCACTTGATAATCACACTATATGGGCGTAACATACGATAATGAAAAGCAAATGTTCGTGTTCGATTTTGAACACGATGGCGCAGAGGATATCGTCAAACTGACGGGCGAGGGCTATCAAGTAGAGGCATTTGGCAAGTGCTTCTACTATGGCTATGAGTTCTTTGACCAAGTGGATAGCAACGTCCGTAGCGCGTTCATCAAGTATGTGAAGTTCAATGATAACTTACAGGATAGCCCTGATTTGACGCAATTTATCAAGAAGGCAGTGGACAATCTGCACAAGAAGATCAACCTTTACGATTATAATCTGGTGGTGATGCCGGAGTCGTCAAGCAAGGTCAACCAGTACATGTCGCGTTATATCTATCGTTTTGCCCAACCCAAGTTATGCCATGTTCGAGATATTCTAAAT
>JAEEGL013617587.1_pt1 | contig 11672 bp, 6 predicted proteins | sample 9134231 | NCBI WGS metagenome assembly JAEEGL01 (sample SAMN16246548, study PRJNA631951) | gut metagenome | biome: gut microbiome; feature: rumen; material: fiber-attached | host: Bos | place: Iran: Karaj | collected 2018-10 | reverse complement strand
TTGCCGAAAAATACCGCTTTTTCTCCTTCGGAGATGCCTGTTTCATCACGGATCACGTACGCTAAATTGCACTTGTAACTGACTGCATAATCATATATGATACAAATGTCAGCAAATGATGCAAAAGGGGGATTGCGTTATGGATGAAAAAAGAAAAGCGAAGAGACTGATACTGGATGCTCATCTGGTCATGAACCGGATCGATTCCGGAAAGCACGATCTGATCCCGGTGGATATCATCGATCTTTCCACTAACGGACTCGGATTCAAGTGTGATCAGGTATTGGAGATCAATTCCGTATACGAAGCCGAATTAACGATATGGACAAAAGAAGTGATCCACACATTTGTCAATCTGGTACGGCTCGATAACAGCGGAGATGAAAATGTTTACGGAGCGACTTTCGTGGGAATGACGGAACAGGACTCCAACAAGATCGCCATTTATGATATGTTTGATGAAGCAAAAAAAGCCGGCTTAGTTTAAGCCGGTTTTTGTTGGGAGAAGATATGCGTAAGAAACCGACGGTTCTCATGATCATAGACGGGTATGGCATTGCACCGAGAGAAGGAAATCCCGTACTTAAAGCCAAAACCCCTGTTCTTGACCGCCTGAAAAAAGAATATCCGTATGTCAGATGCCTTTCATCCGGCATGGCGGTAGGCCTTCCGAACGGTCAGGCGGGCAATTCCGAGACCGGCTACATAAATATCGGCGGCGGGCGTATTGTTTACCAGGAACTGACCAGGATCAACGGTGAGATCCGGGAAGGCACATTTGCGGAAAACAGAGTGCTTTTGAATGCGATCGATCACAGCCTTCGTAAGGATTCCAATCTTCATATTTTCGGGCTGCTTTCCGACGGCGGGGTGCATTCCCATATTGCCCATCTGTTTGCATTACTGGACATGGTGAAGAGAAGAGGACTGGAGAAGGTCTATATTCACTGCTTTCTTGACGGCAGGGATGTTTTTCCGGGAACCGGACTGGAATACGTGCATACCCTGCAGACCAGGATGAGAGAACTCGGGTTTGGCGAGATCGCATCGATCCACGGCAGATATTATGCGATGGATCGTGACGGCAACTATGACCGCCTGAAACTGACTTATGCGGCACTGACCGAGGGAGAGGGCATGAAGGCCGCAAATGCGGATGACGCGGTCCGTATGGCCTATGACCGTGGTGAGACGGACGAATTTATTTTACCGACCGTGATCGTGAACGGCGGTGTCCCTGTGGGAACCATCGACGATGATGATTCGGTGATCTTCTTTAATTTCCGTGCAGACCGGGCCAGAGAACTGACGCATGCATTCTGCGATGACGATTACCGCTTCTTTAAGCGCAGTAAGAAACCGGATATCCTGTTTACCTGCTTTTCCGACTACGACCCGCATATAGAAAACAAAATGGTGGCTTTTGAGAAGACACCCTTGTCGAATACCTTTGGCGAATGGATCTCCGTGAACGGTCTTCGTCAGTTAAAGGTGGCCGAATCGGAAAAATATGCGCAGATGACTTACCTGCTGAATGGCGGAACGGAAGAACTGAATGACCAGGAAGACCGGCTGATCTTAAAATCCCCCAAGGTTGCGAGTTATGACCAGAAGCCCGAGATGGGGGCGATCGAGTTGACGGATAACCTGCTGAAGGCGATCCGGTCTGACCGGTACGATGTCATTATCATGAGTCTTTCGAATCTGGATCTTACGGGCCATACCGCAATGGAACCGGCCGTCATTAAGGCGGCAGAGACCATTGACCAGTGCATCGGACGCATTCTTCCCCTGATCCAGGAAAAGCAGGGTCTGCTGTTTATCTGCGCCGATCACGGAAATGCGGAAAAGATCACGGATCCTGTAAGCGGGCGTTCCTATACCATGCATACGAACGATCCGGTACCGTTCATGATGATCGGTTATGACAGGAATTATACCTTAAAAGAAGGGGGTTGCCTTGCGGATATCGTTCCGACGATCATCGAAACGATGGAGATGGAAAAGCCCTTCGAAATGACGGGAAAATCTCTGTTGAAACTACGCGCGGGAAGCGGGGCAGAGCCCTCTTAGGGCTTCATAGAACCCCGGATAGGATACATTTACGCATTCGGATCCGATGATCTCGGTTTTTCCGGATGCACCAAGCGCAGCGATCGCGAAAGACATGGCGATTCTGTGATCATATTTTGTGCCGATGATCGCACCGTGCAGGGGATGACCGCCTTCGATCACGATGCTGTCATTTGCCTTTTCGATATTGGCACCCATTTTTTTCAGATTATCGATCGTAATATCCAGACGATCGCTTTCTTTGAGTTTCAGTTCCCCACCGTCTTTAATAAACGTGATCCCTTCCGCATAACAGGCCAGCACCATCAGGATCGGAATCTCATCCAGAGTCCTTGGGATGATCTCACCGGACAGCGTGATCCCGTGAAGCTTGGAAGATCTTACGATCAGATCTGCCGTCGGTTCCAGGCCCTGTTTCTCGTTAATGATCTCAATATCGGCACCCATTTCGCGGATCACATCCAAAAAACCGTTTCTGGTCGGATTCATACCGATCTCGCAAAGACGGATCTCGGAATTCTTTGTGATCAGTGCGGCTGTTATAAAATAAGCGGCAGAGGAAATGTCGCCGGGAATTTTCACATCGATCGGATAAAGACGCTCGGCAGGTTGTATCACAACCTGGTTTCCGGAACAGTCAAGGCTTGCACCGAACGCGGAAAGCAACAGTTCCGTATGGTTGCGGGACTGATAGGGTTCGATAAATGCAGTGGGATCATCGCCGAACAGGGCGGTAAACAAAACGGATGACTTTACCTGTGAAGAGGCGATGTCGCTTTTGTATGTGATCCCTTTGATCTGTGAAGGCAAAATCACAAGCGGCGGACAGTTATTGTTTAATTTTGAAGAAATATTGGCACCCATCTGTTTCAGCGGTGATATGATGCCGTCCATGGGGCGGCGCAGGATCGAATTGTCACCGGAGATTTCCGAGACAAAATTCTGGGCTGCCAGAACGCCTGAGAGCAGGCGGATCGTCGTTGTGCTGTTGCCGACACTTAATGTAAGGCCGGGCTCCGTAAGACCATGCAGACCCCTGCCGTGTATGATCACTTCATCCTGTTCTTTTTCAATGGAAATCCCGAGATGATTCAGACATTCGATCGTATCATTGCAGTCCTGGGAATGCGGGAAATGCGAAATACGTGTATCCCCTGAAGACAGCGCACCGAGGATCAGAGCGCGATGGGTAAATGATTTATCCCCCGGTATGTTAAGGACGCCGTTTAATGCGTCCGTTCTTTCGATGATTGCAGACATTACCCCAATACCTTTCAAAGCAGTGCAACGCTGCTATTATATAAGAATCGAGGGGGAAAGTCAATCTTGTACATTTTGCATAATTGTATTGCAAATAAGCCGACTTTTTATTACAATGTTAACAAGGCTGTTTTCACTCAGAAAGCGCTGCTTTTGTCATAATTGACAAAGAAAATAATGTATCGGAGGATTTCTAAATGAATGTTTACACAAGTGACAAGATCCGCAATGTGGTTCTCTTAGGACACGGTGGCTGCGGCAAGACAACGCTAACGGAGGCTATGGCGTATCTTTCCGGCGTGACAACACGTATGGGAAAGACTGCTGACGGCAACACGATCAGTGATTACGATAAAGAGGAGCAGAAAAGGCAGTTCTCCATTTCCACATCGGTTGTTCCGATCGAATGGGAAGGCTGCAAGATCAATATTTTAGATACACCTGGTTATTTCGATTTCATCGGTGAAGTGGAAGAGGCGGCAGCTGCTGCAGCCGGTGCCATCATTGTTGTTTCCGGCAAGGCAGGTGTGGAAGTCGGCACGGAAAAGGCCTGGGAGATCTGCGAGAAGTATAAACTTCCCAGAATGTTCTTCGTAACGGACATGGACGTTGATAATGCCAGTTACAGAGAGGTTGTTGAAGAACTGGAGTCCAAGTACGGCAAGAAGATCGCACCGTTCCACCTGCCGATCAGGGAAGATGAGAAATTCGTCGGCTATGTTAACGTCGTCAGTGAAACAGGGAACCGCTGGACGAAAGACGGTAAAGTCGAAGAGTGCCCGATTCCCGATTATTCCCAGGAATATCTGGCCCGGTACCGTGATTCCCTGATGGAAGCGGTTGCGGAAACCAGCGAAGATTTTATGGAACGTTATTTTGGCGGCGAAACATTCTCCGATGCGGAGATCCGTTCCGCACTCAGAACGAACATCAATGACGGTTCCATCGTTCCGGTAACCATGGGTTCCAGCATCCTCTGCCAGGGCGTATATACGTTGCTGGATGATATCATCAAGTATTTCCAGAGCCCGGAAGACCGCAAGATCGCAGGCGTAAACCAGAAGACCAGCGAGATCTTTGAAGCGGATTACGATTTCAGCAAGCCCAAATCGGCATTTGTATGGAAGACGATCGTGGATCCGTTCATCGGAAAGTATTCCCTGATCAAGGTTTGCTCCGGTGTGCTCAAATCCGATGACATGCTTTTTAACTATGATAAGGATACGGAAGAAAAGATTTCCAAGTTATATATCCTGCGCGGAAACAAGCCGATCGAAGTCAGCGAACTGCATGCCGGCGATATCGGTGCGATCCCGAAGCTTTCAAGCACCAAAACCGGGGATACGCTTTCCACGAAAGCCAATCCCGTCCTGTTCCCGAAGACCGATATCAGCAAGCCTTATACATGCATGCGCTACAAAGCTAAGAACAAAGGCGATATTGATAAGATTTCCGGTGCGCTTGCCAAGATGATGGACGAAGACATGACGTTGAAAAACGTCAATGATGCAGAGAACAGGCAGACGCTGCTTTACGGTATGGGAGACCAGCATCTGGAGATCGTTGCCAGCAAACTGCAAAGCGTCTATAAGTGTGAGATCGAACTGGTAGAACCCAAGGTTGCGTTCCGTGAAACGATCAAGAAGAATTCCGACGTGGAATATAAGTATAAGAAACAGTCCGGCGGACACGGTCAGTACGGTCATGTCAAGATGAAATTCGAGCCGCTGGGCACCATGGATAAGGCATATGAATTCGAGCAGATCGTTGTCGGCGGTGCGGTTCCGAAGAACTACTTCCCGGCAGTGGAAAAGGGTCTGGTGGAATCGGTACAGAAAGGCCCGCTTGCCGCTTATCCGGTCGTTGGCGTGAAAGCGATCCTTTACGATGGATCTTATCACCCGGTTGATTCCTCCGAGCAGGCATTCAAGATGGCAACCATTCAGGCATTCAAGAAAGGCTTTATGGAAGCAGGTCCGATCCTTCTTGAGCCCATTGCTTCTTTAAAAGTAACCGTTCCGGATTCCTTCACCGGTGATGTCATGGGTGATCTGAACAAGCGCCGCGGCAGAGTGCTCGGCATGAATCCTGCAGGAAACGGCAAGACGGTCGTTGAAGCGGAACTGCCGATGACGGGACTTTACGGGTACTGCACGATCCTTCGTTCCATGACGGGCGGCAGAGGCGATTATGAGTATGAATTTGTCCGCTATGAACAGGCACCTTCGGATGTACAGGAGAAGGAAGTTGCTGCAAGAGCAAGCCAGCTTGCCGACGAAAACGCAGACGCATAAAGCAGGAAAAACACCGAAAAGAGCTTCATCTTATGATGAGGCTCTTTTTTTGCATCATCAAACACAATATCTTGAAAAAATATTTGATTTTCCAACGATATATAGTAAAATATAGATAAGAATGTGTTACTATGCATTTTTCGGGGACAAGGGGTTGTAATCCATGCGCACAGCGTTGTTTATCACGAATGATGAGAATCTTAAGAACCGGATTCAGATCATGGTTCATGATGAAGCTGCGCAGTTTTTCTATGCCGCTGCGATCGATGAGGCGGTAGGGATCATGGACAGCCAGGAGATCGCAGCAGTTTTTATGCCGTACGGGCTTGATGTATTAAGCGGGGATGAGATGCTTGAGATCATCCTGGATCATAATCCGAGAGCACAGATCATCCTGCTGTTTGATGATGATGACCTGTTGAAAGTGATCCGGGCGCATAACAACTACCATATCTGCCGGCTGATCTCTTCTTCCAACATGAAACTGGAACTGCTACCGGAAAAGATCAATGCGGCATTTGACCGGTATAACAAAGATGATGAACTGAAGGAATTTGAACGGGATTACCGCCTGAAAGAAGACAGATACAAGCAGGCGCTTGCAGAGATGTCGGCACTGCTCAATGACCGTATGGAGAGTTACAGCGCGATCAGATCCATGTTCCTGCTTCTTATGAAATCTGATATATCTGCATTCTTAAGTGAACAGGAAGCAGAAGCGGTGCTGCAATACACGGGGCGCATGTTCTCGGAATATGTTTCCCTGTTTCTCACACAGGAAGCGGATGAGGACCTGTATGTGCTGAATATCCTCGGGGAATGCCATAAAGCGGAAGCACACAGATTCTTAAAGATTGACATCGACGAACTGAAAAGCATGACAAGGGAAGATCAGATCAACTGTCTGTTTGTGATCCGTATCATCAGCCTGTATTTTTCAATCTTTTACGAAAAATATCGCGGCAAGATCGAAACGGAAGAAACGGATGAAGGCATTATCCTGAATCTGATCTATGAGTGCATTGCGAATCCCGCGACCAAGGAACTTGCGGAAAAGATCCTGCCGTTTAATGAGGCGTTCGTGAAGCAATATGCCCATCGGGCAGCCTTTGGCACAAAGGACAGAGTCCTGCAATATAAACTGATCTACAAGAAGGATGCGTCATGAGCCGCAAACCGAAGAAAAAGCTGTCAAGAGGCGAACTGATCCGCAGGATCGTGATGGTGGCCCTGATCCTGATCGCAACAGGCAGCCTCGGGTACTTTGTTTTCTACAACGGTGAATCCGAAGCGACCGAGAGTAAATTCAAGAAACTGTCCGGACTTAAGAATACGGATTTCGTATTATTTAAGCCGGCAGGGGTCACGGTGGACGAACCGGATGCGCCGCCCGAGATCCTCGAAGACTATGTCACATTGTATAATAAAAATAAAAGTCTAATCGGATGGATCAAAATTGACGATACAATAATAGACTACCCTGTTATGCAATCACCGAATATGGAGTATTATCTCGATCACAATTTCTCGCAGGAGAAGGATCGGAACGGATGCCTCTTTGCCGATAAGGATTGCAGTATCTGGCCCAGAAGCCAGAATATCATCATTTACGGGCATAACATGAAGTCCGGAAAGATGTTCGGCACACTGACCAAATATAAGAGCGAAGACTATTATAAGAAGCATCCCGAGATTCAGTTCGATACATTGTATGAAAAGGGAACTTATGCGGTCATGTATGTTTTCTCCGAGATCGTCCATGAGGAAACGGAAGTGGCCTTTAAGTATTATCAGTTTATCAATGCCAATTCGGCGGAGGAGTATGATTCCTATATGCAGGATATGGCGGAAATGTCTTTATATGATACGGGTATTACGTCCCATCTTGGCGACCAGCTGATCACTTTATCGACCTGCGATTATGTGAAAGGCGGCGAGAGATGGGTTGTTGTCGCGAAAAAGATACAGTAGTACAGAACATGTTTGGTCTACAAAGGTTTAAGGGGAGCAGGAGCAGAACATGAAGAAAGTTACGGAGAAGAAGAAATTCAGACTGAAGAAGAGCGCCAGACTTACGATTGCCGGTGTATGTGCAGCAACAGCGGTCGTGGTTGCGGTGATCCCGACCAGGAATGTGGAAGCGATCACGAACTACGATACCGAGATTCCGACAACCGTGGATGAGGTTTTGGGAGTCGCAGCCATTGACGGTGGCGGTGTAGTCGGCGCCGCAAATACCGTAGTTCCCAGTGATTCGGCAAAATACTGGGCATTTCCGATGGGGGATCCGTTCTCGGTCATTGACAGTACGGCTACAACGCATAACTATTATCACATCAACCGTGAAGGTATGTTTTCCGGTTATGATGCCATGCCGATCTTTGAGATCTCTTCAACCACGACACCGGGATCCGTTCTTCCGCAGTGTATCAAGCACTATGTCGGCGGTGACGGTTCCGGTTATACGCCCTCCGGCGGTGTTTTAAAGCTTTCCCCGGCCGTCGTTTATGTAACGCCAGCCGAGACAGCATCTGCTCCTTATATAACAATTGATAAAGGTGATCCGGCAAACCATACGGCATACACCTGGAAACGATACACGGAAACCAAGGTTACGCATGATCCGAATGACCGGATGATCGATGTATACGGAACTTTTGATCAGACTCCCAAATATTATTATTACGATATTCTTGTAGAGACCTGGACCAGACAGTGGGGAAAGGATGAAACAAAGGATCCTGCCGATCCGGCATACTGGAGCGAACCGACAGATCCGACGGGCGATCCGCCGGATAGTTACGAACAGATCAATGAAGTCTGCAAGCAGCAGATCCTGGTGCAGTATATCGCAAACGGTGCGTTTAAAGGTGTTGCGAACTTTACCCAGATGGACATTCTGGATCCGGAAGGGGAAGGCGAATCCGGTATCACACATATCGGCGATGAGGCGTTCATGGATTGTACCAGCCTCCAGTCCGTCAGTTTCGGCCGCAACTTCAAGTACTTAGGAAAGAAAGCATTTTATAACTGCACCGGTCTGCAGAATGTCAATTTCGGTATGAGTACGCTGTCCGTCGGGGACGGCTGTTTTGCCGACTGTACGCAGTTAACGACCATTGCGTTGCCAAAGACTTTGCAACAGCTTGGGACCGGTGCCTTTATGAACTGCCGTTCTTTAACGGACTCGGTTCCCGATTTTCATAATTATGATGATTACAATTCGGTGCTCTTTGCAGGAAACACGGCAACCGGCGAGATGGGTATCAACAACAATCTCGTCACGGGTTCCTATGCGTTCTGTAACTGTACCAGTCTTGCCACAACCAAGATGTGTCAGACGAACATGCCGATTACGGGCGGAAACGGACAATACGGCATGTATGCGGGGTGCACGAACTTAAAACAGATCGAATTACCGCGTTACACGGCCGGTTTTACGACCACACCGTCGATGTTTTTGGGATGCAATAATCTGGAGTGTGTCAGGGGAAATAACTATACCGATACGGCTCTTAACGGCCAGTTCATCAACTCCACCAATGAAGCTTATTTTCCGGGAAAAGAAAAAAATGTTTCCGACAGTTTTGTCATCTGGGGACCGAATCCGAAAGAGAGTTCCAGTATCGCTCTTCTGAATTTTGCGCAGGCAAATACGATCCCCTATATGTATTGGGACAATACCGATCAGAAGTTTAAATACATTATGGTGATCGAAGATACGTATAAATTCACGTTTACCGATCAGTTTGAGGTGGAGAGCATCACAGAGATCCCGACAGGTACTGCCACCACGCTTACGATCCCGGCTTCCATCGGCGGTCATCCGATCAGTTCTATTGTGGATGATGCATGCGGTAAGGTGGATCATAATGTTTATGTGACCAATCTGACAAAACCTACGAAGATCGTGATCGCAGATGCGATCGGCAATATCGGAGAAAATGCATTCAGGTCCTGCAACAGCGTCAGGGAAGTGGATTTTGTCCATATTCCGTTTACGACTTCAGCCCCCCAGACTTCGATCGGCAACAACTGTTTTAAGGATTGTAAGAATCTGGATATCATCAAGTTCCGTGATGATAACTTCGGCGGGAACGGCTATTATGACATCAATATCGATTCCACCAGTGTCGGTACGGATGCGTTCTTAACGGAGAATCCGAACGGCTTAACGATTTACGGAAAGATGGAGCAGGGCTACTGGCCATATGAATACGCGCTGGATCCTTCCAATATCAGCTGCTCGACCAAGGCGGACTCCTATATCACCTATCACAGCGGAAATCCGCAGAATCTGGTATGCAAGTACTCCAGACCCGATTCTTCAAAGCCGGGCTATGTGTCATTGCTCAGATATCCGACGATCAACACGGTTGTCGGAACGGAAGCGGTGGAAAATCCTCCGGGTTCCGGAACCTATGTGGAACAGGATGTGACGATCAGCGATCTGATCGACCGTTATCTGACGGATCCGTCACAGTTGTCGCCGAATCAGGAGTCGATCATCAACTCCTATACCAGAAATATTTATGTTCCGTACGGGATTACCAGCATTCTGGATGCGGAAAACGATCTCGGTGCGGGAAATGATTATTTCATCGCGACAAACGATGACACATACGGTTTTTATGATCTGACAAACCTGACGTTTGAATCGCTTGAAAGCCTGCCGGTTGTACCGGATGATCCGAAGAAACCTTTCTCGGAGTGCAAAGGACTGCAGAGCATCACGTTCAACAGTAATATCAAGGATATCGGTGTCCTGCCGTTCTACAACCAGTCAGATCTTGTAACGGATCCCCTGTCGGCGCTGACGACCATCAACTTCAACGGGGAGAACGATAAGGCGACCGCTACGATTGATGATCCGTACTATTGGTATGATAACGGGATCATATACAGTTATTATGTGGATGATGACGGCAATGGCGTTACCACACTGGAAGAGGTGCTGCAAAGCAGAGGCGAGGGAGTAGGCAGCGCAGTTGTTGATGTTACGAATGACCCTTCCCTTGCTGAAATCACGGACATTGCAGAAGAAGCATTTAAGAACTGTGATCATGTAAGTTCCGTGGATCTTACCGGAGCGGAGAAATTGCAATCCATTCCCGAGCAGTGCTTCTATAACGGGAATCAGTTAAAATACGTCACACTGCCTTCCAACATCAGGCAGGTGCAGCCGGAATCCTTCCAGGAGGACCCGAATCTGAAGGAAGTAACGATCTACGGCAAAGCGATCAACATTGATGAGAATGCATTCGCAGATACGTTCAGCACAACGCTTAAGGCCTACGAAGATTCTTCCGTTCCCTCTTATGTCAAGATGGTTAACAAGAAGGAGCATCGTACCTCCGCAGAAGCACTGATCTATGAAGAATTAACGGATGCGATCACGCACACGGTGAACTTCTATGATAACTGGGAAGGCTATGAGGGTCCGCAGTTGCTTACCAAGAAGACTGTCAATGACGGATATGAGGTGACTCCGCCACAGGAAGTCATCGGAAAAGGATTTCATGAAGGGTATGAGTTCTCGCACTGGTTCTTAAGACCGGCTGATGCGGATTTTACTCATGTTACACAGAATTTTGAAGCTTATGCAAAATTTACCAAGATTCCTGATCCGTCATCCTCTTCGACATCAAGTACCGGCGGAGGCGGCGGAGGCGGCGGCGGTTCGTCATCCTCCAGAAGTTCTTCGGGGAATTCTTCGTCGCGCTCAACCAGCATTACGAGTACGACCGTACAGCCTGTTATCGTCAGCGGAACCAGCAATCCGAACGGGGCAGGTGCAGTACCGGCCATCAATACGGCTGCGCCGGCTACAGGAAACAGAAGCGGCGGCAGCGGCGGCAGTAACAATAATGTCGGCAAGACGAAACTGATCTCCACAACGGGCGGCATCACCGATACGAGTAAGATGTCCGCAACCGTGAACGGATCGAGTGACAATTATGTGATCAAGATCTCGGAGACACAGGAAGCAAACGAAATGGCAGCGCAGGCGCTGACTTCTGCGTTCGGTTCGCTTGATGCGATCCG
>JAEEGL013019904.1_pt1 | contig 11672 bp, 10 predicted proteins | sample 9134231 | NCBI WGS metagenome assembly JAEEGL01 (sample SAMN16246548, study PRJNA631951) | gut metagenome | biome: gut microbiome; feature: rumen; material: fiber-attached | host: Bos | place: Iran: Karaj | collected 2018-10 | reverse complement strand
TTACCTTATTCTTAATCTCATTATATACATCTTGTAAATCTGGATCTATTCCATTTATTTTGAAACTAAAGTACTTCATACCCAATTCTCTTTCATAAGTTAAAAACTTACTTATATTATGATTCTCATCAAACAATATAACTATATGCTTACCATCTAAATACTTTTTAAAATTGAACATAAATAAAGTCTTATCTTGTTCATCTAGCATCTCAAATGCTTTTAAATCTTTAATTACTACTATTCCAGATTCAAATATCTTAGATAAATCTGTGTTCTTATTATAATCAAACATTGATAATAATTTAGATGAAGAATTACACAAATATTTATTTGATATATTCTTTAAAAAGTTTAATACTTTATCTAATGTTTCTTTATTATTACAATTAAATAATATGTTAAAGTTTATATAATTACTTATTTCTCCTTTATCATAATCTTCTGTATATTTCTTTATTTTTTTTAATAATTCTTTAGAATCATTATCTAAAAGAATAGTATCGATATCTATTTCAATATTTTCTTCTTTAACAGGTTCTTCATTATTATCTTGTGAATCAAGATATTGTTCAAAAGAAGTATTTTTAACTAAACTATTGCCAAAAAAATCATCATACATATTACTTAAATCATTTCTATCCATATATACCTCTTATTGAAAAAAAGGATTATTCAGTATCCTTTTTATCATGTTTAATTTCAAGCATTTTTTCTCTTAATTCTTTTTCAATACTTTCAAGTTCTTTAGTAGATTCAGCACGTTTAATCTTACCTTGTTCATGAATTTCAATTACTTTGTCTAAAGTTTCAATAATATCTTTGTTTGTCTTCTTAAGAGTTTCAATATCAACAATAGCTTTTTCACTTTCTTCAGCAACTTTAATTGATCCTTGTTTTAATGTTTCACTATTCTTTTTCAACATATCATTTGTTACTTTAGAGATTTCTTGTTGATGCTTTAATGCTGTTTGTGAATGATTAATTCCAAGTGCTAAAACCATTTGATTCTTCCATAGTGGAATAGTATTAGTCATAGAACTTTGAATTTTTTCTACTAAAGCAGCATCATTGTTTTGAAGTAATCTAATTTGTGGTGCCATTTGTAATGAAATAATTCTAGTAGTTTTTAAATCATATACTTTCTTTTCTAAACGATTAATAGCATTTTCTAAATCATTAACTTTTTGAGCATCTAATTGATCTTTAGATTCTTCTGCTTTCTTCTTTAATTCTACTAAGTCTTTAGATCTTAATTCTTCTATTTTTCTTTCACCAGCAATAATATATAAAGACACTTCTTTAAAATATTCTAAATTCTTTTGATACATTGTGTCATAAATATTAATATCTTTTAACATTAATAATTTATCTTGTTCAAGTCCTTTTTCAATTGTAGAAATATTATTCTCTATCTTATTATATTTTGCTACTAACTTATCAAATTTTTTCTTTGTACTAGAAAATATTTTTTCAAAGAAATTTAGTTTATTGGCTCCATCTACTGATTTATCGAATGATTTAATTTCTGCAACTAATTCACTTAATAATTCTCCAGTTTCACCTGCATCTTTTGTTCTTACTTTTTCTAATACTGAGTCACTAAATTTTGATATATTTTCTTGAGCAGCATTACCAAATTGAATAACTTGTGTTTGATCATTAATATCAATTTCTTTATTGAACTTATCAATTGCTTTCTTCTCTTCACTTGTTAATGTATCATAATTCAAAGATGATTCAATTTCTTTTTCGTTTGCTACATCTTTAATATCTGCTATCTTTTCAATTTCTTTTTGTTCCATTTTTTCTACTTTTAATTCCATACTCTTATTTTCCCTTCAAATAATTGATTAATTCATTATATGTATCCATCTTTAATGATGTTACAGTACTTGTTATTTCTTTAGGAATTCCTAAACCTAGATTAGAAACATCATATGTTCCACCAGTAATTCCTGTTCTAAAACCATATTTTTCCCATGCTATTTTTTGAATTTCAGGATCATTATATGCTTCTAGCAATTTTTTACCATTTTCTGTAAATGCTGAAAAGCAATGGCTATTCCAAATTGTTGGTTTTGGATAAAGAATTCTTATATTTTCTTTTACTTGTTCAAAACCATTAGGATTTGAATTTGCAAAGTCAATAATACTCTTTTCATAGTCAACAATCATTGCATTTCCACCCATACCTGTTTTTAAATATCTTTCAAACAAATCTGCTGGTGTGTTATTCATATATCCTGATTTAATATAGAAATCTTTTAATTTAGGTAAGTTTTGTTTAATATTATCAGTTGTTACTTCACCACCAGATAATATTGCAAGAAGAAGCCCATAATACGTTGCTCCAGGTGATGATGATACTGGATCTGTTGATCCTACATTTATACTACCATATAAATCTTTTAATCCAATATCTTTCCATTTTTTACTCTTTAAGATATAGTTCATTAATTTATCCATATCTGAGATAAAATATACATCATTTTCTTTTGTAACAATGCCTTCTTTCATTAAAGCATCTACAACAGGTCCCCAACTATAAATAACAATTGGAGTATTTAGAGTTAATCCTCCATCTAATACTGTATACCTATCTGATTCATTATTTTCTTTATTTGGATATAACTTGTAATAATCATAGAATCTTTGATCTGAAGTAAATAAAGCATCATATGTGGATACACCTTCAGACTTAATAGTAAATGTTTCTCCACTTGAAATTTTATTTACTATGTCTTTATTCCCTTCTCCTATCATTTCTCTTATTAATGGCCATGTTATAGTTTTACCATTACTCCATGTATCATATACAACATTTAATTTATATTTTTCTCTTAATATTTTAATTACGTCAGAATCGGCTAGGAAGTCTTCTTTTCCTCCACCTGTGGCAACGTATATAGTAGTTAAATTTGAATTATCTACTTTTCCATCAGATCCACCAGAAGAAATTAATTTATAACAAATTATTAATCCAATTAATACGACAAATATTGCTATTCCTATTAACTGTTTCTTATTCATCTTCTTCACCTTCCTTTACTTTTAATTCCTTAGCATTATATCCATCAGACTTAAGCATCTGATTATATACTTTCATTTCTGCTTCATTATTTTCTATATCATTTTGATATAAACTATTCAATATTTTTTTAAATGCTAATGAAGTTTCTTTAATTAATTCACTACTATCTTGCATAAATTTTTTACTATCTTTTGATGTTAAATCTTGATTTTCAATTTCATCGTATCTATCTAATATATTAACACAAACAGGTAAATAATAATCTAAAAATTTATTTGATGTTTTATTATCAATTTTAGTTTTTTCAATTGTATTAATTATCTTTGTAGATGATGAACTTATATCATCAAGGTATTTTTTTATTTCCTTATCATCAATTTCTTTAATTAATTCGTTAATGTGCTTAATATCTTTTCTTGCTTTTGCTATTCTTTGAGATAATGTAATATTAATATTATTTATCTCTTCTTTTTTTCCACTTAACAACAATTCACTTGCTACATAGGCAGTTGTTCCTACAGCTAGAGCTGGAAGTGCTGCTATTGATAGACCAAGATAACCAATTGCAAAGAAAGATGCACCAACTACTCCAGATATAATCTCTCTATTCTTCATAAATCACCTAATTATATCCTCTTACTGATTTAAATGCTTTTACTAAGTTGGTTTTACCGTCAAATACTTTACCATTACTTAAATCTGCAAGTTTTTCCAATTGTTCTTCATCAGCATCTCCAAAAGTAATTGAATATATTGGAGGTTTATTTTTAGATTGTTCAAAAATCCTTTTAGTATCTTCAAATGATCCACTATTACCTTCTCCATCAGTCATTAATATAACAGATAAATTGTATTCTTCTTTATCAGTATAATCTAATATTTCAATTGCACTTGATGCTGCCGGATAAAGTGATGTAATACCACTTGGAGAATAAGCTGATAAGTAACTAATTATCTGGTTAACATCTTTACCACTAAATGTAGTTTTTGCTCTTTTTACATCAGTGTTAAATATAATAAGGTCTATTTTATCATACTTGGAAAATTGAATCATATTTGATTTTGCATTTTCTCCGAAGATAAATTCTAAGGCATTTGTTAATTCTTGTTTCCCATTACCAGACATACTTCCTGAATAATCTAAACAGAATACTACATGAACTGGTTTTCTTAATTCTTCTTGATATAATCTTAAAGCTTCTTTTATTACTTCTTTACTTGGATATTTAACAGAAGAAATATATTTCGTTGTATCAATTCCCCATTCAATTTTAAATAAAGAAGTATCTGCGTTATCTGTTACTCCACCATACCAAGTACGTCTTCCTAAAGAAGCTAACTTGGATTGACCACTCTTATCTAATATATAAGATTGGAATTCTAAGAATATTTCTTTCTTTTCATCATTTCCGTTATTTACATATACAAGTGGTGAATCAGAAAAAGTAACACCATCTACTGGATATATTAAATATAATATTTCTTTATTTTTAGATTCTAATTTTTTATTAATACTTATTATTGATGATTCATAAGTAACTGCAGCATCATAATTTCCATTAATAAATGATTCTTCAAGGAAATCTTCATCTCCTGAAGTTCTTTCTAATCCTTTAAAAAATGATTTCAAATCCATTCTTAATTTTTCATCTTTTAAATGGTTTAAAGTTAATACTTCAGGATTACCAGCTAAAGTAGATAGTATATTAAAGTAAGCAGATGCTCCACTATTAGTCATAATAGGATTTGCCATACTAAACTTTAAATCACCATTTTTTATTAATTGAAGTAAATCTTTCATTGTTACATCTTTATTAATTAATCCATATTTCTCTGCAAGACTTTTCTTTACTCCAAAAACAATTGGTGTAATACTAGTAGACTTTAAATTACTAGTTTTAACAGAAGAATCCAATAGATCAAGCCATATTGAATTAGATGACCAAATAGCATCAAATTTTTCTCCACTATTTAATTTTTCTACTATTTCAAGATTATCAGCATATACTATTTCTACTTTAAAATCATTTTTATCTGCATATTCTTTTATAGTGCTTTCTAATACTTTATTTTCTGGAGTTGTAATGATGCTGAATACATCATCACTATAAGAATGCTGATAACTTGATAATCCACCATTATTTTTTGATGACATTATCATTTCTGAAATTACTAAAAACATCGTAATCCATATAATAATAACAATTAATATAGCACTTAAACTACCATCATTTCTTGTTTTTTTACTCTTAGTCATATTCCACCAACTCTCTACTATAATTATAGTTTTAAATGACTATAAAAACAAGTCAAACATACAAAATAAAAGACAATATTATTATATTGTCTTTGGCTTATTATCAATATTTTCTTCTGTTTCAGAAAAGCATTTTTCAACTATAGAACTTAACTCTTTTTCAGCACCTTCTGGATCTAGTACTTTAATTTCTTTACTTACTTCCAAAATTATATTATCATCATTTTCATTGATTCCCTTTTCAAATTTACCAATAAAGTATCCTTTAGCGAAATCTTTGTTTGGAAGTAAAACATAATATTTTCCTACTTGTCCTTCACTTCCTAAAGTATATCCAAAAGTATATAATTCTTTTCTAGCAGGTCCATTACCAGGTACGTAATTTGGGGCAGGATCAATATCAAATGGTATAGCTTCTTCATCAGAAAAATCTATTATTTTATCTTTATAAAACTCTACTAATCTGCTAATAGTCTCTTCTGGTACATTTTTTTCATTAAAACGATAATCTATACCTAATTCACGTAATATATAATTAGCGTCTTCTTCCCAAAAAATAGTATCAAATATATGAAGTTTATCTGCCTCAATTAATTCAGCTTTGCCTCTTAATTCTTTTCTTTTGTCAATATCATCATATATTTCTCTTATTGTTTTACCAGTTGGATCTTCATCATACATATCATCTTTTCTATAGTTTGCCATATCAATACCTCCTATAACCTATATAGCATTTTTACAATAATCTAATCTTAACTTATCTGCAACAGTAACGATAAATTCTGAATTTGTAGGTTTTGCTTTGTCAATATCAACACTATGACCAAATATTTCCTCCATCAAATCCCAATTACCTCGATTCCAACTTACTTCTATTGCATGTCTTATTGCACGTTCAACTCGAGATACAGTTGTAGAAAATGTTCTTGCAATATCTGGATATAATTCCTTAGTAATCCCTCCTATAAAGTCAGGATTATCATAAATAAGCATTATTCCTTCTCTTATATATTGATAACCTTTTATATGTGAGGGGACTCCTAATTCATGTAATATCTTAGAAACAGATATTTGCAAATTATTATGAAAAATATCTATTGTTTTATTGTTTACTGAAATATTATCAAAACAATTAATTATTCTTCTTTCTAAATCAGATAATTCAAAAGGTTTAAGCATAAAGTAGTTAATTCCATACAAAGATGACTTTCTAATAACCTCATCAGAACTATAAGATGTCATCACTATAACCTTTTTATTAATATTATTTTTTTTCATTTCTTCAAGTACATCTAGACCATCCTTTTTAGGCATTATTAAGTCCATAATTACTACATCGTAATCACTTTGACACTCCTTAATCAATCTTAGAGCTTCTTCTCCATCATGAGCTTCTAAACATACATTGATATTTGCGTGATCACTAAAATACTCCTTAATCATATTGACCAACATTACGTTGTCATCAACTACAAGCACTTTAATGTTATTCATATTTTTCCTTTCTATAACTACACGCATTTTTATTATAGTTTAGAAAGAAAACAAAGTACATAGCAAAAAAGGACTAGTTATGTAAAATAATGTCGAAAAAGAATAATAATTGGTAGATTTACTCACATTTACTCATTATATACATAAATTCGGCTGGTTTTGTACTTGCACCACCTATTAAATATCCATCTACAACATCAATAGTATTTAAAATATCTATGTTATCTTTATTAACACTTCCACCATAAAGTACTATATTTCGTTTTTCATATTTATCTTGAATTAAATCTTTAATGTAATTTGTAACATCAATTATTTCTTCATTTGTTGGTATTTTTCCTGTTCCAATTGACCATATTGGTTCATATGCAATTATAATTTTTTCCATATTTGTAGTATCTAATTTATCAAATACTTCCATTATTTGTTTACCAACAATATCTTTTGTTATATTTCGTTCTTTTTCTTCTAAATGTTCTCCAACACAGAAGATTGGAATAATGTCATTTTCTAATAATTTAACGATTTTATTATATAACATATCACCTGTTTCATGTTGATCACTTCTTCTTTCAGAATGTCCTACTATTGAATAAGATACCCCAAGAGAATTCAATTGTTCTGCACTTATTTCTCCTGTACTAGCACCATTTCCTTTTTCAGAAACATTTTGAGCTCCAACCATATATTTAGATTTTTCTAAGAACAAATCTAAATAAATATAACTAGGACATATTATAGAATTTGCACAATTTCCTTCTTTAGTTTCTTCTATAAATTTTAATGCTTCATTTCTATTTAGATATGTCTTCTGATTCCCCACTACTAGTTTCATTCTTGTCCTCCTTATTAAACATTCTTCCATATAGTTTTCCTATTACTCCATAGTTATCATATTTCTTATGTTCTATAGCATGTTTATAAACATCTGCAACTCTTTCTCCATAATATTTTGAACTATGAATTTCAGCATTTAAACGAGCTTGTTTTTGTAAATTAGCAAGTTCTTTTTTATCTTTAGCAAGTTCTAAAACTATATCTATATATTCTTGTTTATCTTTAAAAATACGTCCATTTAATCCATCCATAACTGTATTTCTAAAGCTTTCATCATCAATACATACAGGTGCCACTGAAGCAGCCATTGCTTCAATAACAGTCAATCCTTGAGTTTCACTTGTTGATGCTGTTGCAAAAATATTTGCAACTCTATAGTACTTAGGTATATCTTCCCATGGTACTTTACCTACAAAGAAAACATTTTTACTAATACCTAGTTTTTTAACTGTTTTCTTATATTCTTCCATGTCAGGTCCATCACCAACAATTATTAAATTTACTTTATTATTTTTTTCATTTATAACTTTTTGTGCTTCAAGAAGTAAATCAACATTTTTCTCTTTAGCTAATCTTCCAACAAAAATAACATTAAAATCTTTGCTTGAAACTCCTATTTTATTCCTTACTTCTTCTATTTCATCTAAATTAACATTTTCAACATAGAATCTTTCTATTTCTATACCTGTTGGAATAACATAAATATTTTTATCAACATTATATTTTTCTTTAAATAAATCATAAATCTTCTTTGTAGGAACAATTAATTCATTAGCTGTTCCATCACAATAGAATTTTGTTAAATATTCTACTATTTTCCTACTAGGTTTATCAAAGTAACCTTTAGTAATATAGTATACATAATCTTCATACAAAGTATGATATGTATGAACAAGTGGAATATTATATTGTCTAGCAATAAATCTAGCAAATGTTCCAACACTAAATTCAGTATGAGAATGTATTACATCAAGTTTCCACTTTCTAATAATATTCATTGCTTTTAATGGATATACTGTTGTAACACGATAATCATAAATTCCAATAGGTAACCCCGGAATTCTTATAACTGTGTTATTTTCATCAAATTTATAATGCAATCCCTCGTTATTCATTGTTACTACAAATACTTGATGTCCCCTACTTTCAAGTGCTTTTTTTAGCATATAAACACTTGTTGAAACGCCATTAATAAATGGAGGATAAGTATCTGTAAACAAACCTATTCTCATTTTTTTTCATCTCCCTTAAAGAATCCTAACGCAATTCCTCCAACTAAAATACCTAAATAAAGTGTAATTCCACGCCAAATAATCAATCCTGAATTAAGAACAGCTGCTCCTGCTGATGCTGGTAAAGTTTTCCAAAAGAATTCACCAAAAGCTGCTTCAGTTCCAACTGTACCACCAGGTAACGGAACGAAATTACCAACTATTAAGATAAATGCTGACGAAACAATAGCTTCTAATATACCAATATTATATCCTAAACTTAAGAACACAAAGAAAGGTATCAAATAAAATATAATAAGTGCTATAAAATTAATTAATACACAAGTAAAAAATAATTTTTTATTTTCTTTAAGCATTGTTCCACTCTCATTATATTCTTCAACTTTTTCATTTAATGATTTTGTGGTTTTCTCTACATTTTTAATAAGTTTAAGTTTAATTCCGATTCTTAATCCTATTCTAACTAAAAACTTACTAAATCTCTTAGAAAAACTAACAAATATTAATACAAGTCCAACTGCTATATTTATAATAAATCCAAGAATTATAAAGTTAAATAATACTGGGTCAATAGAGCATACATTAAAAAGCATATTAATAATAACTAATATTAATCCAATAAATATTAACGCTATTTGATACATAATAAATTCTTGAACTATTATGTTTGTTGCTTGCGCTACTTTAATTCCACTCTTCTTTAACATATATACTTGCATTGGTTCCCCACCAGATGCAAATGGAGTAATTCCATTAAAGAATTGAGTAATAACAATTTGATGTAATACTTTTTTATATTTTATCTTCTTATTATATTTCTTTACTACTATATAGAGTGCTAATGCTCTTAACAACCAATATGCAAAAATCAACAATAAAGCTACAATAATAAGTCTTTTTTTAACACTTATCAGACAATATAATATTTCAGTAAAATTGTCTTTCATTATGAAAAAAGTTACAATTACACAAATTATTAATAATAGAATTGTATTCCTTTTTGCATTTTTCATTATTCAGAAATTGAAACTACTCCAGGTAATTCTTTTCCTTCCATAAACTCAAGTGTTACTCCTCCACCAGTTGATGCATGACTTACTTTATCTTTGAATCCTAATTTAGAAGCAGCAGCTACTATGTCTCCACCACCTAAAATAGTTGTGGCATCAATACTTACTAATTTATTTAACATATCTTCTGTTCCTTTAGTGAAATTTGAGAATTCATATACTCCTAAAGGTCCATTCCAAAATACTATTTTAGCAGTATCAAGAATTTTTGAAAATTCTTCTACTGTTTTAGGTCCAATATCTAATCCCATTTCATCATCATTCATTTCATATACTGAAACTACTCTTGAAGGAACATCATTTGAATATTCATGTGTAGCAACATTATCAACAGGTAATACAATCTTATCACCATTTTGAGCCATTACATTTCTACAAAAATCTAGGCTTTCTTCATCTAGAATTGATTTACCGATATTTAATCCTTTAGCTTTTAAGAATGTATAAGCCATTCCTCCGCCAATAAGAATTTTGTCTGCTTTCTTAACTAAATTTTCTATTACACCAATTTTATCAGATACTTTGCTTCCACCCAAAATAACAACAAATGGATGTTCTGGTTCAACTAAAACAGATAAAGCATTTACTTCTTTTTCTACTAAGAATCCTAACCCACTTGGTAAGTGACTTGCAATACCTACATTTGAAGCATGTGCTCTATGAGCAGTACCAAAAGCATCATTAATGAATATTTCACCTAAAGATGCCCAATAAGCACCAAGTTCTGGATCATTTCCACTTTCCTTTTTACCTGGTACATCTTCAAAACGTGTATTTTCCATTAAAAGAACATCACCAGCATTTAAAGAATTTACTAAATTTTCTAGTTCTTCTCCACGTGTTACACTAGAAAATTTAACTTCACGAGATAAAAGTTCACTTAATCTATCAGCAACTATTCTTAAACTATTATTAGCTTTATCTTCCTCTTCTTTAATTCTTCCCAAGTGAGACATAAGTATTATCTTTGCTCCTTGATTAATTGCATAATTTATTGTAGTTAAACTTTGTACTATTCTATTATCATCTACAATTTTACCTTCCTTTATTGGAACATTAAAATCACATCTTATTATTACTTTCTTATTATTTAAATCATAATCTTTTATAGTTTTTTTCATAATCTTCTCCTATACAACTTCTATTATAACAAAAATAGTATTTTTTATAAACAAAAAAATATTAATATAATCATAAAAAAAAGAGCAATGCTCTTTTTATTTCATTAAATATTTTGCAGTTCTAACCATTTGTGTAGAATAACTCATTTCATTATCATACCATGCAACAATTTTAACTAATTGTCCATCTTCAGCCTCTAATACATTTGTTGATAATCCGTCTACAATTGCACCAAAATGGCTTCCTATAACATCACTTGATACTATTGGATCCATAGTGAATTTAAGAGTTTCATTTTCATATTTTTTGAAGGCTTCATTAATTTCATCTACTGTAGTATTTTTATTTAATTCAAGTGTTAAATCAATTACTGAACCAGTTGATACTGGAACACGCATAGCAGTACCATCTAATTTTCCTTTTAAGCTAGGTAAAACAAGTCCAATAGCACTTGCTGCTCCAGTTGATGCTGGAACTATGTTTGCAGCACATGCTCTTCCACGACGTGCTAAAATTCCTTTCTTATGAGCTATATCCAAAGTTGCTTGATCATTTGTATATGCATGAACAGTTGTCATGAATCCTTTTTTAACACCAAATTCTTTTTCAATTACATTTAATACAGG
>JAEEGL012505016.1_pt1 | contig 11672 bp, 7 predicted proteins | sample 9134231 | NCBI WGS metagenome assembly JAEEGL01 (sample SAMN16246548, study PRJNA631951) | gut metagenome | biome: gut microbiome; feature: rumen; material: fiber-attached | host: Bos | place: Iran: Karaj | collected 2018-10 | reverse complement strand
TGCCTCGTCCAAGGAGGAGGTTTCGTGGTTGGTATCCGGCGGTCGCGGGGCGACAGCCCTACCGTCGATAGCGGCCGACCACCGGGCGGCCCGTACGGAGGACGGCGCGCTCGGTGATCGCGCCCTACCAAACACCCAGAACGGCCAGGCATTGGAACCGAAGCGCAGCACAAAACCCTTGCCAGCCATTTCGGCGGTGAGCAGAAGCGACACTTCGCCCACGACGCCGACTTCGCCGGGGTTTATCGTCTTCGCGAGGCGGAATGTGTATTCCCGGCAGGGCGGTCGCCCCGCAACCGCCGCTTCGAACTCCGTGCCTTCCAAAATCGGCTTCTCCGTCAAGTTGCGCACGAGAAGCGTCGCCTTGTACGTCTCGCCGACGCTCCAGCTGTACTTCTCGAAGCGCGCCAGGTGCGGCAGCTCGTTGAAGATGTCCCTGAACGGCGCAAGCGCCTTCACGGACGGCTTCAGGTCGTAGAAGCTGTCACGCCAGCCGATCATCGCCTCGAACTGCCCCGTAAAATCCTGCACGCTCAGGAGCTGCAGTCCGGCGCACGACGGCGTGCGCATGAAGCTCTCCACCTCGTCCTTGTACATGAGGCGGTTGAGCTTCGCGGACACCTCGCAGAAGCGCGGCCAGAGGCGTTCGGTCCCCGACTTCACCGCCACGTCGCGGTAGTGTTCGAGGTTGTACGGACGCAGCACGCCCGTGTATTTCGCAAGTTCATGTTTCCAATCTACGTAGATGGGCCACTGCCCGATCTCGTGCGCCACAATCGGGAGGCGCGGTTTCCCGTAAACATCCTCGTAGTCCCAGTCCGTGGAAGGCTTGATCCTGGCTCGCACCATGCCCACTTCAGGGTGGCGATGGGTCGTCGTATAGTCGTCGCTGGAAGAATTATCCCGTGCGGTGGAGGCAAGGTAGAGTCGGCGCGGGTCGAACGCCCGGCAGGCGTCCAGCCATCTGCTCATCGTCTTGAAGTCATTGCCGCCGAGTTCATTGCCGATGCCAAGCGAAATGAACGAAGGCGCGTCGCCACGCCGTTCCAGGATGGCGCGCATCTCACTCTGCACGAATGCGTCGATGGGGCTGCCGACGCCGAGCCGTTCGCTATGCATCCAGCGGTCCTGCCACATCCCGGCCTCGACAACGCAGAACATGCCAAGCTCGTCCGCCGCGTCAAACGCGGCCTTCGGCGGCGTCCACGAATGGAAGCGGATCGTGTTGATGCCGTCCTCGTCGCGCAGCCGGCGGAACGTGGCCAGCCACCATGTCTTGGTCGTATCGGGCGCACCCGTAAGCGGGAAGTGGCAGCAGTCGAGGTTGCCGCGCATGAACCACCTGTAGCCGTTGATCCAGATCGCGTGGTCATGCGCGGAGACGCTGCGGAAGCCAAAGCGGATCTGGTGCGTGAAGTCGTTTGCCACGTCGCGCAGCTCCAGCACGTAGAGATTCGGGTGATGCTCCGACCACGCCTCCGGCTCGCGGTCAAGCTTCAGTTCGACAAGGTTAAAGCCTTTGCGGCGATGGGATGGCCGAGTCGAGATGACAGCAAGCGTACAACAACAAGCGCCTTGCTGTTGTACGCGTGCCGTCCACCGCGCCAAGCGCACATTGCCCTCCTTCGCCTCAAACCCCTCCGGAACTTCCACCGTCAGCTTCCCGTTCGCGGGCCACGTGGCGAACACGCGGGCCTTCCGCAGCGGACTCTGCCGCCGCAGCGCGAACTCGCCCACGACGCCGTGCCACACGCTCTGCATGACGGGGCCGTAGCTGTGCGCCCACTCCGAGAAGTTGTAGCGGTTGGAGTTGTCTAGCGTGAGTTGGATCGTGTGGCGGCCCGGCGTTGTCAGACGCTGCGGAATCGGATAGACGTGCTCGACGGCGAGCGAATCGCACGACCCGACAGCCTCGCCGTCGATGGCGAGTTCGGAATGGAGCATCACGCGTTCCATCACCAGTTCAAGAGGATATCGAGCCTCTTCCTCCGTCAGCGTGATCTCGCGCTCGTACACGGCCTTTCCGCGATACTGGTATTCGCGGGTCAGCGCGCCTTTCGACGGGCGCTCGGCGTCCGCCTCCCAGTCGGCGACGGTCTTATGCCGTCCGAGCTTCGCGTCCGCAAGCGTGCCCGGCAGGCGCACCATGCCCGCGAGGTTCTTGCCCGTCACGCGCCATTCGCCCGCGAGGCTCTTCACCACGTCCGCGCCTGCGGCGGCGAACGTCGCCATAGCGGCCACCGCCGCGACCATGCATTTCGCCTCAGCACTTCTCATTGCCTGCCTTCTCCTGTTTTCGTTCGTCTGTCAGTTCAAAAGGAGTATGCCACGTCAAAGCCGAATATGTTGATTGGCGACCATTCCGTCGCGCCGTTGGAGATGCCGCCCCGTCACGACGCAGCCGGGGCGGACTTCACCAGCGACGCCTCGAAGTCGTAGCCGCTGACCGCCGTGACGCGAACTCGCACGAAGGCCCCCACGGGCGCGCTGCCGCGCCCGTTCAGGCGCGTCACGCCGTCAACGTCCGGCGCCTGGCTCTCGAGGCGCGCCACCCCGGGCGCCACCACGAGCGCGCGGAACTCGCGCCCCACGCACGCCTTCGCCTTCGCGGCCCACACTCGCCTCTGCGCCGCCATCACGGCGCGCGCGCGCGCCTCGGCCACCTCCCTTTGCGGACGCCCCTCCATCTCCGCCGCCGCCGTGCCCTCCTCGGGCGAGAAGGCGAACGCGCCGAGATGGTCGAACTTCATGCGCTTCACGTCGGAAAGCAGCTTGTCGAAAGCCCCCTGCGTCTCGCCAGGGAAGCCGGTCATGACCGTAGTGCGGAGGGTTACGCCCGGCACGGCGGCGCGTATCCTCTCGGCGGCGGCCAGCGTGGCCTCCACGGCGGATCCGCGCGCCATCGCCTTCAGGATGCGCGGGTCCGTGTGCTGGATCGGCACGTCAACGTACTTCGCCGCATGGGGCGACTCGTTCATCCAGTCCAGGAAATCCTGCGTGATCTCGCTTGGATAGGAGTAGAGCACCCGTATCCAGAAGTCGCCCTCCAGCGCGTCCAGTCTCCTGAGCAGATCGACGAGCGTCGGGCGTTTGCCGCCGCGCCGCGCCGGCAGATCGACGCCGTACAGCATCGGATCCTGCGCGATCACGTTCAGCTCCCTCGCGCCAGTCTCGACGAGGGTCCTCGCCTCCTTCAGCAGCTGCGGCATGCGGCGCGAGCGGTAGTTGCCGCGTATCGCGGGTATGGCGCAGTAGGCGCATCTGTGGGCGCATCCCTCGGCTATCTTCAGATACGCGAACGCCGCCCCCGTCAGGCGGAGCGCCGGCACGGGAGGGTCGAACAGCCGGCTGGGCAGGCCGGGCGCGAACGCCCTCACCGGCGACTTCCGGCGGGACGACGCGAGCGCCCTTTCCACGACGGACGATATGCGGCCGATGGCGTCGATGCCCAGCCACGCATCGACGTTCGGGAACAGCTCGGCGAGCTGGTCGCCGTAGCGCTGCGCAAAGCAGCCCGACACGACGACTGCACGGCACGCGCCGCGCTCCTTCAGGCCGCACGCGCGCATTATCTCGGCGGTCGCCTCCTCGCGCGCGGACTCTATGAACGCGCAGGTGTTCACCAGCACCACGTCCGCCTCGTCGGGAGACGGGGCAAGCGTGAATCCGGCGCGAAGCAGATGCCCGGCCATCACCTGCAGATCGACCGCGTTCTTCGCGCATCCAAGCGACACGAGGCCGACGGACGGAGCTGTGCTGCCGCCCGAGCTCACCGCTTTGTCTCCTGAAGCTCCTCCGCCGTGTATGAACGGAGAAGGGACGACGGGTTGGCGCGTATCTGGTCGGCGAAGTCCCTGATCGACGCCGACGCCTCGCGCACGTTCCTGAGCGTCTCCGAGACGCCGCCCTGCTCGCTCGAAAGCATCGTGGTGAGGCTGTCGAGCGACACGCTCGCCCCCTTCGCCACATTCAGCAGATTGCTGTACATCACGCTGAGGTCCATCTTGTTCAGCTGGTTGAGAATCTGCGTCACGGAGTCCGCCGCGCTCTGGAGGATCGACGGCGCCGGCGGGATCAGCGGATGCTCGGGCGTCCACGAATACCGCTCCTCCTTCAGCGTCGTCTTTGGGAAGTTCAGCTCGATCCGCGAAAGTCCGGTCACGCCCGAGGCCGACACCGTGGCGTGGAGCCCTCTTCTCACGAGGTCCTCTATCTGGTGGCGCATCCGCATTTCGCCGTTCACGCGGAAGAGGCGCGTGTCGAACGCCATCTCGACGTATATCTTCTCGCGGTCCTCGTTGGAGGCGCCGTCGCCGTACTCGTAGCCGATGAAGGAGATGCGCCGCACCGACCCGACGCGCACTCCGCGGAAGTTGACGCTGCTTCCCACGTCGAGGCCCGACACCGGATCCGAGAAGAACGTCTCCGCGATGAACTCGTTCCTCTTCGAGCCCATGCCGCCGACGTACACGAGCGTCCCGCTGATCAGCGAAGCGCCGAGTATGATGAAGAAACCTATCTTTGCGTAGCTGGCCTGCGATGCGCTGGACATGTCATTTCCTCCCGCGGTTGAAGAAGTCTCTCACAAAGGGGTCGTCGCACGACTCTCGCAGCTCGGCCGGGCGGCCCAGGGCGACCATCGCCCGGCGGGCGCGGTCGAACATCGCGCAGCGGTCTGCGATCTTGAAGATGCTGGGCAGCTCGTGGGTAACGACCACGAACGTGACGCCGCGCGTCTCGCGCAGGCGCAGAATCAGGTCGTCCAGAGCGCACGACGTCACCGGATCGAGCCCGGCGCTCGGCTCGTCGAGGAAGAGGATCGAAGGCTCGAGCGCCAGCGCGCGCGCGATTGCGGCGCGCTTCTTCATGCCGCCTGAGAGGTCCGCCGGCAGCTTGTCGGCAGCGTCGCGCAGCCCCACCAGCTCCAGCTGCATCAGCGCGAGCGTGCGCCGGGCGTCCGCCGGCAGGCGCGTGAACTCCTCGAGGGGCAGCATCACGTTGTCCAGCACGCTCATCGAGCCGAAGAGCGCGCCGCTCTGGTACATCACGCCTATTCTGCGGAGTATCTGCCCGTGGTTGGCGTCGTTCATCTCGAGTCCGTCGATCCTGATCGTGCCGCCGAGAGCCGGGTTGAGGCCGATCAGGTGCTTCATCATCGTTGACTTTCCGCATCCCGAGCCGCCAAGCAGAGCGAACACCTCGCCGCGCGCTATCGTGAAGCTGACGTCCTCCAGCACCTTCACGCCGGGGTATCCGGCGTCGAGATGCTCCACCTCTATGGCGTTCCCGCCGCTCATCGGCGGGAGCCTCCAAAGTCCAGGATGTGGCCAAGCACGGATCTGAGGCCCCTGTACCAGAACCCGAAGTCGAAAAGCGCGCGGAACGAGCAGAGGCGGCGCAGCAGCGCCTCCGGCTGGAAGAATCCGGCATAGACGCGGCGCACGGCGCGCTTTATGTCGTCCTCCGACACGAGCGGCGTGATCGTCACCTGGCGACGCATGTCGTATTCGTCCCAGTCGAGCGTCGCAAGGCCGCCTGCCTCCTTCAGCTCGCGGAAGAGCGGCGTGCCCGGGTATGGTATCGTGATCGTGCACTGGAGGGTGGACGCCCATCCCTTGGCGAGCATCCGGCGCGCGAGGCACACGGTTTTCTCCACCTCCGCGGGTCCCTCCCAGGCATGGCCGAACATGAATGTGAGATGCACGTCGAGGCCGGCGCGGTGCGCCCATTCAGCGCCCTTCTCCACGTCCTCCACGCGGAGCGCCTTGACGAAGCGGTCTAGGGTTGCCTGGTTGGCGGACTCCACGCCGAACAGCACGAGCCTGAAGCCGGCCTTCCTCATCATGCGGTAGTCGTCGAACGTGAGCCGCCCGAAGCGCATGTTGCAGTCGATGCGAAGCTTCTTCTGAAGCCCTCTCCGCACGATCTCGCCGCAGAACGTCCTGAGCCATTCGCCGACGGGGAAGGAGCCCGAGTCGTCCATCACCTCCCGCACGCCGTACTTCTCCACGAGCATCTCGAGCTCGTTGACCACGTCCACGGGGTCGCGCGTGCGGTACTTTGGGTAGAGCGTGGTCCAGCTGCAGAAGGTGCACTTCGCGTGCCAGCAGTCGCGCCCGCTCATCACGTAGGTGCCGGGCGTCCGGCGGAAGTTGCCGTTCTTCCTGGCGTACAGCCGCCAGTGCGCGAGGTCGCGGTCTATCCACGGCGCCGAATTGAGGTCGTGGTCAAGGCGGAACCGTCCGGTGTTCTTAACCGCGCCGCCTTCTCGGTACCAGATGCCGGGCTCCAGCTTCGCCGGATTGAATCCGCTTTCGACGAGGTTCCTTAGCAGGAAGTCCCAGTCGCCTCCGGTGAGGATGTAGTCCACCGGGCAGGCGTCCATCGTCTCCTCCGGCAGGGCGGTGACGTGGTCGCCAACGAGAACGTACCTTACGGCTCGGCCCTCGCCTGCGGCGGCCACATGGTCGGCCACCCATTTCCAGTGGCGCTTCACCACCGGGGTCTTGGTCTCCAGCACGACGAGGTCTGGCGCGCATTCGGCAAGGCGGCGCTCGAACTCGTCCGTCGTCCACTCCTCGGCGATGCCGTCTAGCCAGAACACCTCGTGGCCCGCCTTCTTGAGCATCGTCGCCGCCGTGGCTGGCACGACGGGGAAGATGTAGGTGGGCCGCGAAAACCACTGGAACTGCCTGTTCTGCGAAAGGAGCGGCACGCCCTTCTCGCTCGGCAGCGGCGGATAGCAGACTGCGACTTTCACTGGGATGCCTCCGCCTTCCGCAGAACGCCCTCAGCCCGCGAAGACTACCACTTGTAGCCGAGGCCGAGCATGTAGCGGAAGTCACTGGACTTCGTGTGGGGGCCGGGCGCGGAGTTGTAGTCCCACTCGATCTTGCCCATGAGCTGCCACGCGGCGGCAAGCTCGTAGGTGAAGCCGGCGTCGGCGTCGATCAGATAGCTGTCGGCCCAGTCGGACACGTCGGGCAGATACTCCAGATTGTGGGTGAACGCGAGCTTGTCGATCCAGCGGGGCGCCCAGGAGAGGTGGTGCGCGTAGCGGAAGGCGCAGCGGTCGTCGTCGCTCTGGCGCTCGTACTTCTCCTTGATGTAGGTGAGGCCGGCCTCCTGGTTGAACGACCACTTGCCGGTGGGCTCGTGGGCGTAGCCCTCAAGCCACTGGTAGCCCATGCCGGTGCCGAGACGATAGCGGTACTCGAGGTTGTTTATGCCGTCGCGCTCGTACCGCCCGTTGACGTAGGAGTACACCTTCGTGACCCAGAAGTGGTCGAACTGCGACCCAATGTCGATGCGGTCTTCGGTCTTCTCCTTGTTGTAGCGGCTGGTGCCGTTCTGCGCGAAGAAGTACCCAAAGTCGGCCTTGAACCGGTCGCTCTCCCAGCGGCGGCTGACGTCGGCGGCCACGCTGACCTTCTCGCTGACCGTGTTGCCGCGCGCCATAGAGGCGCTCACGTTCGCGCTGCCGTGCCACTTCTCGGGCTCGGGATTGACGGCCTTGACCTTCTTCATGTCAAGCGGCTTGCCTGCGATCGTGTAGGCGTCGCCCTTCTTGGCGATTACGCCCTCCTCGACGGTGCTGTCTTTGTACTGCACCTTGCTGGCCTTGACGGTTACGATGGACGCGATCTTCTCGTCCTTGATCTTCAGCTCGCCCACGTCGTCGGACTTGAACGTCACCTCTCCTTCTGAGATGCCGACGACTTCGCCTTCAAGGCGAGAACCGCTCTTGAACACGATGGTGTCGGCCGAGACGGCCAACGCGCAGGATGCGGCCAGAAGAACCGCAGCAGATGTCTTTAGGGTCATTTGACTAAGCCTTTCTTGTTTCGTTTGCGGACATAGTATATCATTTCTGCGCCGATTGTGCCAACTTTTACTTTTTGAATATATGATGACCGGCGGCGACGTCGTTGTACGCCTTGCGCACGTCGCGCGCACGGTACCGCTAGGCCATCGTCTTGTCGGGCGGGGTGGTCTTCCACGCGCCGCGCGTGAAGTCTGGGATGTCCTGCGCCTGAGAGCGGTTGCGCACGCTCCTCTCGCTGAGCTCGAAGATGGAGCTCCACGTCGCGAAGTCGTAAACGCTCATGTCGAGCGGAAGTCCGTTGCGGATGCAGTGCGACCAGCGGAAATCCATCAGGTAGTCCATGCCGCCGTGCCCGCCGACCTTCTTGGCCGTACCGCCCGTCTTCTTCCACAGCGCCGAGCGGTACTTCTCCTTGAACGCGTCGAGCTCCTTGCCTTCGAGGAAGCTCTTCACGCCGCCGCCGAGCGTCTTCTCGATCGCCACGCGCATGGAGGGCTGCAGGCCGCGCGACTGCGTGGCGATCGTCCCGTTGAAGCCGTAGATGGAATAGTACCTGGTATATGGCATCGGACAGTTGTTGCACTGCCGCAGCACGATCGTCTTGCCGTTCACCGTCGAGATCGTCGTGGTGTTGAAGTCGTTGGCCTCGAACGATATCTTCGAAACTGGCGCATCGGGTCCGAACTTCCTGCGGGCAAAATCCTGCCATGCGAAGCCCTTGGAGCCCACGGACACGAGATAGTCGAGCCTGTCGCCGCGGTTGATGTTCATCGCAAGCGAAATGGGCGCGAGCGGATGGACGCAGTAGCACATGCCCGTGTGGTCGATGAGCGCGGCGAGCGACGAGAAAATCTTTTCCCTGCTCAGGAACGCCTGCCCCTGCCTGTCGCGCGTCTCGTGCAGATAACAGCTTTCGCCGTGCATCAGCTCGCCGAGGATGCCAGCGTGGGCGGCGTTGACGAGCGTCATCGCGTCCTCGTCGTAGCAGCAGTTGGAGAGCATCATGCAGTGGCAGCGGTTCTTTTCCGCCGTCTCGACTACGGCCCACGCCTCGTCGATGGAGCGCACGCCCGGCACCTCCACGAACGTGTGGATTGCACACTTCAGCGAATAGAGCGCAATCTCCGCGTGAGAGGTCCAGTTGGTGTTGATGTGCACGGCGTCGACGAGTCCCGACTCGCACAGCCGCTTGTACGCCTCCGGGCCGATGAAGAGCTGCGGCTCCTTGAACCCGTTCTTCTTCATCAGCTGCTGATGGCGCTTCGCCTTGGCCTCGTCAAGTTCGCAGAGCGCCACCACCTCCACGCCCGGCACGCGGCACAGACGATGCACCGCCGAACCTCCGCGTCCGCCCGTCCCGATCACGGCCACGCGGATCCGCTCCAGCTTCGGCGCAACGAATCCGACGAGCGACGCCTTACCCGGCGCGGGCGCGGCCTTCGCCGCGCCGCCCATGGCAGCCGCGGTCACCGCCCATGCCGCACGCTCCAGAAACGCACGGCGTCCAATGTCTGTCGTTGAATCTGCTTTCATGTTTTTCTCCTTACTAGCGTTTTTGAAACTCCAGGAAACCGCCGTTCCAGACGCCGATAGACGGGACCTCGACGCGGCAGATGCCGCCCTCGCGATGGATTGAAAGCGTGACCGGCTCGCACCGGATCTCGCGCCACACTGCGTGGGTCGCGTTCTCTGGGACGCCGCGCAGACGAAGTCGAACAGTCCCCTGGTCGTCGAGGCGAAGGCCAAGAAGCGCGACGTTGCGCAGCGAACCGTCCGCCGCGACGCGCGGCATCATCAACCCTACGAACGGCGATTCCAAAACGGCAGGCGTCCCACCCGCGCGCACGTCAAGCACGTCGCGAAGCTTCTGCACTTCGGCGGACGTCGCCCGGCAGCGGTCGAACCCGATCTCGCCGTTGGAAAGCGTGCCCAGCGTCTTTCCGGGACCGAACAGCATGGGAACGCCACACTGCGCAAATGCGTAAAGCCTGTTGACCTGCGCATCGCTTGCAAATCCGGCGGGGACTGTCCCCGCGCACGACTTCGCGTAGGCCCGGAACACGGGCGCGGCATCCGCCATCGGCTTCAGGCGCGTGCGAAGATACACCTCTTCGCTCTCTTTGCCGTAGTTGACCACAAGCGCGCTCGCCGCGTCGAGCCCGAACACGAGCCCCGTGAATCCCTCCATGATGATGGTCTGCGCGGACTTCGACCCGTAGGTCCGCGGGAAACAGGCGATTTCGCTTGTCCACAGGGAGATGCGCTCGGGACGCTTGAAGTCGCGGCGGCACCGTGCGGCGGAGAGGCTTTTCAGAATCTGTTCGTTGGGGTTGACGTCATAGTACGCGCCCGCCCCGGGACGGTATCCGACCGGCGCGCCGCCGACATCGCAGAGAGCATCCACGATTGCGTTGATCGTCCGCGTCGCCATCGTTCCATGCTGGATCGCAAGCATCGTCTCCGGCGAGACCGCGTGGAACTCCTCGGCGATGGCCCTCGCGATGACGGCGACGGAGCGGATCGCGAACTCCTCGTAGGCGACGCGCAGACGCGCATTCTTCCTCGCCGCCGCCGCAAGCGTCTCGCGCGTCCACGTGCCGCCGGTCTCGGCGTTGAAGTCCGCAATGCACGTCTTGCACCAGCAGCCGTCGAGCGAGCCACGCGTGGCGGGATCGTGGTTGTCGATGCGGAGGTCGTCGTCGATCCAGACGCTCGCCGGGTGGTTGGCGGCGTAGATTCGCGCCACCGCGCGCATGTAGGCGAGGAAGCGCGGATCGCGCGGACAGCTACAGTACTTGTCCTCCACGCCCGTGGAGCCCGTCCAGCCCGTCCAGTTCCGGCACGAATAGTCGCAGCCCGCGCAGAACGGCCCGCCGTGTCCGACCGTGGCCTGTATCTGGAGGCCGGATTTCCACCCGAGCGTGGCGACGTCCTTCGACGCCCTCCCGATTCTCGCCGCGTATTCGCGGTGCTTCTCCAGCGTCGGCATGCCGAATCCCGTGCCGAACCAGATCTCGTCGCAGAGCGCGGGGCATTTCCTGAACATCTCGAACGTCTTCGCCCACGCCTCGTCGCTCTCCGTGTGTCGCCCCTCGATCCGGAACTGCAGCACGGGCCTCTCCGCGCCCTGCGCGCAAAAGGCTGCACAGAACGAAGCCAATACCATAACAAGTTTGATATAACGCATCACAAACATCTCTCTCGACTACTTTGGGGTGTATCAGTATGGAATGACGTTTTAATGGGCACGCCTGACGTGCCAAGACAGGAACGCGGCGTGACGGTGAACGTCAGCACATCGCCGGACGGCAGTTCCTTCTTCTTGAACTCAATCGTTGTCGCGCCGCCGTGGGGCGCGTGCGCCACATTCACGTTGCATCCAGTAGCGAAAACACACTTCAACGGCTTGGCGGGCTTCGACGACTTCTCCGCCGTCACTGCGACATCGTACGCGAACACGCGGCACTTCGGATTGCCGTCCGCCGGCGGAATCGTAATGCGTACGGATTTCTCTTTGACAGGATTTACAGGATTGTTTTGATCCTGGGGTTTTGCCCCTGACACTTCTGTCAATCCTACCTGAACGTCAAGTCCTGCACCCGCGCGGAACTGCGGCTTGCCGATCACCTTCAGAAGTTCCGTCCGGGCGAACGGATGCGGATCGTATTTTCCAAGCGGCATGATCCAGTCCGCGCCGATCTTGCCGCCCTTCCCGAACTCGTGGCGCTCGAACACGACCATGTCGTCGAAGACGCGCACGATGTAGCCCTGGCGGCTGCGTCCGTAATCGTCCTGCGTGCCTTCCACGAACGGTGCCTTCGCCCATTTGCATGTGCCGGGCGACAGG
>JAEEGL010739650.1_pt1 | contig 11672 bp, 7 predicted proteins | sample 9134231 | NCBI WGS metagenome assembly JAEEGL01 (sample SAMN16246548, study PRJNA631951) | gut metagenome | biome: gut microbiome; feature: rumen; material: fiber-attached | host: Bos | place: Iran: Karaj | collected 2018-10 | reverse complement strand
TTTCTTGCGTTCCCTTAAGAAAAACTTATATTGCATCAAAAACAGCGGATAAATCAGGATTGCAACAAACAAAGTATAAACAAGTTCCGGCAGACAGATGTTCAGAAAATAGAATCCGAACGCAAATCTTGCACGGAACAGATACGTTACGAAATACATCAAAAGCGAGAAGGATAAATCACTTCCGGTAATCACAAGAAGCGGAAGTTTGAAATCCTCCGGATAAAATGTGTTATGAAACTGACCGGTCACAAAACCGATCAGCAAAAGGATAAGTGCCTGAATTCCGAGAATTCGGAAGGTAAAAAGATCCAGCAAAAGACCGCAGACAAATCCCATAATGAGGGCCGGTTTCTCGCCCTGCATGAATCCCGTAACGGCAACAAGAACTACCAAAAGATTCGGAAATACGCCAACAATCGACAGTTTTGAAAAAACCGCCGTCTGCAGTACAAAGAATATAATAATCAAAAGGATGTTCATGACCAGTTTCTTCATGTCGTTTCCTTTGCAAGCCTGACTTAACGCACTAATCTTCGCCAACTGCCTGCTTATTCTTAAGAATAACCAGAACTTCCCCCATATGGGTAAAATCAACCGCCGGCGTAATATAGCCGGACTTGGTCAGATTGTTCGGATCCGTTTCGATCGAAGAAATATAACCGATTAAAATTCCCGGAAGGAATTTGTCGGAAATATTCGAAGTAACCACCTTATCACCTACCGCAACCTGATTCTTTTCATCGTAAAGATCCGTAAAACGGATATGATTCTCCTTCATCGACTGCAAATCACCGGATACAATCAGTCGGTCCGATGTGGAAAGAACCTGTGCGGACACATTGGAAGTATCGTCAATAATCGCCATGACTCTCGACCAGTTCGGTCCAACTTCCACAACTCTTCCGCAAAGTCCGCCACCGGAAATGACATTCATATCGCGCTCGATCCCCGCATTTTTTCCTTTATCGATGATAAAAGAATCAAACCAGTTTCCCGTGCCTGCCGCAATGACGGTCGCACCGGTCTTTTCGTAATCCGCATACTGTTCGTTTAAATCAAAAAGCTGACGAAGTTCAATCAGTTCGAATTTTTCCTGTTTTAACTGGATGTTTTCTTCGTTTGCGGCTGTCAGTTCATTCCGAAGCTGCTCATTTTCCTTCTGCAAATCGGCAATCCGAACCAGCATTTCCTTGCGGTCCACAAGGAAAGTGCCGATGCTTGTTATACCTTTTTGCATGGGAACAATCGTATATCCCGTAACGAATCCCATCGGATTATTCGGAATATCCACAAGAAAAGTAACCACCAGCAGAATACCGCAGGCGGCAATTAAAAACATCATCCAGTATTTGGTAGGAATTGAAAATTTATCCTGTTTTTTCGGTACGTAAGGGGACATGCTTTACTTTCCCATTCCTTCAATCGTGTAGGCAACACTGCGGTAACGCTTGTTGCGGATAATCTCCGCAAGTCCCTGAACAACAGTCTTTCCGGCCTCTTCCGCCATGTTGACTTTCAAACCGGTTCCTCTTGCAAGCTGAAGTCCGAGATCGGAAACCAGACTTCCGCCGCCTGTTAAAAATAAACCATTTTTGTAAATATCCGCGGATAATTCAGGCGGTGTACGCTCAAGAATTATCTTTACGTTATCGATAATGATATCGAAATACTCCTGCAAAGCCGCATCCACAAGGCGTGTATCCACGCTTCGTTCCATCGGAAGACCGGTTGCAACGTCTCTTCCGTAAACGGTTGCAGAATCCTTGTTTTCTTTTAAGCTTTCGAGATCGATTTTAATGCGCTCCGCACTCTTTCCGCCGATTAAAAGTTTGTATTCTTTCTTTACGGCTGCACGAATTGCATCGTCAAAGCGCGTTCCTCCGGCTTTGACCATTTTGGATACCACAATACCGCCCAGTGAAATAATCGAAATTTCGGTCGTATTGAATCCGACATCCACAACCATAACGCCCTGTGAATTCTTAACGTCAATACCAAGTCCGATTGCATCCGCAACGGCTTTGTCCACCACATATATTCTTTTTGCGCGAAGCCCCGCCTCGTCAACCAGGTCATAGAACGATCTGCGTTCCACCTCGGTTACGTCGGTCGGAATTGCGATAAAATAGGTCGCATTCTTGTAATTGTTTCCGGATGCGTCCTGAATAAAGAGTTTCAGCAATGTCTGCATATTGTGAATGTCCGCAATCACGCCGTTCGTCAAAGGATACGAAACCTTAATGTTGTCCGGTGCTTTTTCAAACATTTCGTATGCGGAATCGCCGTAGGCAATCACGCCTGCGCGCTTATCCACGGCAATCATGTTCTTCTCGTGGAAGAATGAACGCTTGTCGTGGTTATATATGCAGATGGTACTGGAACCCAAATCAATTCCAAATGTATTGTTTAACACTGAATTTCCCTCTCAAAACCAATAAATTAACACTTTATTATATCATAAAAACATGCATTTTACACGATTTCTATCAAATTACGGCGATACAGTTCTTCGGTAGCGCGAAGAATTCCGAATTTTGCATGTGCCCAGGTCAGTCCGCCCTGAAAATATACGGCATACGGCTCTCTGATCGGTGCGTCTGCGGATAACTCAATACTCGATCCGGAAATAAAATTACCGGCCGCCATAATCACTTTCGAATCATATCCCGGCATATCATCGGGATACGGCATTGCCATCGAATCCACGGGGGAAGCCGACTGAATTCCCTGACAGAATGCAATGACTCTCTCGGGGCTTCCCAGAATCACGGACTGGATGATATCGTGACGAATCTCATCCGAATGCGGAACAACATCAAATCCGAGCATTTCATAAATCTTTGCAGCAAAAATCGCGCCTTTTTCCGCACTTGCGGCAACCGTAGGTGCCAGGAAAAGTCCCTGATAAAAGTCTTTTAAAACGCCAAGCGAAGCTCCGACTTCTTTTCCGAGTCCCGGCGAAGTCAGACGGTATGCGGCATTTTCGACACATTTCTTTGTTCCGGCAATATACCCGCCGATCGGCGCAAGTCCGCCGCCCGGGTTCTTAATCAAAGATCCGACCACCATATCCGCACCGACATCGGAAGGCTCGATGCTTTCGGTAAATTCACCGTAGCAGTTGTCCACCATAACCGTAATTTCGGGCTTAATATCTTTAATAAACTTTATCAGTTCGCCGATCTGAGCAACCGAAAATGAAGGTCTGGTCTGATATCCTTTGGAACGCTGAATCGTAACGAGTTTCGTTTTTTCGTTGATTGCATTTTTGATCGCATCGTAATTGAAGCTTCCGTCCGCGTTTAAATCCGCCTGTTTGTATGTGATTCCGTATTCGGCCAAAGAACCCGGATGAGGCGTAATTCCGATGACTTTCTCAAGTGTATCGTACGGTTTTCCGACCGGGCTTAAGAGCTCGTCTCCGGGGCGCAGATTGCTCATCAGCGCAAGTGCCAGTGCATGCGTTCCGCATGTAATCTGAGGCCTTACCAGCGCATCTTCGGTATGAAAAATATGTGCATACACTTCTTCGAGTTTATCGCGGCCCAAATCGTCGTAACCGTAACCGGTCGTACCCAGCAGGCACGCTTCGGAAACATTGCATTCCTGCAATGCTTTCAGTACTTTCATCTGGCAGATTTCGGCATTTTCGTCGATAGATGCCCAGCGGTCTTTCAATTCGTTCAGGGCTCGTTCGCCGAGGCTGTATACCTCGTCGGAAATCCCCATGTCCTTGTAAATATTCATATAATTACCTCTGACGCCTCCGAGTACATGATCAACAGGTTCGGGCATGTCTCGTCGGCTGTTTTATTAATTTAACCATATCCCGTAGAATCTGCATGTCTACGTCGCCTGCGGCTGCATCGTACTGTGACTTGTCGAAGAAGATGACGTCGTCCATCGTCTTGAAGTATGTGTACTGGCGCTTGGCGAAGTGCCGGGTATTCTTCTTGACCAGATCGATTGCTTCTTCGCGGCTTATTTCCCCGTCAAAGTACTGTAAAATCTCCTTGTATCCGATGCCCTGCATGGAATTATTATTAATGGTCAGTCCCTTCTCGCGAAGGCGCTTTACTTCCTCGAAAAGCCCGTCCTCCACCATAATGTCGACGCGACGGTTAATCGCATCGTAAAGAACGCTCCTTTCGTTCGTCAGAACAAAGCAAAAATCGTCGTAAATACTGCTCTTTTGCTTCTCTGTATCGTTATGTTGGGAAATAGGATATCCGTGCAGTTTGTAAAATTCGATTGCCCGAACAACACGTTTTACATTTCCCGCGGGAATCCTTTCATACGATTCCGGATCGATTTCTTTTAATTTCTCGTGAAAAGCTTCCTTTCCGAGCATGACGGCTTCTTCTTCAAGTACTCTGCGGAATGGCGAATCTTCTTCCTCTTCGGAAAATTCCACGCCTTTACGAAGCGCCTGAATATAGAATCCGGTTCCTCCGACCACAATCGGAAGTTTGCCACGTGAAGAAATCTTATTGATGGCTTCCTGCGCCATTTTTTGAAAAATCACGACATTGAAATCTTCCTTCGGATCCAGAACATCAATCAGATGATGCGGTACGCCCTGCATTTCCTCAGGCATAATCTTTGCGCTTCCGACATCCAGTCCGCGATACACCTGCATGGAATCCGCAGAAATGATTTCGCCGTTTAAGGCTTTCGCAAGTTCTATTGAAATTTTCGTCTTTCCGACACCTGTCGGCCCGGTAAGGATAATCAGTTTTTGTTTCGACATATGGCTTAAACAATTCTCTTAAACAACTTCTCAATTTCATACTTGCTCACGGAAACCAGGGTCGGGCGTCCGTGCGGGCACTGATACGGATTGTCAAGTGTAAAGAGCATCTCCACCAGTTTCTTTGCATTTTCCTTCGTTACAACCGTATTGCCTTTGATGGCCGCCTTGCAGGCTCTCGTGGCAATGCGTTCTTCCACCGTCGTAATGCTCTTGGATGTAAAACTTTGTGAAATCTCACCTAAAATATCGCGGAACAGTTCTTCACTCGTCAGTTCAAACAAATCGGTCGGAACGGCACGCAGAACAACCGCATCGGAACCGAATTCTTCCGCTTCAAACGCAAGATTTGCAAACGCTTCGCGATTACGTTTAAATACTTCCAGTTCGGAAGGTTTTAAGGAAATCACTATCGGAGGCAACAGGTTCTGGGACTCCAAAGTACCATTACGGTACTTATTCATGAATTCCTCGTATTTGACCTTCTCATGTGCCGCATGCTGGTCCATATAATAAATCTTGTCGCCCAAAGCGATAATCCAGTATGTATCAAAAATCTGACCGATTATTTCAAACTCTTCTTTCGCTTCCTTCGTAAAGAATTCGTTATCGAACATGGTATACTGTTCGGGTTTCTCAACCTTTAGATTGCTTACGTAAGGATTCTGATTCTGAGAAGAATAGTCAGCCTTGCTTCTTACGTCGTCTGTCTCAGAAGTTCCGTCTGCGACCGATGTTCCCATGTTCCCGTCAGACTTCTTATCAAAAGTTTCTTTTTCAAAATTTCGATACTCTACCTGAGAATAAGTTGCCTTCTCATCAAGAATCTTTTTTTGTTCCTCAACATCCTCTTTATCGTTAAACAAAATTTCGGAGAAAGGCTTAAATTCCTCTTGTGCCTTAGGTTTCACCTGCCCAAGTTCGGCTTCGCGCCGTCTTGCTTCGAAGGGTTCCGGCGCAACTATTCTTTCACGCTTCTCTTCCACAACTTCCTTTACCTGCGGAATTAAATCCTTCTCAAGCAGTGCATCATGCACGGAATCCGAAAGCAGACGAACCACAAATTCCGGGCGGTCCATGCGGATTTCCATTTTACTCGGATGAATATTTACATCAATCGTGCCCGGATCCATGTTAAAATGCAGCACACAGAACGGAAACCGATGCATCATCAAAAACTCTTTATAGCCGTCCTCAATGCCTCTGGAAAGCTCTTTGGAACGGATATAACGGTGATTTACATAGTAATTCTCGTCCGCTCTTGTGGATCTCGAAACCGTCGGACGGCCAAGATAACCCTCAATCCTGATGCCTTCATCTTCCACAAGAATCGGAATCAGTTCATCGGAAGTATTCTTTCCGAAGATTCTGTAAATAACCTCTTTTAATTCTCCGTTTCCCGAAGTTAAAAACTTTACGGCACCGTTCACAATCAGCTTAAAAGAAAGTCCCGGCATCGATAATGCCATATGCTGCATTGTTTCAACGATGGCAGCCGCTTCCGCGGTCGGACTCTTTAAGAATTTCTTTCTCGGAGGAACGTTAAAGAATAAATTTCTTACTACAATTGTAGTACCGGTCGGCGCACCGATTTCTTCAAATTCCTTAATCTCGCCGCCTTCAAGTGCGATATGCGTTCCCATCAGGGCATCTTCGGTTTTCGTGGTAAAATCCACCATCGCAACCGCCGCAATCGATGCCAGCGCCTCACCGCGAAATCCAAGTGTGTTCAGATAAGGCAGATCGTCTTCGGATGCGATTTTACTCGTTGCATGTCGAAGAAATGCGGTCTTTACTTCATCTTTCGGAATGCCCTTGCCGTTATCGGTGACGCGGATGTAATCGATTCCGCCGCCCTTAATCTCTACCGTGATTGCAAAGCTTCCCGCATCGATGGCATTTTCGACAAGCTCTTTCACGACGTTAAGCGGCTTTTCAACCACCTCTCCCGCGGCAATCTTATTTATTGTTTCGTTATCAAGTACATGAATCATAGTATCCTCATAAAACCAACGCTGCAGCAGACCCGCACCGATGCGGATGCAGTCGGAGGCTTTTATATACGGTTCTTAATCTTATTCTGAATCCGATACAGCAGATTCAATCCGTCGAGCGGTGTCAGTGTGGAAATATCGATGCCTTTGATTTCTTCGATAATTTCTGCATCGGAAACCGAATCAAAGAAAGACAACTGTCCGGCATCAACCTCATCCTGGCGCTTCACGGGTTTACGTGATTTGCTTCCTTCCGCAGCGGAAACATTAATATCCGCAACCATTGATGCGATATCTCCTTCCGAAAGCTCCGAAAGAATCTCTTTTGCTCGTTCGATGACTAAATCCGGAACGCCTGCAAGTTTGGCCACTTCGATTCCATAGCTTCGGTCCGTTCCGCCCGGAATGATTTTACGTAAGAATACAATGTCATCACCGCGTTCTTTTACGGCGATGCAGTAATTCTTCACGTTGTCCATTTTATCTTCCAATTCGGTCAGTAAATGATAATGCGTTGCAAATAAAGTCTTGGAACCTAAAAGATTCCTGTTTGCGATATGTTCAATCACGGCCCATGCAATCGCAAGACCGTCGAATGTCGATGTACCGCGGCCGATTTCATCGAGAATCAAAAGAGAATTTCTGGTCGCATTACGGAGAATGTTCGAAACTTCGTTCATCTCGACCATAAAGGTACTCTGACCGCTTGCCAAATCATCGCTTGCGCCGACTCTGGTGAAAATCCGATCCACCACTCCGATGCTTGCACTCTTTGCAGGCACGTAGGAGCCGATTTGAGCCATCAAAACGATTAAAGCCGTCTGACGCATGTAGGTGGATTTACCGGCCATATTCGGGCCCGTAATGATTGCAATCTGGTTTGCTTTATTGTCAAGCAGTGTATCGTTCGGAATGAACATCGCATCCTGCATCATTTTTTCCACAACAGGATGACGTCCCTCCCTGATATTGATGACATTCTTTTCGTTAAATGTCGGCTTTACGTAGCCGTTCTGTTCTCCGACATAGGAAAGCGAACAGATTGCATCCAGGAGTGCCACGGCTTTTGCGGTCTTTTGAATACGGTCAAGCGCCTGTGCAATAAAGGTGCGCAGTTCCACAAACATATCATATTCAAGATCGTTTAATTTATCTTCCGCATTCAGAATCGTATCTTCAAGTTCTTTTAAGCGCGGCGTCGTATAACGTTCCGCATTAACCAGGGTCTGCTTACGGATATAATCCTCGGGAACCTGATCCTTAAAGGAATTCGTAACTTCAAGATAGTATCCGAACACCTTGTTGTAACGGATACGAAGCGTCTTGATTCCGGTACGTTCCCGTTCTGTCTCTTCGAGTTCTGCGAGCCATTTTTTTCCGTCGGTCTTTGCTTTACGAAGATAATCCGCATCTTCGTTGAATCCTTCTTTGATGATTCCTCCCTCACGAATGGAAAAAGGCGGTTCTTCCACGATGCATTCGCGAATACGGTTTGCGATATCATCCAGAGGATCGATATTCGAAAGGATCTCTTTTAAGCAGGGATTCTCAAGATCAATTAACGCCGAACGGATTGGCGGCAGCATATCGAGCGAATTACGAAATGCAATCATATCGCGCGGATTAATGGACTGATAACTTACTTTTCCGAGAAGGCGTTCCAGGTCATACACAGAACTTAAATACTCACGGATTTCATCTCTCGAAACCGAATGATTCGTTAAATCTTCTACCGCATTCAAACGGTATTCGATATCCTCACGCTTGATAAAAGGCTGTTCGATAAAATTACGGAGCATTCTCGCACCCATTGCAGTCCTGGTTTTATCCAAAACCCAGAATAAAGAACCGCGCTTGGACTTTTCACGAAGCGTTTCGGTAAGTTCGAGATTTCTTCTTGTAGCCGCATCCAGCACCATATATTTACCGGCGGAATTCGGATACAGATGCGTGATATGCGAAAGCGATATCATCTGTGTTTCTTCGAGATATTTTAAGAGTGCTCCCGCGGCAATGCATCCGGTTTCAAATTCATCAATTCCCATACCGATTAAGGAATTGACCTGAAAATGTTTCAAAAGCGTTTTCCTGGTCACATTTTCTTCAAACTGATAATCCGGCAACGTAAACATTGCAATGCCGAGACGCGTCTTAATATCAACGATATCGAGTCCGCACGAGAAAAAGAACTCGTTTGCAACAATTTCCGACGGCATATACCGGCAGATTTCGTCAAAGAGTTCCTTATTGCTTTCCGCTTCGGACAGATAGTAATCGCCCGTCGTAACATCTGCTACGGAAATCCCGATTTTACGAAGTCCGTAATAAATGCACATGATGTAATGATTCTTTGTTTCATCCATCGCATTTAAATCGGTGTTGGTTCCGGGCGTTACAATTCTCGTAACTTCACGTTTTACCAGGCCTTTCGCGAATTTCGGATCCTCGGTCTGGTCGCAGATGGCAATTTTATATCCTTTTTGAACAAGGCGGTTTAAATAGGTTTCCAGCGCATGAAAAGGAACGCCACACATCGGTGCACGTTCTTCCAGGCCGCAGCTTTTTCCGGTTAATGTCAGTTCCAGTTCACGCGATACGAGAATCGCATCATCAAAGAACATCTCATAGAAATCGCCGAGACGGTAAAAGAGAATACAGTCGTTGTACTCCTCTTTCGTCTCTAAATATTTTGCCATCATCGGAGAAAGCCCGGGCGTTTTTGAATTTACTTTTTGTTCCTGTTCGGACATGTATATATTCCTGTAAAATTTTTTAATTCGATATTCTAAACTCTTTTGCCAAGATAATAGAATCCCTTGCACTCTTCGAGTTTTACGTTTACGATGCTTCCGACCAGACTTTCGTCACCCGGAAAATGAACCAGCGTATTGTTCGACATTCTGCCGGTCACAAGTGTTGCATCCTGTTCGTTCATGCCTTCCACCAATACATCGGCAATCTGTCCGTCCAGCATGGCGGTACGTTTTCTTGCGCATTCCTGTACCAGGGAAAGAATCTCGTCAAACCATACTTTGATATCTTCTTTGGCTACCTGATTCTCCATTATGGCAGCCGGCGTTCCGGTACGTTTCGAATAAATAAACGTAAAGGCATTGTCGTATTCCACCTGACGGATAACATCCAGCGTATCTTTGATGTCTTCATATGTTTCGCCGGGAAATCCGACGATAATATCCGTCGTAATGGCCATATCCGGGATCTCTTTACGGATTTTCATCGCAAGTTCCAGGTATGATTCTTTGGTATAATGCCGGTTCATGGCTTTCAGAATCTTTGAAGAGCCGGACTGAAGAGGCAAATGAAGATGTCTGCAGATCTTCTTCGATTCCTTCATGCAGGCAATCAAATCATCCGATAAATCCTTCGGATGTGATGTCATAAAACGGATTCTTTCAAGGCCTTCGATTTCTTCGACCATGCGAAGGAGATCCGGAAAACCGATTTCCCGCTCCAGATTCTTGCCGTAAGAATTCACGTTCTGTCCGAGAAGCATGACTTCTTTTACGCCGTCAGCAACAAGACCCTTAATCTCTTCCACGATTTCTTCGGGTTCTCTGCTACGCTCCCTGCCTCGTACATAAGGCACGATACAGTAGGTACAGAAATTGTTGCAGCCGAACATAATGTTCACGCCCGATTTAAACGGATATTTGCGTACAATCGGCAATTCCTCGACGATTTTGGTTGTGCTTTCCCAGACATCCACAATCGTGATGTCGCGGGTCATCATCTGTACAAATAATTCGGGAAATTTATACAGATTATGCGTTCCGAAAATCAAATCCACGAACGAATATGAATTCAGGATTTTATCCACGGCCGTTTCTTCCTGCATCATGCAGCCGCAAAGCGCCATTCTCATATACGGATTGTGTTTCTTGTATCCGTGCAGGGTTCCGAGCCTTCCGTACACCTTCTGGTTCGCATTGTCTCTTACGGTGCAGGTATTAAACAAAACAAAATCGGCATCCTCGTTTTCGACGATTTTATAACCCAAATCCGCAAGAATTCCGGTGATTTTTTCGGAATCCCTTGCATTCATCTGGCATCCGAATGTCGTAACGCATGCCGTCGGAGTGCGTCCGAGTTTGTTTTTTAAGTCGACAACAAACTGACGGCCTGCCTCAATAAAAGCAAGCTGTCGTTTTACTTCTTCCTGATCGGTTTTCGTTTCAAATCTTTCGGGCATTATTTCAAATCTTTCAAGTTATTATTCGCGAACCTGTCCGTTGCCGCGAATTAAGTATTTATAGCTTACAATCTGATTCAGACCCATGGGACCTCTTGCGTGCAGTTTCTGAGTACTGATACCGATTTCCGCACCGAATCCGAATTCAAAGCCGTCCGTGAATCTTGTGGACGCATTTACATAGACACACGCGGAATCAACGCCCTGTAAGAATTTTTCCTGATTCTCTTTATTCTCGGAAATAATTGCATCGGAATGTCCGGTATTGTGCTCGTTAATCCATGCGATTGCTTCTTCCACGCCTGCTACCGTCTTGACGGAAAGAATGTAATCCAGATATTCGGTATAATAATCGTCATCCGTTGCATGAAGTGCTTCCGCAAGCACGTTGCAGGTTGTATCGTCACCGCGGAATTCCACGTCTTTTTCCGCCAGTTTCTTATAAACCCTGGGAAGGAATTCTGCTGCAATCTTTTCATGAACCACCATGGATTCCATCGCATTGCATACGCCAATTCTCTGGGTCTTTGCGTTATAAATGATATCAAGTGCCATATCCTGATCCGCGGATTCGTCCACGTAAATATGACAGTTACCGGTACCGGTCTCGATTACGGGAATCGTGGAATTCTCAACGACAGCCTTAATCAGTCCCGCACCTCCGCGGGGAATTAAAAGATCCACGTACTCTTTCATTCTCATAAACTGCGTCGTG
>JAEEGL010219190.1_pt1 | contig 11672 bp, 7 predicted proteins | sample 9134231 | NCBI WGS metagenome assembly JAEEGL01 (sample SAMN16246548, study PRJNA631951) | gut metagenome | biome: gut microbiome; feature: rumen; material: fiber-attached | host: Bos | place: Iran: Karaj | collected 2018-10 | reverse complement strand
TTCAGTCTTGTCAGATTCGACGGTTATCCGTCACCATCATATGAACTTATTTGCAACCTAAAAGCGCAGTTACCTAAGCTCTGCTCTGCTCTGCTCTGCTCTGCTCTGCTCTGCTCTGCTCTGCTCTGCTCTGCTCTGCTCTGCTCTAAAAAGCATCGATCTAAGCTGCATGCCTGTCAAGTCCTTTCTGAAAGTTTCCCACAGGCATGATTGTATCAGAAAGAGATTACGTGAGAGTTAACATGCGCTCTTTCGCCTGCTTAATCTCCTCATCTGTAGCATCATGAAACTTGCGCAGATCATCCTCTGTACCGCCACGGGAAAGCATCTGTACCAATGCGTTTATCCTTCCTTTTTCCTCGCCTTCAGTAAGTCCGCGATCATACCCTATGTTTTCTGCATCCATAAACCATATCTCTGATCTCATAGCCGCCTCCACGAATATAGTCATTCAAACACAAACTTACTCTGATGCTCCCATTATTCAATATATTTAAGCAGGGATTTCATCAGGGACCGGGAATCGGTACCTTTAGTGGCTGAATGCCAAAAGGAAATGTACTTATGGGAGTATACTAAACTGTGCGACGTGATCTGTCAAGAGAAAACAACCATCGGATTCTTATGTAAGCATGCAAAAAAGGAACCACATCACCTGATGTGGTTCCTCTGTGTTATTCTGCATTGCAGTTAGATCTTTACCTTGCTGTGAAGCCTGCATCCTCTGCTGTCCAGCCCTGAGCTTCGAGTGCTTCTTTCTCCGCTTCGGAAGCTGTGTAGTGATAGATGTGATACTTAGCTGTAGGATGAGTCATCCTATATACTTTCTTTGCTTCTTTTTCCGCTGAATACCATGCTATGCCCTCATCAGTCCAGCCCTTTGCGATGTACTCGTCGCGTTCTGCCTTGGAGGTTGTGAATCTGTGCTGGCCTGTCCTGAAGGCATCAAATACACGGTATACGGGCGTGTCGTTCTTTTCGCTTGCATTCCATGCAATGCCTTCAAGGGTCCAGCCGGTCTCTGCACTGTGTGCTAACCAGTAATCTCGTTCTTCTTCCCATCTGGTAAAGAAGTGTTCACCGGTCTTTGTGTTAAAGAGTCGGTAGATCGGGATATTCTTGGGTACATATACAGGCTCGTCGTCTGTAGTATCTTCCGTGGGAGGAGCCCAGTAATATCCGCCGCCGCCAGGTGCAGGTGCAGCACCACCGCCACCTGTAGCATAACCAATAGCGTATGTTGAAAAGCCTTTAGTATGAATTATAACGTAACCGTCTCCAACTTCGTAGCCTTCTTCACCCTGGGCAGGATTCAGAACCATGGATATGGTCACATTGCTGTGATAACGATAAACCGTAATCCCAGTTTTACCTTCCGTTTCAAATGGAATAACAATATCCAGCACGACATCATTGTTTTCACCAATGTTTATCGGAGTCTCATCTATCCCCGCATTATTGGTGATAATTTTTTGAAGTGTTAAATCCAAGAATTTAAGCGTCTTACCAACCACATCAGGCAAGCTTCTTATAGCTGTTTCTCCTGCTGAAAATTTATTCTTTTCATCGCTACTAAGTCCCGCCTGTGATACACTTTCACCATCAGTTACCAGTAGTTTAATCGTTACCTTCTGGTTACCAGCAATATCAGAATCCGGTATATCCTTTGCAATTCTATCCAAACCTCCTACAGTGGCTGCAAACTCACCTGCAAATTGATTGTCCAATTCTGAATTTCTTCCGGCATTCGCCATTGTAATAACACCGATGGCTTTGTCTCCAGATATAGTGATCATTTCTGTTGTAATAATCTCAACTCCACCCGGCTTAGTGTATTTTACTACCAAATTATATATTCCAGCAGGAGCATTAATTGAAAAAGTACCTACTGCATCAGTGATCGCAGAATTGACACGCTTTCCTTCCTGCAACAGTTCCACACCTGCTCCAACTACCGGACCAGGAACAGCCTCATCGTCCTTAACTTCACCAGTTATAGTATATACAGGCTTTGCTGATTCTTTTATCCTAACTGTTAACGGTCCAACCGATTCACTTGCAAGATTCTGTGAGGACTCCTTCGTGCGCACATAGATATCATATGAAGTACCGGGTACAAGATTACCAAAAGTTAAATCATTGCCATTGCCGGCTTTCCATTCGCCGTTTATAGGCAGTGCGTCTTTATCAACAATCTGATACTCTTTTGAATCGCTTGAATTTCTTATCGTGACGGCGGTTTCAGTTATCTCGATATCATTTTCAGATATCGGGTCAGGTTTTTCTGCAGGAGTCATTTCTGTTACGGAGAATGATATTTCCGCAGATGTCTTGGCTCCATTGTTATAGGTTACTGTAATTATCGCAGAATAACTGCCTGCTTCAAGCCCCGTCCTTGGGTTGACGGTAAAGGTTTTATTCTCTCCACCTGCTGTAACTCCAGTATTCGCAGAGTCATTGTTAATAGCAAAAGAACCTGCATCTGTACCAGAAAGTGCAACCGAAGCAATAGTCGCGTCGCTATTGCCAGTGCTTTTAATAGTGATCTGCTTAGCTTCAGGCTGACTATAGCCAACTGTAACAGAGCTAAATGAAGGCGCAGTTACGACAAGGGTGTATGTTGGTTCAACGATGATGAAAGACTGCGAAGTAATTTCGCTGTTTACCATCCCCGCCTTAACTGCAATCGCCTTGATAGTTGTATTTGCATCTACAGTAATTGCTGAAGCATAAAGATTGCTGCTTGCGCTAGGTTCCGAACCATCCAGCGTATAATAAATAGTCGCTCCACCCGTAGTTGTGGAAATTTCCACGGTTCCTGATCCAATAAACTCAGTAGTGTTCGGAGTAAAACAAGGCGCAACTACCTGGTTCCACGGTATCCATCCAGCATATAGTGTTGTATTCTCTGCAATCTCTATGCCTGTCTGGCCAGCTTCATAAGACGTAGATCCATTGGCGCTTCCTACATGCCATTTATCGAAACTATTCTCGGCCTTAACAATACTGTCAGCAATAGTAAAAGAAGGATTATTGAAACTGTCAGTAGAATGAACATTTAAATACTGTGTTCCGCTCTGATCTGCTGGAGTACTGTCTCCGCCGCTGGCATTATAACTGAGGGTAATTTCTCTTTTGTAAATGCCATAGAATTCTTTGTTCTCTGTAAGAGTAATTGTATTTCCTGCGATTATTTCACTTGTATAGCCGCTTATGCTTTCATTCCATCCAACAGATGTCCAGCCGTCCTTTGCTCCAAGTGCAGGTGCGGTAATGCTTCCGCTAGTTGCTGTATTGTAAATAGTTGTGCTGACTGTTTCTGTTGCATTTGCACCCGAATAAAAAGTGCCGGTTAACTGTTTACTGAATATCGCATACAGAGTAACACTATACTCACTCATAGTAAGCGAATCCATCCCAGTAGTAGCAGTTGAATCTGTATTCCAGCCGACAAAATTCCACCCATTCTTAGTCGCACTAGGCGTAAAGTTTACCGGTGCATTTAGAGCAGTCACAATCGCTGCAGTCCCAGTAGAACCACCATTTGTCACTGCATCATAATATACAGTAGGCACTAAAACCTGCACACGATCTGATATAGCCGATACACTTGTACCGTTTTTTGTATTACTCACCACACAATAATAATAACCTGTAACTGTTGCCTCATAGCTGGAACTGGTCGCTTCTGAAATTGCTGTTCCCGAATCAACAGCTGTATCTGCCTTATACCACTGATATGAAAGGGTTCCTCCGTCAGTTGTAGTCGCAGCTACGGTAAGTGTATGTGATATTCCGTTTCCCCCCACGGGCTGAGTGCCTATGACAGGTGTAACAGGCGCATTGCTCGGTATCCCGATTTCTCCCGATGAATCCTTCGCAACAATATAACTCGTATTATCCGAGAGAAAATAAACCGCTGCTGCATCCAGCGCATTATGCGTGCTATATCCTGTAGTTATAGTACCCGTAGTGTTATTATGGGTTACTCCTATAGAAGAGCCACTTGTCAAAGGAGCATTTATATTTACATCACCATTCCGTACAATTTTCAGATTAACAGGAGTTCCAGCACTTGTATTCCCGGAAACAACCATCTTTCCTGAAAAGCTTACTACAGGATTTCCGGCATTTCTTTCTATAAAAATACCGCCAACACGTCCGCTAACTTGTGCCACGTTTCCTGTAACGACTGTATCTTTTAAAGTAATCTCCCCACCGTATTCGACTTGGATAGCACCCGTACACTTTTTAGCAAAATTATTGTTTATCTCGCAACCATCTATCGTAACAAATGATTCCCAGCCCAAGAACATGGCACCGCCCCATCCGTTATCATTAGTACTACACATTGCAGCATTTTCATTAATCTTGCAGTTAATAAGGCTCAATGTTGCAGACGATGATGGGTAGTTCTTGTCATTATGTCCATTGATGATTCCGCCTCCATGAGAGCGCTGATCACCACTAGCCGCATTACGGCACACATTTCCGAGAATTGATACATTCGTAAGTGTCATCGTCCCATAATTTAATACACCGCCTCCGCGAAGAACGGCATCATTTCCTACGATTGCACCACCAGTCATGGAAACAATTCCTTCATTAAATATACCCGCTCCTCCAGAATAATTACCGGTATTAGCCGTATTTTTTCCACCGGTGATTACTCCTCCTCTTACCGTCTTTGCTCCATTTGGATCCAAGACCCAGAGTCGATCTGAAACAGTAAACTTATGCTCAGCTTCCGGATTAGAATCAGTTATGATAAGTTCAGCGCCGTTTTCAACTTTTATTGCGCCGCATTCCTGTGCCTTAATCACATGACCGTTCAAATCCAATTTATAAGTACTGCCACTGCCTTGTACAACCCAAGGGCTTGTAATGGTAATATCCTCCGTCAGGTAGTATTGTACGCCCGGCTCAAGACCCGATAAAGTATTGGTTCAGGTTCCGCTCGGCACGGCTTCTACTGATATACCAAAGGTTAATGTTATGCTAAACATGATAACAAACATCAGCAAAAGCATCAGCGTTGTCTTTTTGGTCATTTATTATATCCCCCTTTTCTATTTCATACTTATCGCCGTATTCTGCATAAACAAAAACCGCCGAAACAGACAAGACTTTTAAGCCTCATCTATTCCGACGGTCGTACGTCGCCACTATATGAACTTGTTAAAAGAATAAAAACGCAGTCACGGCTGCGCTGCCCTGTTCTATCCTGAGAAGCCAAACCAAAGATGTCTAAGAACATTAACGTCGAGTCCTTCCTAGTGGTCCAATACAGGAGTGATTGTACCAGACAGGAATTATTTGCCAGTTAACATGCGCTCCTTCGCCTGCTCAATCTCCTCATCCGTAGCATCATGGAATCTGCGAAGGTCATCCTCTGTACCGCCACGGGAAAGCATCTGGACAAGATCCTGAATACGCATTTGGGCCTCTCCTTCGGTAAGTCCACGATCATACCCTATGTTTTCTGCATCCATAAACCATATCTCTGATCTCATAGCTACCTCCAAAATGTCGCTATCCATACAGGCTTCTTTTACCGCTTCATCTACCTTTTGAGTTAAGGCATCCTCCACTTTTCCTGTATTGATATAGTCAAATAGTTTTCTGATCTCCTCCGGGATATCCGGATCTGTGGACGTTGTATTATAGAAAATAGCTCTGGTTCCATCTCCAAGTTTTAGTTCCGGAATGTCCTCACAGGTCTTATCAAAAGAATACCGATATGCTCCGTATCCGAACGGATCAAACGTACAGATAAAAACAAGATCTGTATCTTTTAATAACCGGTAGTTACTGGTTTTCTTTGCTTTCAACCTGCTGAAATCTATCATGGCCTGATAGAATCTGCTTCGCTTCGGTAGGCTTAATGCTTCAGCCGATTGCCTGTTGAGATTTTGCATCTCAGCGTCATAGATCTTTCCGGTACCGATCTCCTCAGCAAAAATGTCCAGTCTGATCGACTTTCCGTCCGGTGTGATCTTGATTTCTTTCTCCCTTTCGGGTGTTGTCAGTTCTCCCACCGGTGCCTGCAAAAGCGTCTCCAGAACATCTCTGCAGAGAACAGGATCCCGCATCACTACTCCGAAAATGTAGTAATTGCGGATAGTTAAATTGTTTCTTTCAGACAAAAGTACCTCTCTTTCCGGGAGCCGTCTGATGCTCCCATTATTCAACATATTTAAGCAGGGATTTCATCAGGGACCGGGAATCGGTACCTTTAGTGGCTGAATGCCAAAAGGAAATGTACTTATGGGAGTATACTAAACTGTGCGGCGGGATCTGTCAAGAGGAAACGACCATCGGGTTCTTATGTAAGCCCGCAAAAAAAAAGAACCACACCCTTCGATGTGATTCCCCGAATACTATATATTTCCCAAGATTGATAATTCCGGGATTCTTTATTCCTGCTTTCCGACAGAGATCTTCTTGATCCACTTGCCGCTTATGAGTCTGAGCCATGCCCAGACGGTCTTGACGATCTGGTCTGACTTAAGCGCCACATAGATCCAGAAAGGCGGAGCCTTAAATACAAAGCCCACAAGCAGGCCAAGGGGAATGGCGAGGGCCCAAAGAAAGATATTGTCTGCGATCATCAGCATTTTGGTGTCACCGCCGCCTCTGAGCACGCCCTTTGTCATGATGGAATTGGTACCCTGAAATACCACGATAATGCTGATAGCGAGCATAAACTGCTTTGCAATGCCGATGGTCTCTTGGCTTATGTTCTTATAAAATCCGACGATGGGATTTGAGATTGCAAGGATAAACACGCCCGAAATAAAGCTAAGCATAAATCCAAGGCCCATAAACATGTAGCCCTGGTCCATGGTACGCTCCCTGTCCCCTTCTCCGAGAGTCTGGCCCGTAACTATGGCACCGGCCTGGCTCACGCCCGAAATGACTACATTGGTCAACTGCTGAGTTACAGACGTAATGGCGTTAGCAGATACGTACACACCGCCCAGATGTCCGATAACCTGGGTAACCGCATTTGAACCTATGGCCAGTATCCCGTCGCTTATAAGAACGGGGATCGAAATCCTAAAGTATTCAGAGATCAGTGACCTCGTATTCATAAAGAAATGCCTGATCCTGAATCCGATCTTCCGGTCCACGAACAACAGATACCCGCAGATCACGACCGCCTCAAAAAGCCTTGCGATCATAGTTGCAAGAGCAGCACCCGCAACTTCCATCCTGGGAAGCCCGAAATGTCCGAAGATCAACCCATAATTGGCTGTAAGATTAACAAAGAAAGCGCCTATTGACACAAACAAAGGAAGCTTGACCGACCCAACGCTCCTTAGCACTATGGTTGAGCAAAGGGATGATCCCAGGAAAAAGAACGTAGGTATCGAATACCTGAAGTACTTTGCCCCCAGTTCAAGGATCGCAGGCTCATCGTTGTACATGAGCATGATGGTCCTTGGAATTACCGCTACGGATATCGCAAACAAAGCTGCCAGCCCCAAAGTGATACGAAGCATCAAAGCGACGGTCTGTCTGAGTGCATGCTCTGCAGCACCTGCTTCTTTTTCCGTCTGCGCCGCAGATTTGATGCCCCAGTACCGGGACACAAGTACGGAGGCCCCCATTCCAAGGCCCATGCAGAATATGTGATAGATGGTGATAAAAGAATTTGCAAGACTTGTGGCCGACAAAGAATCGTCACCGAGGCTTCCGACCATTATGGTATCAAGCATGTTGACGCCGATGGTGATAAGGCTCTGTAACGCTATGGGCCAGGCTATTCCAAATACTCTTTTATAAAAATGGCTGTCCGCCGAGAACAGCTTCTTTACATGTGCATTCATAAAAAAACCTCTTTTCCGACATTAACGATTCTATCAGAAAAAGAGGTTTTTAAACAGTATAAATTTAATATGGTTCTTTAAAAAAGTACTGCATCAGCTTTTCTGTAAAAGATCTTCCTGAGCATCAAGGAACAGTCTTTGTATGGACTCAACCTTTGAATACCTTTCAAATCCGGCCCTTATGTATGGTGTACAGGATATCCCGTTAACTGTCTTTAATGATTCCGCAGCTTCTTTTGCACCCTTTATAAACTCTTCCACGTCGTCATTGTTTAAAGATCTCTTAAGTACCACAAACTGATCCGCACTTAACTTGCCGCAGACTCCCGAAATGCCGGTATATTCCCTTATGGCTTCCCCGACTTTTACAAGTATCTGATTGGCAAAATCATTGCCGAAATTGATCCTGTAACTGCCAAGATTGCTGACTGAAAAAGCAATAAGCACAAAGTCTTCTTTTGAGGCAAGATATGCTTCCTGGAACTTAAGGATATTGGCAACCGTTGCGATAAAGCCAATCTCAGACATCTCTTTTCCGGAATTTCCGGGATGCGGAAGCCCTTTGATCGCAGCCCCTATGGTTGCATCGGTATTATCAAGGAAATACCCCATGATACCTGCGATCTGTCCCGCATGATATATGGGCCATTTACAAACCAGTACCTGCCTTATCTCGCCCTTGCGGATACAGGTTCCGGGAAGCAGATAGGTCTGCTCGCCGCTTGAAAGAATCCTTTCATCATCACTCCTGTACATTTCGGGCTCAACATGCCATCCGAGTTCTTCATCGGTCCGTCCGATGATAACCTCTGCGGTATCAAAGCCAAAGTATTGAAGAAACCGCTTGTTTGCTCCCACATATCTTCTTTCTTTATCCTTCCAAAAGAAAGCGGTATCGGAGTTATTGTTAAAATTCTTCCAAAGGATTTCCGGTGTAAAGATCTCCTCAGTACTGTCCTTTGAAGACGGAGCCAGGATCTCTCTTTCTCCGTAGAGTCTTGCTATGGCCGAAGCGGGAAGGCGTCTTCTGCAGACAAGTATCCGCCTGTCTTCGGGCTTACCGTCCTGTATAACCGCATAAAGCATCCATATGTATGATCCGTCCGAAGTCCTGGTCCTGAAAGGTGAAGAAAAATGACCCGTAGAGCTTTGAGCCAGCCTCTCTTCTATGGTCTTAAAGTCCATAAAAGCAAGATAGTCATCCCTGTCCTCAGGATAGATCTCATCCATGACGTACTGCCTAAGTTCTTCTTCCGGCGGCCTTACAAAGTAGGTAGCCTTCGCAAGGACCGGCGTATAGACACCCTCTGCCTGTCCTGTTGCAAGGTTGATAGACATTATACTGTCATAGATATTGCAGATGCTCATCATGGCATCCGAAACCTTGGCTATTTTCTGGGTTGCCTGCTCCTTGGTTAGATCCTGAAGCACTATAAGGAAAGCGTTTCCTCCGGGGAAATCGGATATGGCTCTGACCCTTGAATAACAGAAATGAGTACCGGCTATAAAATCACCGCTGACAATTCCATCTGTCCCCTTAGCCTGGATAAATAATGCCGAATACTTGCTCTTAAGTTCCGACACGCCATCATGGAAGTCCCTCTCCACATCCTCAAGGGAGCCTACTCCGATCTCAAGAAGCAGATTCTTGTAATTGTCGTTTGCATACAGGTACTGTATGTCATTTCCCGTGTACTCAACTATCGCAAGCGGAAGCTGTTCCTCTACAAACTCTTTGCAGGTAACATCTTCGGAAAGGAAGTTCATGGGCGTCGCACTGAGCACGTTTACCCGCCCGATATCGTGAAAATACTTGCGTTTAGCCTGAGATTCCACCACAAGTCCCGAATCCATGATATATGAAAGGCACTCATCATAAGGCATGGGTCTTCCTATATAGTACCCCTGCGCCTTCTCACAGCCGATGTTTTTGAGGAATTCAAGCTGCTCTGCAGTCTCAACGCCTTCTGCGAGAGTGTGGATCCCTATTCTTTTGGCCATATCGACAACAGATCTTATGATCTCTCTTGACCGAGGATCAAAGGAACGCAAAAAGACCATGTCTATCTTGAGAGTATCAAAGTGATAATCTTTAAGAACGTTCAAAGATGAATAGCCGCTTCCGAAGTCGTCCATCCATACGCGAAGCCCATGCTCCCAGAAATGATCGATCACGTCATGCATAAGCTCGCTGTCAGCTTCAAGGGTGCTCTCTGTGATCTCTATTCTCAAGGCTTCCCTCGGAACCTGATGCTTTCTGATGGCATCCTCTATGATCTTATGTATATCGCACAAAGAAAAATCAAGGCGCGAAAGGTTAAAAGAAACCGAACCTGTTGGATACTTGCTGTTGCTGATCCTTTCAAAGTCCTCACAGATCTTTTCGATCATGTAACAATCAAGCTTGTGGATAAGTTTAGCCTCTTCAAGAATACCTATGAAGTACAGTGGTGATATCATTCCGAAATCCGGGTCTATCCATCGTGCGAGAGCTTCCATTCCACAGATCTCACCTGTAAGAGTGCGGACAACCGGCTGATAAAAAACAGTGATCCATCCCTCTGCGACCGCCCTGTCGATATTTTCAATTATGTACTTGCGAAGCTCATCACCTGAAGGTCTTTCTCGTCCGGGCATAGTAATGTACTCTCCCTGCTTAAATTATTTGAATATTCTTTAAGTTTAAATATTTTATCACAATTATGTGACAAAATCAATTAACGTGTGTTCATTACACCAATCCGGCTGTTCCTTCGGTCTGTGCTCCCGTTTACTCTGCGTTATGCTCCGCTGCTATAATAGTATAGGTTAAAGAACACGCAAAGGAGACTCTATGGCGCCTGAAGTACAAGCAAATGTCGAAAATATCTTAGAAGACAAGATCCATTTTGTTTCTACAAATCTGGGTCTTAACATGCTTATAAGCAAGCTCAAACGGCGGGTTGCCGAAGATCCGTCAAGCCTTTCGGCATGTGTAGAAGAGATCGACACTTTTCTTTCTAAATATCAATCCATGATGGCCGGCGAAGTTACCACACTCGCCGCTCTCTGACACATTCGATGGAGGACTGATATATGTTAGTTACGTTAGAAAAAGCAACCGAAATGATAAATAGCGGCATGCTCCTTGGGATCGCTGCCGATGATTCCCTTCTTTCAAAACTTCCGAAAGGACACTGGATCGGTGGTACCACTCCCTACTTTATATCCGAAGAAGGCGGTATCAAGACCACTGAACTTCTTTCCGTCAGCGTGATAGACGTGGCAGAAGAATTTAAGATCGGCGTTTACGGTAAATACAATGTCTTTCAGATCATTGAAGACTGCTACGATAACGGTCTCAATGCGCTGATCTTCCCTTACGGCTCCCAGGTGGAAGCAAATTACGCCAAGGGTGCACCGGATGTGGAAGAGCTCTTTATGCATCCCACCATCGGATGGGTTTCCGGATATGACTTTGAAAAAGGAGGTCAGGCCCGTGTATATAACGGCGAGACCGGCGAATCCTTTACCGACAAAGGAGTTGCACTTTTTATCAAGCTACCCGAAGGAAAAAGCGCCGTCATAAACGTTATCAATATCTTTGAAGAAGACAAGACGGATCCCGTGATCACTTTTCCCGAAAACACCTTCTCCGTCGGTAAGTGCTATGTAAACGGTCAGGAAGTCAACTTTGCGGATTACATCGAGAGAAAGAACATAAGCCTTCAGCTTCCTTTAGTTTCTGACTATAACGGAGTCTTGATAAACACAGCCGTCAAATCCATCAATCGAGGACGTGTGGAACTGTTCTCTCCTGTCTTCAGAGGCCAGGAATACCGGTTTGCGGTTCCCGTAGGC
>JAEEGL010155345.1_pt1 | contig 11672 bp, 10 predicted proteins | sample 9134231 | NCBI WGS metagenome assembly JAEEGL01 (sample SAMN16246548, study PRJNA631951) | gut metagenome | biome: gut microbiome; feature: rumen; material: fiber-attached | host: Bos | place: Iran: Karaj | collected 2018-10 | reverse complement strand
GTAATTGTTTCGTTGATAAAGTTTCTGTAGGCAGAGAGAGCGTTATGCTTTGAGCTGTCTTTTACATCATAAACTGATTTAAGCTCAGAAGTAGTGCAGGAGTAGGCTTTTTTTAAAGCCTCTGCAACACCGGCATCATCAGCAAGGCGACCAAGGAAATCTTCTACAAGCTTAGCATTTTCAGCGGCACATAAAACACCGCCGTCATTGGTTCCGAATTTTATTCCGTTATGTCCAACAGGATTGTGGCTTGCAGAGATGTAAATGAAGCCGTCGAGTTTTTTAGCGTAAGCCATAATCTCAGGAGCAGAGGTTACAGCACTGTATTGAATAATAGCGCCCTTTTTGATGAGGGCATGAATCATTGCGTCGGCAAGAGCAGGACCGGTAGGACGTGAATCAATTCCAAGGGCTATGACTGGACTTTCCTGTCCTGTAATTTTGCTGATATAATCAAAAAAAACATTTGCCGCAATAACGGCAATGCTTCTGTCAGTTTCTGTAATTGCAGGATTTTTATCCTGTTCATCTCCGGATGCTGCAAAAACCTTACGCCAGCCGGATGCTGACAAAATCATGTTATGTTCCAAGTTTTACTCCCATTAAACTTTGATTATATTATTTTAACACGGAAAGACAGATTTAACAAATTTTCTATTTGATTACTATATTATAGTTTAACTGCTTTACGTTTCCTAAGATGTCTGAGATGCTCAATCCTAAGGTTGCACGGCCCGGAGTAAACATTACTTCTCCCAGCAGCTGAAGATCTTCATTCGGGAAAATATCCGAGTCAGTATATTTCTTTTTTCCGATAATACAAAGCTTATTGTTTTCCTGAGTAATCATGTCATAAGAAAGCTGATCTACAATTACACCATTTATTGAAACAGAGGTTTTATAAGGAGTTGCAATCGGATTTCTCTTAAAATAAACCTTATAAAGTCCAGAGCTGTAGGTTTTGTAAGTGTTGATATCATAATAATCATTATTCTTGTTTACAATTATGATTCCTGAAAGTGAAAGAGGAATTTCTTCTGAAGCACGAGGCATAAGCACTACAGGATTGATTGCAGTTTTGTTCTTTGAATCGATAATTTTGAATTCGAGATTTCCTTTGTTATTCTGATAGCCTGAGTTTCCGCTGGAGGCAATTGTTGCACCGGCATCCAGGGTGTGCTCGTTTTCATTTTTAAGAGTAAGGGTGTCGGCATCAAGATTTCCGTACACAGAAATCAAATCATCATTATGGGCAAGAATAACTGCAGTTCCAAGAGTTGAAGGGAAAAAATCTGAATCATCAGCATATTCTGTAAGAATGGCTGTGATATAACCGTTTTCTGCTGCCTTTACTTCTTCCGGCTCTGAGAAAATCACTGAGGTACTTAAAATACCGCCTCTGTTCTGTCCGAAATATGAATTAAAAGAGTTTTTTGAAACTTCTGCCTGAGGCCAGTCAAAACAAAAGGCTGCAAGACAGGTAAGAGCTACCAGTGAAGTTATGATAATCAGCTTTTTCATTTTGACCTTTACTCCCTCGAAATTGAAATCTTAGAAATTGATGAATCTTTTCCAAGATAGATATTATTATCTGCAGCATGAATAAAGGCAGAATCAGCCGTAAAGGAGAAGCCGCCTTCCAGGGTATCAGTATTATCGATTACAGAAACTGTGTAGGTGTTCTTATCTTTTCCCAGAAGAACAACCAGGTCATCAGTTTCTTCAATTTTAAGAAGCTTGTCTTTTAATTCAAGAGAATGCTCGCTCTTATTTTCAAGATTATAGATTCCAAGTCCCTTATAGTAATTATAGAAAATACGTTTTCCGTCTTTGCTGAAATGAACTATAGTACGGTATGGAGTATCATGTTCAAAAAATCTGTGGTAAATGATTTTCTGCTGATTTTCTTCGCGGTGAGAAAGTACAAAGCGCTGCTGATTATGTCCAGAAATGGAAGCAATGTATTGTCCGTCCTCTGAAATATCCAGACCAAGAATTACAGGATAATCACTTCCGCCCGGAGTAAAATCAATTTCTGTTGCTCCGTTTTCATTATTCAAAACCTTAATTGAACCGTTTGCAAAACCGACTGCAGTAAAATTCTGCTTTGCTACAAAGGCTGTAATAGGGAAAGTTCCTTCAAAGGTCCACAAAATCTTTCCACTTTCTGAGCATTTTGAGAAAGAACAGCCTCCGGGAAGGAAAACATAAACCAGATTATCTGAAAAATATGGAAAACCGCAGGCTTCAATTACACCGGCCTTTGAACCATCAGAATTAAAGAATTCTGTATTGTCTGCTTCTGAATTATAGGTTGCATAATAATAATCAGAAATAGAAACCTTAGAAGAAAAAGTCTCAAAAAGAGAGATATTGCCGTCCTGATCAAAATACCCCAGGGTCTGGCCCAGGTGAAAGTAAGACTGAGCCTTAGAGCCTGTCTGATTTATTACAGGATTTGCAATACTGATTTTCCAGACAGGAGTGAAGCTGTATTCCTTATTAAGGGGTTTAGCTGCAAGAATTATATATATGATGGATACCAATATCAAAAGAAATATAGTAAGCCCAATGTGTCTATTTTGTTTCATTCTTCCATATTATCCCAAAAAAGGTATTTTATCAATTATTGATAATAATGATAGCCTTGACAAAATACCGCAAAGTATGCAAAATATTACAAGGATTTCAAACAAAAATTAAAAAAAATGACATGGATTGCTTCGCACCAGGTGCTTGCAATGACGTGTTGGAGGAAAAATATGGAAGACGACATCCTTACAATTGAAGAAGTGGCAAAGTATCTGCGTGTTTCAGACAGAACTGTTTATGACTGGGCTCAGAAGGGCGAAATTCCTGCAGGAAAAATCGGTACTGTATGGCGTTTTAAGAAGTCAGAAGTAGAAAACTGGGTAAATGCCCGTCTTTCTTCGGATTCTGTAAAGCAGGCTGAACAGACTGTTCAGGTAAGAAATATTCTTTCTCCAGACCGCATTGTATTTATTAATCAGACTTCAAAGCATGATGCTCTTGTAGAGCTTGCTGATGTTCTTGCTACTGCACCCCAGGTAAAGGATGGAGCAGAGCTGACTCAGGAAATCCTTAAGCGTGAAGAACTGATGTCTACAGCCATTGGCCGCGGAATCGCTATTCCTCACGTTCGTCTATCTTCTGTTACTGACCTTGTAATGGCTGTTGGTGTTTGCCGTAAGCCTATTGCTGATTTCCCTACAATCGATGATCAGCCTGTAAATCTTCTTTTTATGATTGCTGCAGCTTATAACCAGCATTCATATTATCTTAAGACAATTTCTCACTTCTCAGCTAAGTTCAAGGATAAAGACTTGCGTGATGCAATGCTCAGCTCTTTGAACGAAAAAGAAGTGTATGATCTTTTAATGAAGGCCTAGTTATTCACCGAAACTAACCGCCATCCATTTCGTTCTGTCAGCATGCTCCTGAGCGATCATGCCCCAGGTAACTTTGGCGGTGGTTTCGCCCATCAGATATTCACGGCCGTCTTCCATTGTGAAGGTCTGGCCTGGAGCCGGGATATCAGTTACAACCATTGCATGCGAATATTCGCGTGAAATCAAAAGCGCAGTATCAATTCCAGTATAATTCAATAAAGCACTTATAAGCATACTTCGGCTGTCACAGTCATTTCCTTTTCCTGTAATACAGCCTGGAAGACTTGTAAAATCAGATTCATTTTTTGTTTTAGCTCTTTCATAACCAAAGCTTTGCACCCAGGTTAAAAGAGATTGCGCATATTTTATATCTGCATCCTGTGGCTTTGTGCGTTTTAATTCCGGATAAAGGGCATTATAAATATCTGAAGCAGTCTGCTGAATACGGCCTGCATTATCGCGGTAAATCATTCTGTAATATCGCTGCCAGGCTTCCTTCCATAGTCTATGACTTGCATAAAGATTAAGAACAGCATATTCAAGATCAATTACAAATTTAGAAGCATCTTCATCACTTTTATCAATAGAGGTTTTGATATTCTTTCCGCCAATATTCACCGACAGGGCTTTACGGCCCTCGGGAGGGAAGGCATAGCTTGTAATAATGCCCGGAGTATTAAGATATTCAGAATCAATACAAAGAGAATTTACTGTAGAGATAATAAACTGCTCGCAGCCTCTCTGACTTTCAGGAGCATAGCATAAAAGAAGCAGATAATAATTTTTCATTTTAAGTGGTGCAGTTACCGCCCAGCCGAAATAATTATCATCAATTGTCATTGAAAAATTACTGATACCGCAGGAAGCTTTATTCCATAAAAAGGAATCAGTGTCACCTTTAGCACTAAGCTTTGAAAGATTATTTTTGAGTACTTCGGCGGCAGATTTAACCTCCGGCTCAGAGCTTATCTTCATCACAAGTGTGACAGGCAGATTGGGATGAGAAAAAACGTAGGACATGCCGTCTTCAGTATAGTCTGAAACTTCAAAGCCCTCCGGTACATCCAGTGAAAAATCAAAATCACGGTCTGTAATTTTTTCACAGAAAGCAGTGGCAATACATATATATAAGCTTAAAATAAATAAAACTGATTTCTTTACTATTCTTGTCATTTTAGAAAGCCTCCGTTATGATTATCGGATGAATATGATTCCTATTATATACGAGAATGATGAAATTATTATCATAAATAAACCGGCCGGCCTTGCCGTTCAGGGAGGACAGGGGGTTGTTCACTCTGTAGACCGGGATTTTGCCGAACAGCTGGGGTATAAGATTTACCTGGTTCATCGTCTTGATAAGGATACAAGCGGACTTATGGTAATTGCCAAAAATCCTGTGGCAGCCGCTAAGTGGACAAAGCTGATAGGCTCTAAAGTTGCAAGAAAGGAATATTTAGCCCTCTGTGCCGGACGCATGCCTTCAAAATCGGGAGTCATAAAGGATGATGTTATTCAGCATGGAGAAAGCAAGGCTGCAGTTACTCATTATCAGGTTGAAAAAGAATGGACTGTGTCCTATGAAAATGAAAACGGGGCTGGAGAGATAGCTTTGTGTTTAATCCGCCTGCAGCTGGATACCGGCCGAATGCACCAGATTCGTATTCATCTTGCCAAAAACAACTGCCCCATAGCCGGCGACGACCAGCACGGAAACTTTAAAGTAAACAAACTTCTGAAAAAAGTCTGCAAAATAAAAAAACTCCAGCTATCCGCCGTCCGCCTGACTATTCCACTTGATGGAAGTGAAAGAATGTTTGAAGTTCCAGCACCTTTTGAGATCTCATAAAAAACCAGCTCGCCAGCAGCACAAGACCTTTTCCCACGGGAGAGAACAACCGTAATGTATACTTTCAATTATATATATGATATAATTAATGAATGCGAAAACTTCATAACATTCTTATCACTGGTGGCGCTGGATTTATCGGTTCCAACTTCATCCACTATCTTTTTGGCCTTTCCTCAGCAGAAGGAAATCTTTTTAACGACGCAAACTTCACAGGAAATGTAGTAAACGTAGACTGTCTTACCTATGCAGGAAATCTTGAAAGCCTTAAGGATGTAGAAGAAAAGTTCGGCGGTAAGCGCTATTTCTTTGAAAAAGTTGACATCTGCGACAGAGCTCAGATTGAGCGTATTTTCAAGCAGTATGATATTGATACAGTAATTCACTTTGCGGCAGAAAGCCATGTTGACCGATCAATTCTTGGCCCGGAAGCTTTTATGAAAACCAACGTAATGGGAACCTTTACTCTGCTTGATGTTGCCCGCAATTACTGGAAAAAGGAAGACGGCTCAATCCGTGACGATGTTCTTTTCCATCATATTTCAACTGATGAAGTTTATGGTTCTCTTGGAGAGACAGGTTACTTCCGCGAGGACACACCTTATGATCCACGCTCTCCTTATTCTTCAAGTAAAGCCAGCTCTGACCATGTAGTAATGGCTTATTTCCACACTTATGGACTTCCAATTACTCTTTCTAACTGTACAAATAACTATGGCCCATATCAGTTCCCAGAAAAGCTTCTTCCTCTTATGATTTCAAATATCCGAGACGGAAAAAATCTTCCTGTTTATGGAAAGGGCGACAATATCCGCGACTGGATTTATGTTGAAGATCATAACCGTGCTGTATGGCTGATTGTGAACAAGGGCGTAACCGGTGAAAAGTACAACATCGGTGGTGAAAACGAATGGCAGAATATCAAGCTGCTTCACAAGGTAATCGAGCTTACTGCTGAGCAAACCGGCAAAAAGGTTGAAGATGTAGAAAAAACAATTACTTATGTTAAAGACCGTCCGGGCCACGACAAGCGATACGCAATTGACTGTACAAAAATCAAAACTCAGCTTGGCTGGGAAAGAAAGATGACTTTTGAAGAAGGTCTTCTTGAAACCGTAAAGTGGTATCTTAAAAACGCAGACTGGATTAATCACATCTTGAGTGGTGATTATAAAAACTGGGTTGCAAAGAATTACGAAAACAGGTAGTGCAGTCAGCAGAAGAGACCGCTAATACTTTGATTGAAAAAAACAGCATAAAAAGGTAAAATGAAAGTATGTTTGATGTAAAAGATACAGACTTCTTCGATATGGAAGATGCAGCTTTTGATACAATTGTAGAAAATGATATTGCCTTTACCGGCTCAATCAAAATGAAAAAAGCTTTTTTGATTCGTGGCAAGGTAAATGGTAAAATTGATTCAACCAGTGATCTTGTTATTGATTCAGATGCAGTTGTTAATGCTGATATTACTGCTGAACGTGTTCTTATCCGGGGAAAGGTTAAGGGCAATATAATCGGAAATAAACTGATATTTATTACAGCCTCAGGTTCTCTTGATGGTGATATTACAACAGCTAAGGTTGTACTTGAACCAGGCTGTGTATTTACCGGAAAATGTTCAATGGTAAATAATGGTGAGAAATAAAATGAAAAATAAAATCTCTTTTTGTATTATATTTTTGATTTCGCTTACTGGTTTATATGCACAGACTTCTGCAACTAAGCAGGATGCCCTTGTTTTGTATCATAACGGAAAATACCGTGAGTCTGTTCAGGTTTGTGAAGAAGAGCTTGCTGAAAATCCAAATCGTGTAGAATCTTATGTTGTAATGTGCTGGGCTCTTGTAAAAAACAAGCAGTATGCCGAAGCAGAAGAAAGAGCAACAGAAGGTCTTGTAGTAAGTCCTTATGATTTACGTCTTATCGAAGTTCTTGGTGAAGCAAAATACTATCTTGGAAAAAATACCGGTGCAATGGAACAGTTCAGAAAATATGTTGCATCTGCTCCTGAAAGCGGTTCACGTGTAGGAATTGCATATTACTATATGGGAGAAATCTTTATCCGTCAGGCTCGTTATCAGCATGCAGATATTGCACTTTCTTCTGCAGTAAAAAAAGAGCCTCTGCTTGATACCTGGTGGGTAAGACTTGGTTATGCCCGTGAAATGGCAGGAAACTATTATGAGGCTGTAGCGGCTTATGATGAAGCTTTAAGATTGAATTCATCTTCTGTAGAAGCTTCCCGCGGCCGTGAACGAGTAAACGCAAAACTTCAGTAAAATATTGTGAGTGAAATTCATATTGAAACACTGGGCTGCAGGCTGAATCAGATTGAAAGTGAAGCCACAGCCCGTTTTTTTACAGACGCGGGTTTTTCAGTTTCTATGGAAGGACTGATTTCTTCCTCAGAGGCAGATCCTAAAACTCTGACGGCAATTATAAATACCTGTACAGTTACTCAAAAGGCAGAACAGAAGGCAAGACGATTAATCCGCCTTATGCTCAAAAAAATTCCTGCTGCCACTGTAATTGTTACCGGCTGTTATGCCCAGATTTCGCCACAAGAAATTGAAGCACTCGATAAGCGTATCTGTGTTATCGGCGGCCAGACCAAAAGCAGGCTTTCTGATGTTCCTGAACTTTTAAGAAAGTCTCTTGAAAAAGGTAAGTGGAATGCTGAAGCTTTTGCCCAGAGTGTAAAAAGCGAGATTGCGGCTTTGCCTTCTTTGAAGCCAGGTTTTCCGGAGAACTCTTTTAAGTTATCTGCAACTTCATTTTTGTCGCACAGCCGTGCAAGTCTTAAGCTCCAGGATGGCTGTAATAATAACTGTGCCTTCTGTGCCATTCATATTGCACGAGGTCATAGCGTTTCCCTTGATGTTCAGACAGCAATTGATCGTGTGCGAGAATTGGAAGAGAAGGGGCACGGCGAAGTAGTGCTTACAACCGTAAATATCGGCCAGTACAAAGGAGCATATAAAGACGGCTACTGCAACTTTACCGAGCTTCTTTCCCTTCTATTATTAAATACAAAATCAATCTGTTTCAGAATTTCAAGTCTTTATCCTGATATTGTTGATGAAAAATTCTGCCGCGTTATTTCTGATCCGAGAGTTCAGCCTCATTTTCATATTTCGGTTCAGAGCGGCAGCACAAGAGTACTGCAGGCTATGAACAGGCCCTACAGTGCTCAGTCAGTAGTAGAGGCCTGCCAGAGACTTAAAAAAGCAAAGCAGAATCCTTTCCTTGCCTGCGATATAATTACAGGCTTCCCCAGCGAGAGCGATGATGATTTTGAAGAAACTATGAAGCTTTGCCAGGCCTGTGACTTTGCCTGGGTTCATGCCTTTCCATATTCTGAACGCCCCGGGACAGCGGCTGCCAGTATGAAAGGCAAGGTTCCTCAGTCTGTATCAGGCCAGAGGGCAAAACGCCTGACAGAATGGGCCGTAGCACAGAAAATCAAATATGTAGAAAGCTTTGTAGGTACAGAGCATGAAGCCGTCCTGGAAACTGTAAAAAGACCTCTGGCACTGGCTGCCAGCAGCAAAGCCGGCCGCTACATCTACCACGCCGTAACCGACAATTTTATTCATTGCGAAATAATCTCAGAAAAAGAACTGACCGCTAATCAGATGGTAAAACTCAAAATCACCACAGTTCTGCCGGAAAGAATCCAGAAAGGCGGAGATATAGAAGCTGCTGCCGAGTTCTGTTAAATAACTTTTTTTTAAAAAAGCGGTGTCTACCTATTGATTAACTTATCAAAATCATATATATTAATCTATACGTAACGGGCAATAGCGCAGCTGGTAGCGCGTCTGGTTTGGGACCAGGATGTCGGGGGTTCAAATCCCTCTTGCCCGACTTGTATAGACTCTCTAAATTGAGAGTCTTTTTTTATTTAACTGGGATTCAACTTAGTGGCTGGTAGAGAAGCCGTTGATCATGTCGGCTACTTTGCTGGTTGCAGTGAGATTTGTGTCTGAGGCGGCAACTACGGCTTCGGCAGTGTTACGCATTTCGTCTATTCGGATAGACACGTTGCTTGATTTATTCATTGTACTTTCAGCAAGATTATTCAAAGCCCTTATGCCTTCAAATACATTTTCACTTTCGCCCTTCATATGAGCCGATGCAGATGTAATATCATTAGTAGTTCCTTCAAGGGTAATCATTGATTCCAGAATATCTTCTGCTCCCTCTCTTTCTTCTTTCATACCCGAACGAACTTCACTAATGAGGTTTTCCAGTTTATGAATTTTATCGGTAACTATAGTAAAGGTTTTTGCTGAGTTCTTAGAAGATTCAACAATTTCGCCGATTGCTTCTGTAATGCCCTGAAGAAGATGCGAGATAGAATCAGACTGTCTTGAAGAAGTTTCTGCAAGAGTTCGGATTTCTCCGGCAACTACTGCAAAACCTTTTCCCGCTTCACCGGCATGAGAAGCTTCAATTGCGGCATTCATAGCAAGCAGGTTAGTCTGCTTTGCAATAGATGAAATGGAAGCATTAGCTGTAAGAAGGTGTTCACTCTGCTGGGCAATACTGTTAATCTGTTCTGTAACTTTGTCCTGCTGTACCTTACCGTTATTTGCATCTTTTACAAGGGTATTATATTCAATAAGCATTTCATTTACATTGTTATCTACAGATTTAATATTTGCAGTAATCTCTTCAATAACTGCCGAAGACTGCTGAATTACTTCAGACTGTTTTTTCAGCTTTTCATCAAGGCTCTTTATTTCTGCTTCTACCGACTGCATGCCGTTAGTAATAGATTCTACCTTGCCTGACTGTTCGGTAATACTGTTCGAAATATCAGAAATGTCACTGGTAGCCGAAGAAAGAACCTGAATATGATCAGACATTTTTGTAGAAAGTTCATTACCGGTTTGATTAAGAACTCCGGTTTCTCCCTGAAGCTGCAAAATAAGCTGATTAAGACTATTAATAACTCCATTACAATGTGAAGCAAGCTGAGATAGTTCGTTATTTCCCTGTTCAGGAATTTTAAAAGTAAGGTCAGCATTACCCGAAGCTATTTTTTCCATTGCTCTTGAAATTGTTTTCATTGTTCCAAAGATTCTGGAGGTAAAAAGAATAATAAGTAAAATTCCAATTATCAAAATTATAATGCTTACTATACTGATACTGATTACTCTTTTGTAAAGCATTTGAAGTATAGATTCAACATTAAAATCAACTCCAATAAAACCAACAACCTTTCCCTGGGAATTTTTTATTCCTTTATAGGTAGAGATTGTATAGCCCCATTGCTCCTGCTTTTCCAGTCCGGAAGAATGAAAGCCGCCATCTTGCATTGCAAGAAGAGGACCTTCGCCATAATCTGCAATGTCTTCATGAGTTCCCAATTCAGAAAAGTTCTCTGTATCGCTCGGATCACAAGAGCCATCAATAATATACTTATAAATTGTTCCACCCACAGGAGCCATTGTATAAAGATAATGACAGTTAATTGTCTCTTTGAGATTAAGAAGAGCAAGTCTGCATTCTTCATAATAAGGATCGTTTACAGAAGGATTAAGAATAAGGGCTTCAAATTTATCACCATCAATAATTTCATCTGCTTTTTGAGCAATAGGAATTCCCTGTTCAGAGCAAAGGGTTACCCCTGTTTTTATTATGCTTAAGGCTGAAAAAACTGCCATTGCAGAGCTTGAAATCAATATAAAAAGTCCAAAAACAATAATAAAACGTAAACGTAATGAATGCATAAAAAAAGACCTCGTTGTAGATATAAATATATTTTACAACGGGGTCTTTGCTTTTTACAATAAATTTTTGTTATTCAAAAATTATTATATTGTAGTTCCTTTCTCTTCGTTCTTCTTCTGAACGTATTCGATGAACTCTTCAATCTTCATAGTCTTCTGCTCGAGGCCGCTTGACTGGCGGAAGCGGACTGTTACAGTTCCTTCCTTCTTTTCGTTCTCACCAACAATCAGGATATATGGAGACTTATGCTCCTTTGTGATTGTCTTGATCTTGTTTCTCATGTTGTCTGTTGAAAGATATGCGTTTGAACGGATATCTGCAGCCTTGAGGGCGTCATCAACAAGTTTAGCATAATCATCAAAATCATTTGTTACAGGAACGATTGCTGCCTGCTCAAAAGCGAGCCAGGTAGGGAAGTTACCTGCAAAGTTTTCAATGAGGATTCCAAGGAAGCGCTCGAAAGAACCAAGAATAGCGCGGTGAAGCATTACAGGGTGATGCTTCTGGTTGTCTGCTCCAATGTAAGTTGCATCGAGACGTTCTGCTGAAGGAAGCTGATAGTCTACCTGAATTGTACCACACTGCCATTCACGGCCGATACAGTCGTAAAGCTTAAACTCAAGCTTTGGACCATAGAAGGCACCTTCACCAGGCTGAATCTCGTATTCAAG
>JAEEGL010047312.1_pt1 | contig 11672 bp, 8 predicted proteins | sample 9134231 | NCBI WGS metagenome assembly JAEEGL01 (sample SAMN16246548, study PRJNA631951) | gut metagenome | biome: gut microbiome; feature: rumen; material: fiber-attached | host: Bos | place: Iran: Karaj | collected 2018-10 | reverse complement strand
ATCATCAAGCATCTCCCGGTAATAAGGATCATCGACTTGCTTATAATCAAAGTCAAGATCCTTTATCATCTGCTTAAGATCATCGCTGCTCATCGCGTCATTTAACACGAACGCATATGTAAGATCTTCACTGCCCGTCTTACATATCTGCCTTAAATGCTCATATCCTTGCTCAGTCACAAATCCCAAACCAAATATACTACTCTCAACGGCAGTGTCCGTAAGTTTCCTATACGGTGCATCATAGTCAACCGTGCTTCCGATACCGGTGACGGTCACATCCTCACTACCTATCTTAATGACATCATCCGTATGGATATCATGCTCCTCGCAATATCTCTTCTCTAATACAATCTCATTATCATCTTCGGCGAATCTTCCTTCATCAAGAGTCACCTTATCTACCAACGTCCTGTTGACAAATATGCGAAGCACCGAACCATCATCAAGAGTTGCATCATAACTTATATGCGGTTCAATTGTGACACCGGCATCACTTATCTTACTTAATTGCTCATCCGTAAGTTTACTAAATACCGTCACCTGGCCGTCTTCAAGATTGCTGGCCAACTGATTATTCTCGGTACCCTGTATTACTATCTCCGCCGCATCCACAAGTGCTATGACAATGTACATGCATAACGCTATCATAAGGAACAGTGATGCATATCTGAACAGATCCGCCCTTATCTGCCTCGGAAATCTTTTTCTTAATACCTTATTCATTACAGATCCTCCAATTCAGCCGCCGGAACTCTTGTCTCATTTAAGTACTCCTTCTTTACAAGACCGTCCTTAAGGAAGATCACCTTGTGTACCATGTTCTTGATTGAATTGTTATGCGTCACGATGAGCATCGTTGTTCCGTACTTCTCATTGATCTTCTCAAGCAGGATAAGTATGTCCCTTGAAGTATTCGAATCAAGAGCACCCGTAGGTTCATCGCACAGAAGCAGTTTCGGATTCTTAATAAGTGCCCTTGCTATTGCGCATCTCTGCTGTTGTCCGCCCGATAACTGTGCAGGGAACTTGTTCTGATGTTCAGTCAGACCAAGCACATTTAACAGTTCGTCCATATCAAGCGGATCATCCGTTAAATATTCACACACCTGTATATTCTCTTTGACCGTAAGATTCGGTACGAGATTATAGAACTGGAAAATAAACCCGAGATTATCTCTTCTGTAATCCGACAGAGCCTTATTCTTCATGCCGAACACCTCTGTGCCGTCTACAAGTATCGAACCGCTGTCCATAGTATCTAATCCGCCGATGCAGTTAAGAAGCGTTGATTTACCCGAGCCGGATGTGCCCTGTATGACACATATCTGCCCTTTCTCCACTCCGGTATTGACGCCCTTTAATACCTGCACATAGCTTCCGTCCTGTCCGTAGCTTTTCTTAACATCTTTGATCTCTAAGTACATTTGGTCTGTCCTCCTGCTGTTACATAACAATGTTATGTATTTGTTATTTAATTACCGCTTATCCGGGAAGCGCCTGTACGCTCTCTTTTCAAAGCGGTTATAATCCTATTCATGCAGCTTTACTGCCTATACTGTTATTCCTTGACCATCACCAATTCTATCCATCCCTTGACCAGATAGTTCACTATACCCCGCAGCTTAATCCTGGCTGTATCCTTATCCCTCTCATGCTTGATGACCTGTATGAAGGCATCTATCGTGATATGAGCCATCCAATGCGACATATATTCATCATATGTATATCCGGGCATTGCAGTGATCATGGACGGGGTCGCCTCTTCAATATATCTGACAAATTCATCGACTATATTCTCATAGATAGTGTTCTCGGATGAATTAAGAACCAAGATTATGCTCTCATAATTGTCATAGATATGCTCAACGATCATATCGCTTATATCCGCATGGTCCATTTCGATATCATCGATTGATCTAAGGTGCGACATATAGTCGGTATCTTCCTTGAAATGCTCATGCAAAATCTTCTTAAGTCCGTTAATCGGCGGATCGACTATCGCCGCGAACAAGTCTGCCTTATTCTCAAAGAAGAAATAAAGGGCTCCTGTCGTCATACCGGCATTCGCACATATGGTTCTTAGCGAGGCCTTGTTATAGCCCTTCTGCATGAACTCTTCTCTTGCTGCCTTAAGCAGCAGTTCTCTTCTCTCGTATTCCGTATTATCCTTCATATACTTATCTATCCAAGTGCCACATCAAGAGCCATCATCATAGTAAATCCGAGTGCGAACATCACAACACCGATATTCGAATGCTCTCCCGATGACATCTCGGGAATCAGCTCCTCTACTACCACATACATCATTGCACCGGCGGCAAAGCTTAACAGATAAGGCATAGCGGGTACTATCAGTCCTGCAGCGACTATCGTAAGTGCAGCGCCTATGGGTTCAACCGCCCCGGATAATACGCCGTCCATAAATGCCTTGCCTTTGCTCTTACCTTCTGCGCATAAAGGCATCGATATGATCGCTCCCTCAGGGAAATTCTGGATGGCTATTCCGAGTGAAAGCGCCAGTGCTCCGCCTGCCGTGATAAGCGTATTGCCCGATAAATATCCGGCATATACGACACCTACAGCCATACCTTCGGGTATGTTATGCAGAGTAACCGCAAGTACCATCATCGTTGTTCTTTTAAGCTTGGATTTCGGTCCTTCCGCTTCATCGGTATTAAGGTGAAGATGAGGGATAACAGTATCAAGTAAGAGTAAGAACAGGATTCCCAACCAGAAGCCGATAAATGAAGGCAGGAATGCAAGACTACCCATACCCTCGCACTGCTCCATCGCAGGGATAATAAGACTCCATATGGACGCCGCCACCATGACTCCTGCGGCAAACCCCGTAAGCGCCTTCTGGACATTTGCCTTAAAATCCCTCTTCATTACGAATACACAAGCCGCACCTGCACTCGTTCCCACAAACGGAATCAATAACCCGGTTAATACTTCTATGTTCATTCTACTCCTCCAAGCCCGGCACATTGCGCCGCGCTATTATATCCTTGTTAGCCTTTGCTAATCGCTATGATAACACTGTTATGTGATTCTGTCAACAATAAAAATCGGGCCTTCGAATCATTGATTCGAAAGCCCTTAGTTGATATTTCTACCGTCCCCCGGATATATCATCAATTTCTAAATTTACTCGGATTAATGCCCGTAACCTTCTTAAATGCAGCTGCGAATTTGCTTGCATTGCTGTAGCCGCACATTCCGGCTATATCAGTTATTGAATACTTCTTATCAAATATCAGATTCTTGGCCTCCTGTATTCTGATCTGCGTTCTGTATTCATACAATGTAACGCCGTACATCTGCTTGAATACCTTCTGCAATGTTGTCCTGTTAAGATTCACACTCTCGGCAAGTTCTTCAATCGTTATATTGGCCGATATGTCTTTGCCCATAATCTTCCTGGCTTCATGAACCTTATTCTCGGTATCTTTACTGAAGTACTGCTGGTCTGTTGCCTTACGGTTTTTGATATCCATCGTTGCAATAATTACCTGATAAGTAAGCAGCCTTCTGTGATACTCTCCGTATGTGTCCGGAAGATGCATCAGCTCATTGAATATGGCCTTAAGCATGTCGGTTGCCGGAAAACAAATACAACAGTCAGCATTCATAACGCCCGAATACAGCTTATCTCTGTCAAATTTGGCTGTAGCAAATATGCGGTTCATTTCATCGGTCATATCATCAATGCAGACAACAATGCTTATGCAACGCATACCTTTGGGACCTACTATACAGTTCCTGGTTGCAAGATTGCTGCCGAAGATACATACATCTCCGGTATCCGCAGAGGCACAACGCCTGTTCTCCATTTCGAAATCCGCGTGTCCCTCCACCATATACATTATTTCAACATACTTGATCAACTGCTTCTGTTCCTGATATCCGGGATAATATTTCTCTATCTCCGAATAGATATAATATATCCCTTTGGATACGTTATATCTTCTCATCAGCCCCTCACCCGTTTCGCCTTTGAGCCTGTATGTCTGCTCTGTATCTCTTGAGGATATAAGGTGCATATATCGGTTAAACAGTTCGCCCGAATCTTCCGGATTTTGTTTTGTATTTAAAGCAGTTCTGTTGTCCATCTTTTTCCTATACGACATTTTATGCCGCAATTGTCTTGTTAAATTGGGTATTGATCCTATTCTGCTTCTCTTCCGCCTTCATACTCTTAAACGATGATGCCATAAGGATTATTCCTATTAACAGTACAACAAGGTCTGTTATCAGCTGCGCATAGAAAACACCCTCAACGTTATGTGTAAAGAATCTTGGCAGAATGACTACTAACGGAAGGAACAAGGCAACCTGTCTGAGCAGAGCCATTAACGCTGCCGCTCCGCCCTTACCGACCGCCTGGAAGAATGTGATCGCAAGTATAAGTACTCCATATGCTATATACATCGTAAAGAGCACTCTTAACATGGGAGCACCCTCTGCCACAATTGATGCATCCGTTATGAACATTGAAAGCATAGCCTTGGGTGCAAGCATTATCGGAAGATAGAACACAAGCGCAAGCGTTGTTGCCGCTATAATGAACGTCTTGGTGAATGCTCTTACTCTGTCATAGTTCTTGGCGCCATAATTGGTTCCGACCGCCGGCTGGAATCCCTGGCTTATGCCCCAGAGCGGAATGAAAGCAAATGCCTGAAGGCTTAATGCCGCGCCAAGTATTGTCTGCCAGTTGCCGCTTCCCCATCTTTCAACAGTGTTATACATAATAGTCTGCTGAACCATGGTCATAACCTGCATAAGCATGGCTGAGACGCCGACACCTATAACAGGCTTAACAAGCGAACCTTCTATCTTAACTTTATTAATTCTTACAGAATCACTCTTCTTAACAAAATACCAAAGCGTAAATACTGCCTGAATGATCTGAGCAGCAATCGTTGCAACCGCCGCTCCAAGTATTCCGTTATCTTTGCCCATCAGAGTGATCATGATCGGGTCAAGGATTATATTGATGATCGCACCGGCAGCCATTATTGACATCGCCATCTTAAGCTTGCCTTCACCACGCATCACCATGTTGGCCGACTGAGAGAAATTAACAAAAAGCGAACCAATAAATACAATCTTAAGATATCTGTTAGCCTCCGTCAGAATATCTCCCTTGGCGCCTGCAAGCGACAACAGATTCGGTGTGAATATCTCTCCAATTGCCGTGATAAGAATTGAGAAGATAAGAATAAGTGCAACAAGATTGCCCATTATCTTATCTGTTGTCTCCTTATCATTCTTACCTATGGCTCTTGATAATACCGAGGCCGAGCCGGTTCCAATCAGCGTTGCGACTCCGGTATTAAGTAATGTGAAAGGATATGAGACTTTGACTGCTGTCATAGCCTCGGGACCCACCATTCTTCCCACGAACACCGCGTCCATGAAGTTATACAGTCCTATAACCACCATACCCAGTATTGCGGGAACGCTAAGCGAGATCATGGTCTTGAATATATCTCCGTGCAGGAGATTGTCTTTAGCATCATTTTGCTTACTCATTTGATTCTTCCTCCTAATGTGTTTATATTGAGTTAGCCATTGCTAACCATTAGGAAGTATATAATCAATCCATTTGGCAATACCACTCCGTTTGGCAATTGATGCTCCGATCTGCAATTATATTTTTATGCGAGATACTTCTTGAGTTTCTAACATTTTTCGCTCGCATATATTATCCCTGCAACGATACCATATTGGCATAGGTCTTATTAAGCGCCATTAACTCCTCGTGAGTTCCTCTCTCACCTATCATGCCGTCTTTGATAAGCAGTATCTTATCGGCATTCTTAATTGTCTTTAATCTGTGAGCAATTACCATAAGAGTCTTATTCTTGCACAGTTCAGATATCGCTTCCTGAATAGCCTTCTCATTATCCGCATCTACACTTGCGGTTGCTTCATCAAGGATGACTATCGGACTGTTCTTTAATATACATCTGGCGATGGATATTCTCTGTTTCTCGCCTCCGGATAACGATGAACCGCCTTCATCAAGCATAGTGTTGAATCCGTCAGGTAACTGCATTATAAAGTCATAGCACCTCGCCTTCTTAGCGGCATCGATAACCTCTTCTTTGGTCGCATCCGGGCGACTGATTGCAATGTTGTTATATATAGTGTCGTTAAATAGATATACTCTCTGGAATACCATACTGATGTTGTCCATAAGATTGCCAAGAGGAACATCTTTGATGTCCTTGCCTCTTATAAGTATCTGACCTCTGTCTATATCCCAGAATCTTGCCAACAGATTGGCGATAGTGGATTTACCTCCGCCGGACGGACCGACAAGTGCCACCATCTCACCCTTCTTAACATCGAATGATACATCTTTAAGGACATCGCTGTCAGTATATCCAAACGATACATTTCTATACTCAATCTCCGCAGCCGTATCGGCTGATTCCGGAAGTACATCCTTACCGTTATTCGATAATTCCGCTTCATCAAATACGGCATCTATTCTGTCAAGACAGGCGCTTGTAACAGTAAGTCTTGCAATCTGTCCGTAGTAGCTCTTAATGGATGCGAAGAGGTCAAATGCGAACAATACCACGCCCATAAGATAAGTGTTGGTTATGCTTCCCTCTGTAGCCAAGTACACTGCAAATCCAAGGACGGCTGCCGTTCCCACTCCGTAAGATAACCACAATCTCTTAGCCCACGGACTGTAATCCATCTCAAACTTAATGCTCTCATCACAGCTTACCTTAAAGTTATCACTTAACTTCTTGGATCTCTCACCAAGCATGTTATATGATTTGATTATTCCTATTCCTTCTGCGAAATCTATGACCGCATCAGTAAGCCTCTTGGCACATTCCTGCTTAATGTCGGAATGTTCCAAAGTGTTCTTAAGCATCAGATTACCGATTAAGACGATCACACCAACAACCGCTACAGAAGCAATACCGATCCTTATATCCATCCAGAACATCATAAGAAGCATTAGGCCCTGTGATATAAGAAATGACATTAATTCTCCGAGCACAGACATACAGTTCTCTTCGATAAATACCATATCCGTTGCAAGCACCGAACTTATCCTTCCTAGGTTGCCTTCGGTAAAATATCCCATAGGCATCCTTCTTAAGTGTTCGCCAAGTTCCATTCTCATATCGGCGAATATCATATATCCGGCCGCAGACTCAAGAACATTTGTAAGATGTTCAAAGAATACCTGCAGAAGCACACTTACTATAACCGTTATTCCGACATACAGGCACTTCTCCTTGGTCATAGTTCCTTCCATGAATGCGGCAATGACCATGAATGAGAGCATCATCGGAATCTTCATGAATATTCCCTTAAATAAGGCTGTCAGATACGACCATCTGATGCGTCCTTTGTATTTACCCGTCCTTTGTATAAGGCGATGCATTATTCCTATCATAAGCCTGCCTCCTCTTTAATCTTCCAGGTGCTCGCTGAGAGTGATGCTTCCCAGAGCTTCTTATATTCCTCACTTGATTCTAACAATTCTTCATGTGTACCTTCGGATATGATATTGCCCTCTTTCATGACACAGATGTCATCTGCATTCTTAATCGTAGATAATCTGTGAGCGATTACAAGAACCGTCTTTTTCTTCATAATCTCATCAAGCGCCTTATTCATCTTCTCTTCATTCTCGGGATCCATGAATGCCGTAGCTTCATCAAGAACTATGATCGGTGCGTCCTTAAGTATTGCTCTTGCAAGTGCTATTCGTTGTCTCTCACCACCCGATAACATCTTGCCGCCGTCACCTGCACTTGTATCAAGACCGGCGGGCAGGCGATTAATGAATTCCTCGCACTGCGCTCTCTTGGCGGCTTCCATAACCTCTTCTCTGCTTGCGGATGGTTTGCCGATAAGTATGTTCTCATATAAAGTTGTATTGAATAAGAACTGCTCCTGTGATACAAATGCAACCAGATTATTCAGCGCTTCGAGGCTCATATCCGTAATGTTCTGACCTCCTATTAAGATCTCACCGTCATCAATGTCATAATAATGTACCAGCAGTCTGGCAAGTGTTGACTTACCGCTTCCCGATTCTCCGACAAGGGCCGTAACGGTATTCTTCTTTAATGTAAGATTGACTCCGTGCAATACTTCCGCATCCTTATATGAGAAACGGATATTCTTAAAGCATACATCCATTCCCTCGCCCTTAAATTCCTGTTCATTTGACTTAAGTGCTTCGTGCTCAAGGAGTTTCTCGAGTTCGGCAATCTTATAATCGAGCTGAGGAATCTTTCCCGCGAAATTCATCGCCTTTAAGAAAGGTGCGCCTACCGCAAATGACATACATAGTGAAAGCAGCAATTTACTAAGAGGCAGACTTCCCGACAGAACCATTAACGATCCGACCGGTAATATAAGTAAAGCTACACAAGGGATTATACTTGTATAGGTCGCCATCCACGGCCAGCAAGACTTAAACCAGTCAAGAGTAAAATCTCTGTATTTTTTTACCGTGTCACCAAACTTCTTATATGACTCACCGTCCTTGTTAAACACCTTCACGACTTCCATACCATCTACATACTCGATTATCGTATTGTTCATCACGGCTGCCGACTGATAATAGGCATCCATCTTGGAGAATCCTGACTTCATCATCATGCCCATTGCGATTCCGCCGATTATTAACGGAACAAATGCAAGAAGTCCCACTCTTATATCCACGATTAACATCGCTATAATGACCAGAACAGGGATTACTATATTAGCGATTCCCTCAGGAATTGCGTGAGCTAACAGAAGTTCAATCTGATCGATGTCATCCGTGAATACCTTCTTGATCTTACCTGTTCCGATATCCTGAATATTACCAAGCGGCTGTTTTTCAAGCCTTCCCTGCAGTGATACGCGCAGGTTCTTAAGCGTGTTATAAGCACTTACATGCGAATTCTCAAGCCCTATAACATAGAGGAACGAATAAAGGATCTCACATAATGCAAATAACAATACTCTTATAAGTACGTATTTAGGATCCAGGGCCTCCCCTGCTACCAACGGAACCATGAGCTGATACAGGAAGAAGTATGGGATAATCGAGAAGATTATTCCAAGGAGCATCAGAACAACGGCTCTTTTGGTGTACTTTTTGTATTCTCCCATGTACGGGATTACACTCTTAAGCATAATTACCTCCAATCCGGAATTAAAAATCCCATATAGTTAGGCATTGCTAACCATACGGGATTTTATAACATTTAAAGGAGTTCTTCTACTAATTATGGATTCATTTCTAACACTTTTCGCTCACGTATTGTAACTTACTGTATTTCTTCGGGGTCACATTAAAGTGTTCCGAGAATGCTTTGGCGAAATAGCTCATATTGTTATATCCGGCTCTTAGCGCGGCTTCTGTTACACTGCAGTGTTCATTGTTAAGTAAGTCTGCAGCATATTCCAGGCGATTGACCTGGACATAGGCATGAAGGCTCGTTCCATACATACTTCTGAACAGGCGATTTAACTTGCTTACGCTCATATTTAGGCCAAACGCAACATCTTCTGCCATATAGCTGTCATACGGTCGTAACTGTATGCTCTCTTTCAACCTCTGAAGTCCGCTTATATCACTCAAAGTGCTGCATAAATACTTATCGTTCGTCGCGTCCGTCTTCTGGTATGCAATGGCATGGAGGACCAGGGCTGTGAGTTCCATCACTTTTCCTTCAAGGAAAACTCCCTTGTACTCCTTGTACTTATCCATACTGTCAAGTTCGGAGATGATCCTGTACATATCAGGTGTAATAGCCGCTTTCTGCACATCGCTAAATATCATATTCTGAATTCTGACAGCATCAGATGCCCCGAAGAACTTGCCTATAAGCTCCTTGAATCGCGCGGTAGACATCTGAAGACTCTTAAACTTAAACGTCATATTGCCTTCATAGCGCATACCCGTGCATGCATCGTTGTTCCTTAAGATACATACCTCACCTTTTCTGAATATGACCTTCTTGTTATTGAACGTTCCGGTCTTATCATGCATAATCTTCCACTCAATATCTTTGGTAAGATTAAACATAATCTGTACTTCATCAATTCCGGAATTGTCAAGTCTCTTGGCATCGGTATCTTCTTTAAACTTAAGGTCCCAACTGTAATATGCAATTTCGCTGCCGGATTGTTCACCCTCAAGCTTAATGTCTCCAATCTCTTCAGGGAAGTTCTTCCTTCCTCCCATATAGCTGGTAAGCCGGCAATCGGGCACAATCCTGTTGATTCTCTTACTATTCATTATTTGCTTACATTGAATGCGCCCATTCCGGGATAAACCGCAGATGCTCCAAGTTCTTCTTCGATCCTGAGAAGCTGGTTATACTTCGCTACTCTCTCACTTCTGCTCGGAGCTCCCGTCTTAATCTGACATGTGTTAAGAGCTACTGCGAGATCTGCGATTGTCGTATCAGCAGTTTCACCTGAACGATGTGATGAGATTGCCGTATAACCCGCCTTGTGCGCCATCTTAATTGCTTCTAAGGTTTCTGATACCGAACCTATCTGATTAAGCTTTATAAGTATTGAATTACCGGCACCAAGGCTGATTCCCTTGGATAATCTCTCTGTGTTGGTAACAAAGAGGTCATCGCCTACAAGTTGAACCTTGTCACCTATCTTGGCTGTCATTCTCTGCCAGCCTTCCCAGTCTTCCTCATCCAAACCGTCTTCGATTGATATAATGGGATACTTATCTACAAGGCTCTCCCAGTGAGCAATAAGTTCATCGGAAGTAAACTCTTTACCGGACTTGGGCTGCTTGTAGAATCCCTTGCCTTTATCGCTCTTCCATTCTGAAGAAGCTGCATCCATGGCTATCATAAAATCCTTACCGGGTTCAAATCCTGCCTTTTTAATTGCCTCGAGTATCTTCTCAATCGCTTCTTCATCGCTCTTTAACTGATTAGGAGCAAATCCGCCTTCATCACCGACCGCAGTAACATCTCCCATCGCTTTAATGAGTGACTTAAGAGTATGAAATACCTCTGCACACCAACGAAGCGCTTCCTTATAGTTCGGTGCACCCACCGGCATAATCATGAATTCCTGTGTATCAACAGCACTGTCTGCATGCGCACCGCCATTTAGAATATTCATCATCGGAACCGGAAGCCTGTTGGCATTAACGCCACCTAAGAATCTGTAAAGCGGAATATCTAACGCCTTGGCAGCGGCACGTGCCGTAGCTATTGAAACTGCAAGAATGGCATTTGCGCCAAGATTTGATTTATCCTTGGTTCCGTCCGCCTTGATCATTGCGGCATCTACTGCATATGTATCAGAAGCGTCCATTCCGATAATCGCATCTCTGATCTTGGTATTGATATTCGCAACTGCGTTTGTAACACCTTTGCCAAGATATCTGGACTTATCACCATCTCTTAATTCAAGCGCCTCGAATTCACCTGTTGAAGCACCGCTGGGCGCACATCCGGTTGCAACTGTTCCGTCTGCCAAAGTAATCTGAGCTTCTACGGTCGGATTGCCTCTTGAGTCAAGAATCTCTCTTCCGTATACTTCCACTATTTCCAAATAATCTTTCATGATTACACCTCCTGTAACGTTGCATTCCTCTCCTTGCACACCGCCATAGGCTCGGTCGCAAAGGAGAGGAGCAACACATGATCTATTCT
>JAEEGL017162447.1_pt1 | contig 11673 bp, 13 predicted proteins | sample 9134231 | NCBI WGS metagenome assembly JAEEGL01 (sample SAMN16246548, study PRJNA631951) | gut metagenome | biome: gut microbiome; feature: rumen; material: fiber-attached | host: Bos | place: Iran: Karaj | collected 2018-10 | reverse complement strand
GTACGGTTGTAGTTTTGCACAAAGGTGCATATTAGAAAAACAGTATCGAAACAGAACAAAAACAAGAAAAAACTTGTTTTTTTTGATTTTATTTGGTTTTTCCCATGTTTTTTTAACTGGCCGCACTACGGCAAAAAAACAACATATAGCTTCAACCGTACAGTTCGAAATAATTTTGCACACCTACTTAAAATTGAAATGCTTATGACTGCAATACAATTGAAAGCTGAGGTTATGCACAACGTAAATGTTGTGGCTGAGGATGAAAACATGTTGAATCGTGTCGCAAAATACTTGCGAAAGTTAGTTGCTGAAAGGCAAACGGATTCAACTGAGATGACCAAGGGAGGCTTTTTTGCTAAGTTGGAACGAGGAGAGAAAGCTTATGAACGAGGCGAATGTCATGAGATTCTCCTTGGTGAAGATTTGACAACGTATCTAAGACGTAGGGGGGATGACATATATTGTAGTGAATACTCCTGAAGCTGATGAGGATTTGGTAAGACTCTCCAAGAATAATGCGTTGGAAGTGATAGGTTTTTCATGCGTGTTGCGAATAATTCTGGTATTTGGTTGCAAGTAAAGAAAAAGCCATTCCTTTACTCCTTTTGGGGGAGTGCGGGAATGGCTTGTTTATCCTTGTACGACAATCATGTCGGATGTGTGCGGATTAGTTGAAGTATGTACGGCTGCGTGAGAGCATGTAACCGCCACCTTCCTGTTCATCGTTATTGCCTCCTTTTTTTGTGCTGCCAGAATTCTTGATGCTAATGTTTAATCCATTATCGCCCCATGTCTGAGAAATATAACTACCAGCCAAAAGTCTTGTTGCAATGTTGAGGCGTGAAACCTTCATACTTGGTTTAACGTATTCCATATCTGTTCTATGCTTTTACTTTATTACTTTCTTTACTTTTCCGTTCTCTCTGATGATGTTGATACCTGCCTTGATGCTGTTCTGCTTCTCGCCTGTGAGTGAGTAGATAGTATTGTCAGAAGAGTTAGTCTGTGTCTGTACATCTTCTACGGCAGTTGTCTCGTTGTTGAATCCTTCTTCTTCCTCGTCTTCGTTTGGAGTTGTGTCAATGAACACAGCACGAAGTCTTGCGTTGCTTGTCTTTGTTGTTGATGGGAGCTTGAGGTAGCAACGGTACTGAGTTGCAGGAAGTTTTTTGGTAATCTCATTGAAATATACTTCTCCGTCGATTACCTGAAGGACGTATGCACCAACAGGAATTGTTTCGTCTGCGTTGTAAACACCTTTGAGATAAGTGCCATCACTCTTTTTGTTTGCATTGATATTCTTCTTTAGTCCTACGCTCTGAGCAATATTTCCTGTTGGACACTTTGTAGAGGTTCCAACGATGATTGCTGGTGTGTATGGCTCGAGTGCCCAACCTGCATTAGCAATTTCAGTAAATGTGATTGTATTTGTCTTTCCGTCGAAATCGCTAACTGTGTATGCCTTGCAATATTTTGGAATTACTGTGACGAAAGGAGATACGAATGTGCCAATGCCGATACTTGACATGTACATGTTGTTGATGACGACATCTGACTTTTTGGCATGTGAATAAATGGCTTTGAGAGTGTATTCGTCTGGTTTCTCACTGTTTGTGGATTCAGCATAATATTCCATGTTGTATGGATTAGTATTAGGCTCTTTGTCTTCCATTGCTTTAGTGTCTTCCCAATGATCAAATACCCATCCTTCATTACCTGTAAATGAAGATATTGCAAATGCCTTGAATTTGACGTTCTTCTGCTCTTCTGGTGAATGGTTCTGAGCGGTAGCTTCTGCCTTTGTGAGGTCATTCTCTTTATCTCCTGCCTTGTTGATATAGACTTTACCATGGCTGGAATTAGCTATCACAGTAACCTTGGCATGAGTTGTCATGCCACACATACTGGCTGGGCATACAGCAAGAACTGTAGCCAACATGATCAGTTTAATCTTGTTCATTTTTTAGCCTTTTCTAAATTTTTGTTCAAATAGTTTATTCCTTATTATTTCTTTGTAATCAAGTGTCGGGGATAGATTTTTGTATGATAAATACCCTGAAATAATCTTTTTACGTTCAAAATAATATCCATCTTCCTGAAATGGATTGCAAATTTAAGTGTTTTGTGCCACAATAGAAAGCGTTGAGGGTATAAATGTGTGATTTCAAGTGTAAATAAATCTTATTGGAATAGTTTTATGGTCAATTTGACACTTAATGTATAAAAACAAAACCACGAGTTGTCATGATGATGATAACTCGTGGCTATGATGTTGGTTGGAAAAATTATTCGTTAGGAATTACTCTTTTTACGTTCTTTGTGTCGTTGTCTGTATCTGCAGCAGAACGTGTTCTTGAGTAGTAGTACTGATTTACTCTATCTGAATAGATTCCCCAATCGTAGTCTTCTACTTTTCTAAGTGAGAATTGCTTCTTTGTGTCTCCGATTCTACCATAGAATGTGCTTGAGCTCATTCTGTAACCACGGATTACTGTGTTGAGTGCAGGATTGGTAGGATAAACCAATGTGATGTCGCCGTTGTCAACGCTCCAGTCGAACTCGAAGAATGTCTGTTGTACAGGGCATCCGATTGGATAGAAGTCAGTCTGATATCCTATACCATAGTTCTTGAATGGCTTCTGGTGGAATTCGATGACTGTGCTTGTCGCATTCCACAAACCGAAATCATTTTCGTATGTCATGAAGAAGTCTCCTTCCCATGTGCCGTCAAGGTTTGCGGCTTTCATCTCGTCCTTATCACATGATGTAAGCGAAAGTGCGCCCATCATTACAAATATGAGCATTTTAGCCCAAGTTCCAATTGTTTTCATCATTTAAAATTATTTGAATTGATATGTTTGTGAGTTTGTCTCTATTAAGACTTTAGCTTCCTTTGAAGTGATTGGTTCAATCATTTTTATTCTCTTCCTATTTTCACAATCACGATGCTTACCTCATACAGCAGCCATATCGGGAGTGCTACGACGAAGAGTGTGAAGATGTCTGTCGTCGGTGTGATGATGGCTGCGATAACGAGTATAGCTACTATTGCTTGTCGGCGATAGTTCGACATCCATGTTGACTTGAGAAGTCCGAATCGGGCAAGCAACCACGATATTACTGGTATCTCGAAGATGATGCCGAATGATATGGAGAGCATCATCAGGGTGTCGATGTATGAACTTATCGTGAGCATGTTGTCTATCTCCTGACTTACCTGATAGAGTCCGAGGAAGCGGACGGTGAGAGGGAAGATGAGAAAATAGTTGACCACAATGCCGACGAAGAACATGATGTAAGCTGCCATTGTGAGACGTATGGAATAGCGTCGCTCGTTGGAGTAGAGTGCAGGAGATATGAACCTGAACAATACGTAGATAATATATGGTGAGGCGAAGATTACGCCTACGCATATTGATACCTTTATGTGGATGAGCATCTGCTCAGCCAGTCCTGTGTTGATGAGATGAAGCGAGAATGGTTCTGCCCCAAGTAATCTGTAGAGGATGAAGTCGCTGTGGCATGGTGCAAGTATCAGGTCAAAGAGTGGCTCTTTGAGACAGAATGCAACGATGGCACTTGCAACAGTGGCGATGACTATTCGCCAGAGACATCCTCTCAGTTCATCAAGATGGTCCCAAAAGGTAAGTTCATTACTCATCTGCCTTCTTTTCCTCGTCAACGCCCTTCATTCCGTCCTTAAAACTCTTCACGCCTTTTCCAAGTCCGTGCATGAGTTCTGGAATCTTCTTGCCTCCGAAGAGGAGAAGCACTACTACGACGATTGCGATAATCTCTGGTGTTCCAAGCATAATCGTATAGAATTAAAAAATTATAAATTCAAAATCATTATTTAAGTTTCGCAGGTGCTCAACTTTTGAAGGTTGTTAGGTCTCAGGTTATCGGGTCGCTACGCTTTCGGGTTTGAATGTTCTCTACTACAAGTATCAAACCTGATGACCCAAGACCTTAAAACCTTTTGACCTTTTACTCCTCATCTTCCTCCTCTGGAAGGGCTGGTGGCTCTGGCAGTTCCTCTTCCATCTGTGGTATAGGATTCTTGTCGCTTTGTTTTGCGCCAAGTTTGAGAAGCATATTTGCTGTCACGAGGATGCTCTGTCCTTGTGGGGCAAGCTTTTTTCCTCCGTCATCGTAAGCCTTCTGGGCATTTTCGAGAGCCTTACCCAAAGCTTGATATCTTTTCACGAATTGACCAACTCGGTCTATCATGTCATTTGCAAGTTTGAAAACCTTCTCATGGTTCTGTGCCTGAGCAATCTGTGTCCAAGTGAGGTTGATGATGCGAAGGGCTGCAAAGAGTGTCTGCTCGTCAGCGATGAACACGTTCTTCTCCATAGCCTTACGCCATAGGTCAGGCTGTGCATTGAGTGCTGTCCAAAGTGCACCTGTGTTAGGCACGAACATGATTACATAATCCATCTTCACCTTAGGAGCCTGTATGTAGCCAGCATAGTCTTTTTCTGAGAGTTCCTTGACGTGCTTTGTCACGCTGTCGATGTGTGCCTTGAGTGCACGTTGTCTGTCTTCCTCGTTTTCTGCATTCACATAATCTATGTAGGCAGACATAGACACCTTTGAGTCGATGATGACCTCACGCTTCTGGTCAAGGTGCATGATGATGTCAGGTCTCATTATTCCGCCATCTTCTGTCTTTACTACATTTCCGTTGGCATCCTTTATGACTGCCTGATTGTCGTAATGCACGCCTCGTGTGAGCCCTTGTGACTGGAGTATCTCGTCAAGAACAGTCTCACCCCAGTCGCCCTGTACCTTGGTTCCGTGCTTGAATACTCTTGCGAGTTCGTCTGCACTCAGTTTTGCAGCTTCGCTCTGTCGCATCATGTGTTCTATGCTCACCTTCATCTCGCTGCTCATGGCTGTCTGTTTCTCCGTTGTCTCTGCCATCGCCTGTTTCATCTTGTCAATGGTTTCGCGGAGAGGATTGACAATCTGTCCGAGAGTCTCGTTGCTTGAGTCGGCAAAGTCCTTCTGACGTTCCTTGAGCATAGTCTCTGTGGCAGCTTTCATCTCTGCAGTCACTTTGGCAATCGTCTCATCAAAACGTACCTGCTGCTCGTGCATAGCCTCGGCATGATGCTTGTCGTCTGCCTCCTTGAGTTGCGTGATGCGTTGCTCATATTGTGCTTTCGTGTCTTCCTGTATCTTGCGGAAATTGTCTCTTTCGGCACTTAGTCTTTCTTCTGCATCCTTTCGGAGACTTTCTGTTTCCTTGCGAAGGTTAGCAGCATCCCATTCATACTTGTCTCTCTCCGACGTAAGGTTTTTCACCTCAGCCGTGAGTGACTGTATTGTACATTCAAGTTTCCCTTTCTCCTCGGCAAGACGCTTGTTGTCATTATCAAGCATAGCCACCTGTGACATCACAGATGTGTTTTTGCTCTTGAAAAACAGATAACCGATGAATGTTCCTGCTATGAGACAAACGATTGATATGATGATTGTTTCCAAATCTATTCTTGTTAATTACTCGTGGTTAGTATGGGAAAGAATTTCGGGGCAAAAGTACGTTTTTTATTCTATATATGCAAATAATCCATACGCTTTTGTAGATTCTAACCTATATTATTTTCAGGAGTTAACCGATGTCGATATAAGTTGTTGGACGAATGGTTGTCTGTTCTTGATAACGACAAAAGGCTAAAGAATGATGTCTTTAGCCTTTTGTCATTTTCCATTGTTTTGAAGGATGATTCTTTTGTCCCATCTTTTTCTCCTTTTGTGGAGAATATGTAGGGTAGGTCTCTTACTTGATTGAGTAAGCGTATGGGTCCTTCTCGTCGCCTGTTTCTACAGCGTTGAGTTTGTCCTCACGAAGAAGCCATCCGAGACCGAGAATAAAATCCTTCTCTGTCAACTTAGTTACTTTCTTTATCTGCTTGAATGTCTGAGGAGTTTCTGCAGTTGAGAGTGCCTTCCAGATGATTCCAGCGATGTTTCCTGCTTTTGCCTGTAACATAATTTTTACCTTTTAAAAATAGAACTTATTTGTTTACCAATTCACCTAACTTGATTATAGGAATCATAGTTGTACGTTGCAAAGGTAAACATATTTGTACATTCAGACAAATAAAACGAAGAAAAATGTGTGTGCGGACACACATTTTTCTGCACAAATTACAAAAATCAACAAAAAACACAGTTTCTGTAGCTTTTTTGTAATTCTCTTATTGCATTTCTTTGTTATTTGATACTTTATGAATGCTCAATATTCTAATGTCTTATCAGAAAATCCGGATTTATGTCTACAAAAAAAGGAGAATTAACCCAATATAATTCATACAGATGTTGTATCTTTTTTTCTGAAGGCATGAATTATAGATTAAGAATTTGAAACTTTAGATTTGAGAATCCTACTTTTACTTGTTAGCAAGTACCTCTTTGAGTGCTGCTGCCAACTGTGCAGGACATGAAGTGCCCTTGCCTCCACAGTTGATATTCTCAATAAGTGGGATGACTTCTTCTGCCTTGCGACCTTTGACGAGTGCTGCAACGCCTTGTGTGTTTCCGTTGCATCCACCGGCAAACTGTACCTCGTTGATGATGCCTGTTGTCTCGTCAACGTCCACGGCTATTGCCTGCGCACATATTCCTCTCGTGCGGAAGATTTGTTTCATGTTTGTATTTTTTATAAATTATGAAGTCAGGGAGTTGCAGGTGTTAAGATATTACTCCTTAACTTCCGAACTCCTTGACTTCTATATATTGTAAAAGTAGAAAAGACTTTTACTTCATGTTTGTATATACGTTCTGTACGTCGTCGAACTCTTCAAGACGCTCAACCATCTTGTCGAGAGTCTCACGCTGCTCGTCTGTTACCTCCTTGAGGTCGTTTGGAACGTATGTGAACTCAGCACCAGTAATCTCGTAACCGTTCTCCTCGAGGTACTTCTGAATCTGAGCGAACTGCTTTGGATCGCCGTAGATAGTGATTGTAGTCTCGTCCTTCTCCTCATCGTACTCCTCATCGTACTCGTCATTTACGCCATACTCGATAGCCTCAAGAACGAACTCGTCCATGTCCATGTCAGCCTTCTTCTTGAAAGTGAACTGGCTGTAGTAGTCAAAGAGGAATGAGAGAGAACCTGTTGTTCCCATGTTACCGTTGAACTTGTTGAAGATAGAGCGAACATCTGCAACGGTGCGTGTTGTGTTGTCTGTAAGAGTGTCAACGAGTACAGCAACTCCGTGAGGACCATATCCCTCGTAAGTTACGCTCTTCCATGCTGACTTATCCTTGCCAACAGCATTCTTGATTGCACGGTCAATATTGTCCTTTGGCATGTTCTCGTGACGACAAGTAGCGATAACGGCACGAAGGTGTGCATTGTTGTCTGGGTCTGGACCACCTTCAGCTACTGCGATGGCAATCTGCTTGCCAAGGCGTGTGAAAGTCTTTGCCATGTTACCCCATCTCTTAAGTTTTCTTGCTTTACGGAATTCAAACGCGCGTCCCATAATCTTATTCTTATATAATTGTATGTTTTAATTTTTAATTTCTAACTTTTATTTTTTTACTTACCACGAACTGCTGCATCAGTAGCCTTGACGATGCTCTGCTCAATCTTCTGCATTACAGCCTCGATAGCCTTGTCGTTGAGTGTCTTGTCCTCACTCTGGAGCACGAAGTTGACTGCATAACTCTTCTTGCCTGCCTCAAGGTTCTTGCCCTCATATACGTCAAAGAGCTTAACCTCCTTAAGGAGTTTCTTCTCTGCAGAATAAGCGGCAGCCTCTACGGCAGCAAACTCAACATTTGTGTCGAGGAGGAGTGCAAGGTCACGGCTTACGGCTGGGAACTTAGGAACGTCATAGTAAGATACTGATGACTTCTTGATAAGCTTCATGAGGTTTGTCCAGTTGATGTCTGCATAATATACAGGTGCATCTACGTCAGCCTTCTTTGTCTGCTTCTTGCTTACGACTCCGAACTCAGCGATAGTCTTGCCACCACGATTCTGGATAGAAGTACCTACTGCAAAGATGTCGTTCTTGACGTTGCCAAACACGAGTGCTCCAAATGGAACGCCAAGTCGTGTAAGGATGTTGAGTACGTATGCCTTCAACTCGAATACAGATGACTCTTCGTCAGCATGTGCCCAGTTGCCTGTTACACGCTTACCTGTTACCCAGAGACCGAGGTGATAATCCTCGCTGTAAGCATTGAGAATCTTCTTTGATGACTCAGCACTTGCCTTGAGTACCTCTCCGTTCTCATCTACCTTCTCAAGGTTCTTGTCTGGAGCAAAGTAGTAGCAGTTGCCATACTCAAAGAACTTGAGGTTAGGCATACGGCGGTTGCTGTTGTGGTTGATACACTCGAGACCACCAAAGAGGAGGCTCTGACGGAGTACGCCAAGATCCTGTGAGAGTGGGTTCATGAGGCGTACACAGTTACTCTGTGGGTATGTAGCACCTTCTGCGTCCTCTCCCTCTGGATAGTATGAAGTCTTTGTGAGCGAGTTGTTGAGGATTTCGTTGAATCCGCAACCAACGAGTTGCTCAGCAATAATGTTCTGGAGTTTATTTGAACGGTCAAGTTCACCCTTTGTTGTGAGCGAAGACTTAACCTGTGAAGGAATCTCGATATTGTTGTAGCCGTAGATACGGAGAATCTCCTCTACTACGTCACAAGGCTTCTTTACATCCACACGGAATGCTGGAGCCTGAACCTTCAATCCTTCTGCGTTACTCTCAAGCACCTTGAAACCAAGGTCTGTGAGGATGCTCTGGATTGTCTCAGCAGGAATCTCCTTACCGATAAGGTCTGTGATGTACTTGTATGTTGTCTCGATGATTGCATCCTGTGGGAGGCTCTCGTCCTTGATGTCAACAATCTCCATTGAGATTTCGCCACCAGCGAGTTCCTTAGCCATGAGGGCAGCTATCTTGATAGCATAAATCTGACCTGCTGGGTCGATACCACGCTCAAAGCGGAAGCTTGCATCTGTCTGGAGTCCGTGACGACGTGCAGACTTACGAATCCATGTTGGATGGAAATATGCAGACTCGAAGAGTACGTTCTTTGTGTTCTCGTATGTTCCGCTACCCTTACCACCGAATACGCCTGCGATACACATAGGCTCTTCTGCGTTGCAGATCGCAAGGTCACGCTCTGAAAGCTTGTGCTCCACTCCGTCGAGAGTGACGAATGGTGTGCCCTCTGGCATAGTCTTTACGACTACCTTGTTGCCCTTAATCATATCTGCATCGAAGCAATGGAGTGGCTGACCATAAGCCATCATCACATAGTTTGTGATATCGACTATATTGTTGATAGGACGAATACCGATAGTTGTGAGCTTCTCCTTCAACCACTTTGGACTCTCCTTTACCTCGCAGTTCTTAACAGATACTGCACAGTAACGAGGACAAGCCTCTTTGCTTACTACCTCAACGTCAATCTTGAGGTCGTTGCTCTCCACCTTGAACTCATCAACAGATGGGCGGTGGAGTGATGTCTTATATCCGTTCTGCTTGAGATAAGCATAGAAGTCGCGTGCAACACCCCAGTGTGAGCAAGCGTCTGAGTGGTTAGGGGTAATGTCCACCTCGATTACCCAGTCGCTTTCGAGACCGTAGTATTCAGCAGCAGGAGTACCTACTACTGCATCCTGTGGAAGTACGATGATTCCGTCATGACTTGTACCGATGCCAATCTCATCCTCTGCACAAATCATACCGTTTGACTCTACACCACGAAGCTTGCTCTTCTTGATTGTGAAGCACTCCTCGCCGTCGTAGAGTTTGCAGCCCAACTGAGCCACGATGACCTTCTGACCAGCAGCCACGTTAGGTGCGCCGCACACAATCTGCTGCACCACTCCGTTACCTTCATCCACGGTAGTGATGTGCATGTGGTCGCTGTTTGGATGAGGCTCACAAGTGAGTACTTCGCCCACAACGAGTCCCTCAAGGCCACCCTTGATTGACTGTACCTCTTCCACCGCATCAACCTCCAAACCAACAGAAGTGAGAGCTGCTGCCACCTCCTGTGGGGTCATGTCGAAATCGACATATTCCTTAAGCCATTTATAAGATACGTTCATTATGTTGTAATTTTATTATTTTCACATTTAAGCGCACAAAGTTAGTGAAAATTAGACAAACGAGGAAAAGTGACAGAGAAAAAATGTGTTTTGCCTCTAAAACAGATATCAATTAGTGTGTTTTTATAATATCAATATGTGTGTTTGCGGCACGGTTTTTGTGTGTTCCAATTATGGCGATTTCGCCATAATTGGAACGGATAGATGGCGATTTTACTCGTTATAAAATATTTTCTTTTATCACTTTATGTCTTCTTTGTAGTGCCACAAGTACACACCTTTCTGCTAAAGGATTCAAACCGCGGAAGGTGGTACGCTTCTTTAATTCGTCAAGTGGTATTTCGAGGAGTAATTTTGCAATACATTCATCTGCAAATGAATTTGTGACCACGTTGACGCCAGTAAAGTCAAGGACGACTTTTTCGTCCTTGTCAAGCAATGGACGCAACTGCTCTCTTATTTTCGCACCCATATCCCGTGTGCCAAAATCTGTGCCAAATTGAGAAAATTTAAATTTTACCATAGAGATTCTAATTCTTCCGTTTCTACAAATGATTCGTTATACTGGTCTTCGGCATTTGTTCTGTTAGCAACAACATCATTAGGGTCTATATCCTTGGATGTCGTAATTGACATATAAACAATTGTTCCTTGCCATAGACCATTTTCTATTACAGATGTATTTCCTTTGATGTTGACCAATTTATGATGCCCAGAATGTACAATGAACTCGAGTCCAATGTTTTTTACTAACCTTGATGTTGCATAAAGACCGAATCCCATTCCTTTTCCGTCTGTTACGGAATCTTCAAGGCATAACTTTATTGCATCTGCTTCAGAAATGTTCTTGTACTTTTCGTTTTCTCTTAATGACTGATGTATTCCCATCCCGTCATCCGCAACGAGCACGCTAAGAACATTCTTTTCGGAATCAAAATGCGTTAGTACTGTTCCTAAAGGTTTTCCAGAATGAATGTGTACGTTGTCAAGAATTTCATAAAAGCAATAACTTAGAGCCTGTAGTACACTTGTCTCTATCTCAAAAAGAGAGGTCAAAGTGTTTACAACACGTTTATAGACATCATTCAGGGATATGGTGTCAAACACGTCGATGGAGACATTGTCTTTTCCGCTAAAGTATTGTCTTAATAAAAATGCAACATCCATATTATTACATATTTCTTTCTGGAATTATAGTTCTGTTTGCAAAGATACAATTATTGCCTTGAAAAACGATGGTAAAACCAGAAGTTTTTTATCAATATGTTTCCGCAAAGGTTCTTATTTCTACATGATATGCTTTTAATATTGTTGTAATGTGTCAATATAAAACGAAATATCTTGGTTGTCTGACGTTTTTTGTCCAGGAAAATGTCTTTTCAATATAGGCAGAATGTAATAATGCGGATTATCAAGGCCATTAATCAGCATTATTGACCCCAATAATCAGCATTATTCTGTTTTAACAATATTATCAACGCCTAATCATAGCGTGCATTGCGTTTATAACATCATTATATCTTTGAGTCGTACCATTTATTTGAGATTTCAATAGGCTACAAATATTTGCATCGGTACAATC
>JAEEGL017107448.1_pt1 | contig 11673 bp, 10 predicted proteins | sample 9134231 | NCBI WGS metagenome assembly JAEEGL01 (sample SAMN16246548, study PRJNA631951) | gut metagenome | biome: gut microbiome; feature: rumen; material: fiber-attached | host: Bos | place: Iran: Karaj | collected 2018-10 | reverse complement strand
CCGCCTCCCAGTAACTGTGGACCTGCACGGCGATATGGCCGGGGGCTTCCGGAAGGTCAAACCGGGTGAGGGGGTCCTGCAGATGGGTATTCCAGGTACCGGCACCGCTGCAGGCACCGTAGGTGTTCACGACCAGGTTCCGCACGGCGTTGTTCCCGCCGGTGTCACGCACCGTCTTGACGAACAGGTCCGCGTAGTTGTTGATGCCGGCATAGGCGGCGGCCGCCACCTCCGCGTCATAGCTGTCCGGCGAAGCGAAAGTCGCGAAGCACCAGGAATCGTAGGAGTCCAGCATCTCATTGTAGGACTCGAAGAGCAGACGCTCTCCATAGTCCCTGAAGGTCTCGGCAATCTGCTGCCAGAGGGCGGCGTACCGGTCTTTCACCACGTCGAAGCGGTCCGCCACCAGCCAGGCGGTGCCGTTCTTGTATTCGCCATGGTCCCCGGTGTCGTGATGGACATTGAGGATGCAGTACATACCCTCGTCGATGACGTAGTCGACGACCTGACGGACGCGAGACATCCAGGCGGGATCCACGCGGTAGTCCGTGGATTCCAGCCACTTTGCCATGTCCCAGTGGCCGGCGTTCACTTCCAGGGTACCCATGTGCGGATACCATGTGACAGGGACGCGGATGGCGTTGAATCCGGCCTCCTTGAACATGTGGATAAGCGCCCGGGTGGTGACTGGCTGCCCCCAGGCCGTCTCATAGTCGACGGTCGTGCGGTCGGCCTTGGATTCGATCCACATATGGGTGACGTCTCCGCTGTGGGAATCCAGCGTATTGCCGAGGTTCCATCCCGCGCCCATGTTCTTCACGGCGGAGGCGGCGGATTCCCAGCTTCCCGGGTCCGGCGCCGGGTCCGGCTCCTTCGTCGAAAAGCCGAATGTGATGGCGGCGGAAGCTGGCTGGTCCGGCTTGAACCCCCGGACCGACCCGGCCGGGAGGGTGACCGTATAATGCTTGCCCAGGGCCAAGCCCGACACGACGACCGTCAGCGTCGCGCCAGCTGGACTGGCCTTTTCTATGAAAGCGCCCCCGTCCACCGAGAGGCCTTCCAGGCTGGCGGACGTGCAGAGGATGTTCTGGTCGAAAGTGAAGACGATGGACAGGGAAGGGCCTTCAATCCCGCCGATACCGTCGGCCGGGGAGGTGGAGACCAGCGCAGGGCCGGGCACCTCCGCCGTTTCCGGTTCTGCGGGATTCCCGCAGGAGAAAACGGCCAGGGCGGCGGCAAGGATCGCGGACTTCTTCATACGCGCTCCCGTCAATTCGTCTTGCTGTCCTTGTAAGCTTTCAGGATGGCATCCTTCAGCGCCGGCCTGGTCCATTGGGGGGCGGCGCGGTCCACCTTGCCGTCACTCAAAGCCATCCAATAGAAGCAAGGGATGTTGTATTTGGCCGCCTGGGAGATATAGCACGCGGCCTGCTTGGCCAGTTCGGCCTCATCCCGAGCCGGTCCTTCCCGCGTATCCGTCCCATACTCGCCCAGGATGCAAGGGATTCCCCGGGCGACCAGGTTTTGTCCCACCCCATCGATGATCCCGCGGACCTCCTTGTCGGCGTTCGCATCGAACGTCAGCTGAGGGCTCCAAGTTTCACCTTCCCCGGGATTGAAGGCGAAATGATACGGAGCGTAACTGTGGACCTGCGCCATCAGATGGTCCGGGACCACATCCTCCGGCAGTTGGAAATCCTGGAGGGTCCGGCGGTCCGGACTGGCAGCATAGGTGTTCAAAACGAGGTTGCGGTTCGCATTGTTGCCGCCCGTGGCCCGGACCGTGGCGACGAAATCCGCATTGTACGCATTGATGACGTCGCAGGCTTCCTTGCCGGCGTAGTTCCATTGATTCTTACTGTTCAGCATCTCGTTGAAGGACTCGAACAGAAGCTGGGGCCCAAAGGATTCAAACGCCACGGCTATCTGATTCCACAGGGCACAGTAACGATCCTTCACGGCAGCATAGACCGTCTTGTCCGCCCGGAGCCAGGCGGTACTGGCGGTGCCGGTATCGTGATGGACATTCAGGATGCAGTACATCCCTTCGTCGATGACATAGCTCACCACCTCCTTCACCCGAGCCATCCAGACAGGGTCGATGTCATAGCCCTCCCAGGTGGACACGTCCCAGCGGCCGTATACGACCTTGACGTTCCCCATATGCGGATACCAGGTTACCGGGACGCGGATGGCATTGAAACCGGCCTCCTTGAACATATGGATGAGTTCACGGGTGGCGTCGGTCTGGCCCCAGGCGTTTTCATAGTCGGTCGGTCTCCGGGCGGTGGAGGACTCGATCCACATGTTATTGACGTCTCCACTGTTGGACTCCAGCGTATTGCCCAGGTTCCAGCCCACGCCCATGTTCTTAACCGCGGTCGCAGCCGTTTCCCATTCTCCCGGTCCCGGACCCGGATCCGCTTCCTTCATGGAGAAACCCATCCGGATGGCCTCGGATCCCTTCTGGTTCTGCTTGTAGCCCTGGACCGTCCCGGCCGCCAGGTTGACGACATAACTCTTCCCCGGAGACAGACCGAAGACCGTGACCGTCAATCTGGCCCCGCTTGCGGAAACCTTCTCGACGGCCGCGCCTCCTTCTACCGAAACCTTCTTCTGGCCCTCGTTCGTACAGAGAATGTCCTGGTCGAAGGAGAAGACGATGTCCAGGGAGGATCCGGTAAGACCGGATGCCCCGTCCGCGGGATTCGTGGACACCAACTTCGGACCGGCGGCCTCCACCGGATCTTTCTCGCCGGATCCTCCACAGGAAACGGCCAGAAGTGCGAGCGATAATAAAAACAGTTTGTATTTCATCTTTCTTGCAGATTCTTAAAGCTGTGGTGCATTGTAATAAACGGATTGGAGGGTATAGGTATCATTGTCCGTGAACCAGGCCTTGACCATCCGGTCCACAGGTTCCCGGGACATACCCACATAGTCTCCCGTTCCATGGTGGATATAACCGTGGCGTTCCTGGCCGGCGCCTTGGGCTCCATTGTCCCACAGATAGCAGGGGATCCCGTTCACCTTGGCAGCCTTCACGACATATTCCAGATAATAGAGATAGAACTCCCACGCCGTCCCCTGTGTCTTTGAACGCATGGAGCAGCCGAATTCGCCCATATAGATGGGGATGTTCCTGTCCACATACTCCGCACGGAGGGAGCTGAACAGGTTCTTGATCTGTTTCTCACCTTCAGGGAAACTCCTGCCCGTATGTCCCCAGTCTGCCGGAGGAGTCCATGGATTCCCCTGGTCGTCTTTTTCGCGGAGGGTATAATCATACGGATCATAACAGTGGAAAGCGACCATCGTCCTGCCGGCAGGGTCTTCAGGGAGGGTGAAATACCTCAGGAACTCGGGATTGGCAGCATAGCCCGGTACGCCCAGCCAGCGGGTGGCGTTCTCGCCGCCCGTCGCACGGACGGCGTCGACAAACACCTGGTTCCACTCGTTGAGGATGTTGCACTGCCGGGTCGGATCCTTCCTGAAATCTTCGCTCCAGCCCCATCCGCCATCGTTGATCTCGTTGAAACTTTCCAGGATGAGCCAGTCGCCGCAGTCCTTGAATCTCCTGGCGATCTGCGTCCAGACAGCCCGTATCTTGTCCTTTATCCCGGCGTTCAGCCCAGGATCGTTCACGGCATGCTTGATATCCAGCCACTGGTAGGTATTGTCCACGCCATGGTTCTCGTCGTGATGGGTGTTGACAATCACGGTCAGGCCGGCGTTGTGGGCGAACTGCACCACTTCATACACCCGGTCCAGCCAGTTCCTGTCGATGGTATAGTCCGGAGCCGCCCCAATCATCTTCAGCCAGGAAACGGGGATGCGGACGGTGGTGAAACCGGCCGACCGGACTCCGTTGAAGGTGGCTTGGGTGGCCTTGACTCCGTCCCAGGCCGTCTCGTCCGGGTAACCCTCCCGGTCGCCGGACCATGATCCGCTGTAATAAGCATCGAAATGATTGCCCAAATTCCACCCCAGGCCCAGTTTCGAGGCGAGTTTCCAGGCGTCATTGTTACCGGGTGCCGGATCCGGCTCCGTGGGTTTCGCTGCCTGGGACACTGTGAGCGAAACGGCATTCGCACCGACACAGGAGACAGCCAATTCAACCTCCCGGACCTTGAACGAGTCATTGGCGGAGACTGTCAGAACCGCATCTTTCATCAAAAAACTGGCGGAATCATATGTGCCGGGAGTAAACCGGATCCAGGAAGGCAGTCCCGACAAGTCAGGGCAGGCGGGTGCCGTGATATCCAGGGTGATCGTCCCACCCTCGGGAACAACCTCGAAGAAGGGCTCGCTGAGCGTAATGCTCCTTGGAACCGATTCCGGCGGCAATGGTTCCGACTGAGGCTTACCCACACAGGAGAAAACACTGGAAAGGAGCAGGAACGCCCAGGCTAACAATCTGTATCTCATTTACTTGACTGTTTTATCATCCAGATTGGCGATGGATTGCCGGATAACTAACACGGTAGAATCGTCGACATAAACGCCGTTCAAGCCCTGGGCTTCCTGGGCCGGATCACCGGTATAGTCATCACCCGGTTCCCACTGCGTATGGACCGGCTTCGCAAACCCGCTCCAACCCCAGAAATTCGCCCCGTCGAGTTCGCTGCCCACCTTCTCGAAGACATGGCGGTAATAGGCGTCGCGCCCCTCAGTCGCGGCGGTGCGGTCCGGCAGGAAGCCGTCGCGCGGGAACCCGAACTCCTCGCAGACGAGGGGAAGATGATACTTCGAAGCCAGTTCCCGGTGCATCCGGATGTAATCGTCGGTCTTGGCGCAGGCGTCCGCCAGGTCTTCCGAAAGGCTTTCCGCCCGGACCCAGCTCCAATTGTACGGCCAGATGTGGATCGTCATGTAGTCCACTTCCGGGATTGCCGCAACGGCTTCCAGCAGCGTTGCGTCATACTCGCAGCCCCAAAAACCTTCGTTCCCGGTGGAAATCAGATGATGGGGGTCGATTTCCCGGATCAGGCGTGCCGCCTCCGTGAGCCAGCCCACAAAGCCTTCACGGGCCGCCGGATCGTCGGAAAAGCACCGGGGCTCATTTCCGATCTGCCAGGAGAAAATGGCCGGGTCTTCGCTGTACGGTCTCCCCGTGACGGTATTGGTGCGGCTCACGATGAACTTCAGATGGTCGAAGAAGAGCGCCTGGGCCTTTTGGTTCGTATTGAACTGCGCCATCTGCTGCATGAAGGGCCCGTAACCGCTCTCCAAAGGGAGGAGTGCCTTGCCGGCTCCTGCCCATTCCAGATATACGCCGTATCCGCCGGACCATTCCCAGGAATTGTTCAGGTACAGGACCGCCTGCATCTCCCGTTTCCCGAGCTCCACCAGGAAACGGTCCAGCCCGACAAGCAACGTGTCATTATACACGCCGGGGGCCTTTTGCAGTGTAGGTCCGATGCGTGAGAAAACCCCGTCAGGACCATCGCCTCCCACCAGCACCCGCAGATTCTCGATTCCGAGTGCCTTCAGCGTATCCAGCTCCCTGACAAGGCGGTCATAATCACCGCCTTCGCCGTCGGACGCCAGGATGGGCCCGTACCAGAAATTGGTGCCGATGTACGTGTACGGGCGGTCGTTCCGGATGAATCGGCCGTCCTCCACCCGGACGGGAGCAGTGGTCACAAGACGGTTCCCACAGCCATGGATGGACAGGCTAAATATAAGAATGGCAATTACTTTCAGTGTTATCTTCATGGGTTCGACGTGCATGCAATACAATTATACAAAGATAGCAAACCATTTAAATAACGCAAATAAAAACCTATCTTTGCAAGGTGGAACAGGACGAAAGATACATGCGGGAGGCCCTGCGGGAAGCAGGAGCCGCCCTCGCCGCCGGGGAAATCCCGATCGGCGCCGTCATCGTATGCCGGGGCCGGATCATCGGCCGGGGGCACAACATGACCGAGCGGCTGCACGACACAACCGCGCATGCCGAAATGGTCGCCATCACGGCCGCTACCGAGGCCATCGGGGGGAAGTACCTGAACGAATGCACCTTATACGTCACGGTCGAACCCTGCCCGATGTGCGCCGGCGCCCTGAACTGGGCACAGGTCGGACGCATCGTCTACGGCGCCATCGATCCGCGCAGGGGTTACTCCCTTTTCTCCCCCTCCCTCCTCCATCCGCGCACGGAAGTCACGGCCGGCGTCCTGGGCGACGAATGCACGGCGCTGATGCAGGATTTCTTCCGCGCCAAACGCTGATTTTGAGCCATTTTTGCTATCTTTGCAACCGATGGCGAAAAAACGCAAGATCGCGGGCGTGGATCCCGCCTACCTCGAAAAACAGAAAGCGGCCCTTCTGAGGAAGAACCGCTATGTGCTGTATTTCAACGACAGCGAGATGGCGGCTATCGACGAATACTGTTCCCGCTTCAAGGTGCACGCGAAAGCGGCCCTTTTCCGCGAGGCCATCATGTCCAAGCTCCTCTCCGAACTGGAGGAGAACCATCCCACCCTTTTCTGATCAGAGCATCAGTCCGGCCCGCACCCTCGCGGCCGTTTCCGCACCCTTCAGGTATTCCAGGATGGCAAGGCCGAACGCGACGGCATGACCCGCGCCGCGTCCCGTGATGAGACGGCCGTCCACCACGGCGCTTTCGGGCGTATAGGCAGCCCCCTTGGCGATCATCGGCTCCTGGAAACCCTCAAAGCAGGTAAAACACTTGCCTGCAAGGCCGTCCAGTTGGGAAGCGACCAGGCCGGGGGCGGCGCAGATGGCCGCCACGGTGGCGCCTTTCTCGTACCGGTCCTTCATCAGCGTCATCAGCGCCTTGTCGGCGGCGAGATTCTTCGTGCCGGGCATTCCGCCGGGGAAAACCAGCACGTCCACCGTTTCCGGGTCCAGTCCGTCGAATTCTTCACGGGTAAGGTCTACGCTGACGGTAATCCCGTGCGAGCTGGTCACGAACGGTTCTTCCGTAATGGACACGGTCTGTACGTCCACGCCGCCCCGGAGAAGGACGTCGCGGGTGGCGATGGCTTCCATGTCCTCGAAGCCGTCGGCCAGAAAGATGAATACGTTCTGCATGGTAATCAGCTTCTTCTGTTCGCCATTGAAATGTAATAAAGCAGTGTCGCCAGGGAACCGATGGCTGCGATCACATAGGTGTAGGCAGCCCATTTGAGGGCGTCCTGCGCCATCGGCTTGGTCTCGTAGCTCACGACGCCGGCGCTGTCCAGCCACTTGACGGCCCGGGCGCTGGCGTTGATCTCCACCGGAAGGGTAATGAAACTGAACAGGGTGGTGAGCGCGAACAGGCCGATGCCCACCCAGATCAGGGACGGGAACACGTTGATGAGCAGCACGCCGGCCAACAGGACCCAGGAGACCCAGCTGTTGGCGAAACTCACCACAGGAACCAGGGCGGAGCGGAGTTTCAGGGGCGCATATCCGTTGGCATGCTGAAGCACGTGGCCGCACTCGTGCGCCGCTACCGCGGCAGCGGCGACGGAACGCCCGTAATAGACGTCGTTGCTCAGGTTCACGGTCCGGGTCTCGGGATTGTAATGGTCGGTGAGGGTACCTTCGACGGAAACGATGTTCACGTCGCGGATGCCGTTCGCCTGCAGCATCCGGCTGGCAACCTCCGCTCCGGTCATCGAGGCAGGGATTTCCGAGTACTTGGCAAAACGGTTTTTAAGGCGGGCCTGGATGAGCATGCTCAGCACCATCACCGCGATCATCAGGATCCAAATCATTGAAGTAGACATCATAGAATTCCAGTGTTATCCTTTGCAAAAATACACAATTTATAAGAAAAAGTCCGGCATTAATGCTAAATTTGTGGATTGAATCAAGGAAGATACGATGCGAGAGGATGACTTTTCCCGGCTGGAACTGGACCTGAAGGGCTGTGACCGGAACTACCGCCATTTCCGCTCCCTGCTGGAGCCTTCGACGAAACTGCTGGTTCTCGTCAAGGCCAATGCGTACGGGCACGGCGCGGTGGAATTCGCGGCCATGATGCAGCGTGCCGGGGCCGACTACCTCGCCGTAGCCTACCCCGTCGAGGGACTGGAACTCCGGGAGAATGGTATAAGCCTTCCCATCATCGTCCTGACCGCCGGGACCGACTTCTTCCCCGAAATCATCCGGACCCGGATGGAGCCCAGCATCCCCAACCTGGAAACCCTGGAAGCGTTCTGCGCCCACCTGCGGGAATGCGGGCTGAAAGACTATCCGGTCCACCTCAAGCTGGACACCGGCATGCATCGCCTCGGCTTCATGACTTCTGAGCTCCCGGCCCTGCTGGACTTCCTCCGGGTGCACCCGGAAGTGAAGGTGAAATCGCTGTTCTCCCACCTCTGCGTCGCCGAGGATCCGGAACAGGATGCTTTCACCCTCCATCAGTTCCAGTTGTTCGAGCAGAATACGAAAACCCTCATCGACGGACTGGGTTACCAACCTCTCCGCCATATCCTGAACTCCGCCGGCATCGAACGGTTCCCGCAGTACCAGTACGATATGGTCCGCCTGGGCATCGGCATCTACGGGGTCAGCGCCGTTCCGGGCATCGAACTCACCCCGGTCGCTTCCCTCAAATGCAAAGTAATACAAATCAAGCGTTTGCGGGAAGGAGACACCGTCGGCTACGGCCGATGGGGAAAGGCGGAAGCCGGTACGGTCATCGCCACCATCCCGGTAGGCTATGCCGACGGGATCGACCGTCACCTGGGTCGCGGAAACGCCTCCTTCTCCGTGAACGGACACCGCGCCCCCACCATCGGCAACATCTGCATGGACATGTGCATGCTGGATGTCACCGGCCTCGACGTGAAAGTAGGCGACACCGTCACCGTGTTCGGTGCGGATCCCACGGTATCCGAACTGGCCGGCATCCTGGGCACGATCCCCTACGAAATCCTCTCCTCGATCCCGCGGCGCATCGAACGCATCGTGGTAAGATAACAAGAACGGACAGCCTGGGAGGCTGTCCGTTCTGTTGAGATGTAGAGATTCGAACTCTAACTGAGGGAACCAAAATCCCTAGTGCTACCATTACACCACATCTCAATTCCGGGGTGCAAAGATAGGTTATTTTTGATAATTATCAAAGTTGCAGGTAGCGGTGCAGCACCACGCCTTTGCGGCCGAGCTGCATCACGTACGGGAGAGCGGACAGGTCGAAGGTGTCCAACAGGGTCTGGGCTTCTTCGGGATAGGAAGAAAAAAGATCGTCCATGTTGACCAGAAGGACCCTGGAGCGTTTGTCCGCCAGGTCGCGAGCGGCGGAGAGGGTTTCCTCGCAGCGGCCGCAACCCGGCGTGTAGAAGACCAGATAATCGGCCTTCCGGAGGGAAAAGACGCCGGTTTTCGACGCCTTGCGGAACAGGCAGGGTTTCCGCAGGAGCTCTCCGTGGACCTTCAGGGCAGGAACCGTGGACCCGACGGGCGTGCGCTCCAGCAACTCCTTCATCAGCAAGGCCATCGAGACGACTTTGGACGTATCCTCAGCCGTGGTCCAAACGCCATCGATGCCGGTGATGTACTTGTCGATGAACAGCAGGGTTCCCTCCTTGAAGGTTTCCCCCGTCCGAGAGGAGAGCCAGTACAGCAGGTCTCCCTCCATATGCTTGAATTCCTCCACGGAACCTTCTCCGAATGTGCGTTCGGCCACATAAGCGGCCACGTCCACCACGTCGGACGGTTTCAAATCCTCCCCGTATCCGGCAAAAACCTTTTCATAGAGTTCGGTCCCCTCCCGGGTGCCGTATACATAGGAATCGCTGCCGGTAAGGCGTTCCGTCAAAAGGGCGAGCGCAGGAGTGTCCAGTCCCCTGCCCAGGATGGTCCCGTCGGGCCCGACCAGGAACATCCGGGGCGTTTGGAGCACGCCGTATTTCCGCTGGTAATCGGAGTCCATTTCAGGGTCCCAGGCGTGAACCAGGCCCGGGGCGTCCAGGGAAAACGCCCGGTATTCCTCCCATTCCTCGGGTTCGATGCCCGTAAAAACCGCAACGGTAGTCAAGGGGAAGTCCGTCTCCCTCAAGAACTTGCAAAGTCTCGGAGTTTCAATCCGACAGGTCGAGCAGGAGGTGTCGAAGAAATACAGGACCGTATAGGATCCCGGAACGGGAACGACGACATCGTCGCCGTCCGGAGAAAGGAGTGACAGGCGGGGCGCCGGGGCACCCAGCAGCGCATCCCGGTTGAACTCCGCAAACACCTTGGCATCCAGCAGATCCAAGTCCGAGTGCATCGCCACCTTGCCCGGGATGAACCAGGTGTCGGCGATGTGGACGGCCACACCGTCCTCTCCCATGATCTTGGACCGGAGGTAATGGTCATACAGTTTCAAAGCGACATACTGGCGGGTAAGGGAATCCTTGCAAGATTCGATCAGGAAGTCGCATTCGGCATTCTGGGCCGGAACCGGTTCCCCCGCGATGGCCGAGAGGTACTCTTCCAGCTTGGCGCCCAACGCCTCGAACTGCGGATTCTGCCCCCGCAGCAAAAAGGCGGCGAAAAGGGCCGCCAGCACCGTCAGGACGCGTTTCATAGCTTTACGCCGTCAGGGATGAAGGCGGAATAGTCACCGTGATGCTTCAGGATGTCCCGCACCGCGCTGGAGGAGATATGCGCGAATTCCTGGGCGGTCGGGATGATGATGGTCTCGATATCCGGAGCCAGGCGGCGGTTCGCGTCGGCGATGGACCGCTCGGTCTCGAAATCAATCATGTTCCGCACACCCCGGACAATATGGTGGATCCCCAGCTCGCGGCAGGTATCGATGGTCAGGTTGTCATACTGGATGACGGAAACGCCATCCAGACCGGCCGTTGCCTGACGGATGATGTCCTCGCGCTTGTCCATGTCGAAGAAACCGCGCTTGTCCTGGTTGATACCCACGGCGACGACCACTTCATCGAACATCGTGAGGGCACGCTTGAGAATATTCAGATGGCCGGCCGTAAACGGGTCGAACGAACCGGGAAACAGGGCTTTCGTTTTCATAACTGCCAATCTATCGGAGTTTTACCTTCGGAAAGAAGGAGGTGGTTGGTCTGGGAGAAATGGCGGCATCCGAAGAAGGCGCCGCCCGCCAGCGGCGAGGGGTGCGCCGCCGTCAGCACGTGATGCCGGGACGTGTCCACGAGCGCGGCCTTCCCCTGCGCGAACCGGCCCCAGAGCAGGAAGACGACGCCTTCGCAACGGTCGGAGACCGTGCGGATCACGGCGTCGGTGAATTCCTGCCAGCCGATGCGGCTGTGGGAAGTGGGCGTACCGGCCTGCACCGTGAGCACGGAGTTCAGCAGAAGCACCCCCTGCCGGGCCCAGGGTTCCAGGTCCGGACTGCCGCTCATCGGGAGGCCCAGGTCGTCGTGGATTGCCTTGAAGATGTTCTTCAGCGAAGGCGGGGCCGGGACACCCTCCGGCACGGAGAAGCACAGGCCCATCGCCTGCCCCGGCCCGTGATACGGGTCCTGACCCAGGATGACGACCTTCACTTCGGGGAGGGGGGTCAGCTCGAAAGCCTTGAAAATCTGGCGGCCGGGCGGGTAGATGACCTTTCCGGCTGCCTTTTCTTCGTGGAGGAAACGGACCAGCGAGGCGAAATACGGTTTCTCGAATTCGTCCCGGAGGGCTTCCTTCCAGGATTGTTCCATTTTTACATCCATCAGAAAATTGCGTCTATGACTT